>ENA-OQCX01000825-OQCX01000825.1-human-gut-metagenome-genome-assembly--contig:-NODE-825-length-15545-cov-1.995784_pt1 | contig 15545 bp, 24 predicted proteins | sample MGYA00242762_ERZ504587 | MGnify/ENA primary metagenome ERZ504587 (study PRJEB26092, sample SAMD00036337) | human gut metagenome | host: Homo sapiens | study: EMG produced TPA metagenomics assembly of... | reverse complement strand
ATGGGCGTCTTTACCTCTGGCGCTTTCTACAGTACTGGTTTTCTGGTCGCCGGTTAATAAAAACAGCTGGATCAATGGAAGTGTTCTTGCTGGTTATGATTCTGGCGTATTATCTTTCCATTACTGCTTACTGTACACCATATAATGCGCTGATTCCGGAGCTTGGACATACCCAGCAGGAAAGACTTAATATTTCCACAGTCATTTCTTTTACATTTATTGCCGGAACTGCGGTGGCGTATCTGGCACCTACGATATGGGGGATGTTCATTCCGGCATTTGGCAGAGTTGGAGCTATTCGTATGACCTTTACTTTGATGGCGGCTGTAGCGTTTATCTGTATGCTTGTGCCGGTATTTTGCATTCGTGAAAAGGATTATGTAGATACGGTTCCTGCAAAGGAATCAGCTTTTGGATCTCTTACAGCTACTTTTAAGAATGGGGAATTTCGCAAGTTTGTGGCATCTGATATTTTTTATTGGATTGCACTTACCATGTTTCAGACAGGTCTTCCATTTTTTGTCACCAGTCTTTTGAAGCTTCCAGAAACAATGACAACTTTGTATTTTGTGGGAATGACAGCGTTGTCCCTTGTATTTTATATTCCGGTAAATAAGCTTACTCCTAAACTTGGAAAGAAAAAGATGATTTTGTTCGCATTTGCAGTATTTAGCGCTGCTTATTTTTACACCGGATTTATGGGAAAAATGAGCTTTATTCCGGCATCGGTGCAGGGACTGATCCTGACAGTCGTGGCGGCCCTTCCTATGGCGATTTTCGGAATTCTTCCGCAGGCTGTTGTGGCAGATATTTCGCAGAGCGACTCGATTACATCAGGAAGCAATCGTGAAGGAATGTTTTATGCGGCGAGAACATTTGCGTTTAAACTTGGGCAGAGTATTTCTATGCTGATATTTACCGCAGTCTCAACGATAGGGGCAGCAGAGGGAACTGGTTATAGAGTTGCTGCTTTTGGGGCTGCAGTATTCTGTTGTATAGGCGGGATTATACTGGTATTTTATAATGAGAAAAAGATTAATGGGATTATTAATAGGCACCAGTAAAGATTATAATACAGGCATGTATCGAATGGTGAAAAGCAGATAGCAATAGAATTATGAAAAAGTAACAGGAGTACATACGAATGGAAATAATACATGAGAATGAATATTTGTATAAAATGAATAATGAAATAGAACCATATCTTGCAACGCACCGTCAGGAGGGGTACGTTCCTGGTGCAGAGGATCATCTGCATCAAAAAGACACGGGGATAGTGGGGAAAATTCATGTACAGCGTTACCTGGCAGAGAAACCGAAAGGCGTGATTATAATCAGCATGGTTTTACAGAAGCAGCGCCGAAATATGATGAGATGATTTATTATTTTCTGAAGGCTGGATATCATGTGTATATGCCGGAACATATGGGACATGGACAAAGTTATCGCCTGACAGCAGATCCATCTCTTGTACATATAGATACCTGGAAGCGATATGTGAGGGATTTTTTGAAAATATGCCATGTGATTAAAAAAACATACCCTGAATTACCGCTGGTTCTTTTTGCTCATTCCATGGGTGGGGCAATTGGTACAATCGCAGCTGCATGGGAACCGCAACTGTTTCAGAAGATTATATTGAATTCTCCTATGCTCCGCCCGCTTACCGGAAATGTTCCCTGGCCATTGGTGATCGCTATTGCACAGACGAAGTGCCTTTTGGGAAAAAAGGAAGACTATGTGGCTGGTCAGAAGCCTTATGATGGTAGTGAGACTTTCGAAACCAGTGGATGTACTTCCAGACCGAGATTTGAAAAATATAATGAGCTGCGTAAAGAGAATAAAAAATTCCAGGTTAGTGCAGCTTCTTATGGATGGCTTCTGGCGTCTGTAAAAATGAGCTGGTACATAAAATATTGCGGATGGAAGAAACTGTCAGCACCTGTTTTGCTATTTCAGGCAGAAAAAGATGATTTTGTATCTGTAAACGCATTGAGAAAATTTGCAGAGAAAATCAATCACAGAGGAATCACTTCCTGTGAATATGTATACCTGCCGGGAACCAGACATGAGACCTACCGCAGCGATGACAGGACGATGGAAATGTATTTAGATAAGATTATGAAGTTTCTGGATTCATGTAGCGGGGAGATGTTTTCTCATTATGAGGTGTTGAGAGAGTAAGTCATTGTCTGAAAGTTATATAAAACCTTTGGAATGTTGCTTTACGCTAAAATGGTTTCATGTTATCATTGTTTTAATTAAATGTGATAGCCGGGAACCATTTTTGATTGTGAGGTGTGATGAATGGGGAGAGTTTTTAATACAACAGGTGTGTGTATTCCAGAGAAACATTATATGGTAAATATTAATGGTCGTTTACAACAGATTAGAGAGCTTGTGGATGCAGGAAAATATTTTACTATTAACAGGGCCAGACAATATGGTAAGACTACAACCTTGCGCGCGCTTGCAGAAATACTTCGGGATGAATATTATGTTGTATTACTTGATTTTCAGACATTTTGACAATGAGAAATTTAGTAATGGAAATGTGTTTTCAGTAGCATTTGCTGGTTCTTTTTTTGCGTGTACTTCGCAGAAACTGTAAGACTATGAATAACGAAATGGCCTCAGTTATAGACGAGATGAGAAAGGATGCCGATTATGCTAACAGATACTTTTCTCTGAAAGAGCTATTTGAGGGATTAAGTGATATATGTGAAGCGGCAGACAGAAAAATAGTTCTTATGATTGATGAAGTAGACAGTGCAGCGAATAATCAGGTTTTTATTGATTTTCTGGCGCAGCTTAGGGCACAGTACCTGGACAGAGAATTTTATCCGGGATTTCAGTCGGTGATTCTGGCAGGAGTGTATGATATTAAGAATTTGAAGAGAAAACTCAGACCAGAGGAAGGACATAGATATAACAGTCCATGGAATATTGCCGCAGATTTCAGCATCGAAATGAGTTTTTCTGAATCAGAGATAGCAGGGATGTTGCAGGAGTACGAAATTGATCATCGTACAGGGATGAATATATCAAAAATGTCAGAATTGCTATATGCGTATACGGCAGGATATCCGTTTCTGGTTTCAAGATCTGCCAGCTGATGGATGAAAGGGTACGGGACGAATATGAAAATCTGAAATTGGTATGGACGGAAAATGGTTTTAATGAAGCAAGTGCGTATTCTGCTTGACGGAGAAAAATCCTTTATTTGAATCATTAGTTGGAAAAATATGCGATTATCCGGAGTTAAGTGTTATGCTGAAAACATTACTTTTTACAGGAAGAAATATCGCGTATAATCCGGATGAAACCTCGATTGATATGGCTCAGATGTTTGGCTTTATTAAAAACCAAAATGGGAATGTGGTTATTGCAAACAGAATTTTTGAAACGAGATTATATAATTATTATCTTACAGAAGCAAAGATGCAGCAGACAGAGATATATAAGGCAGCCCTGCAGGATAAGAGTCAGTTTATAGTTAATGGATATCTGGATATGGAAACGGATATTGGAACGTTTTGTTGTTCATTCCATTGAATATTTACGGGGAATCTGATGAAAAATTTCTGGAAGAGCAGGGGCGGAAGTTCTTTTTACTATATTTGAAACCGATTATTAACGGGACAGGAAATTATTACATCGAATCCAGAACAAGAGATCTTCGAAGAACAGATGTAATTGTAGATTATCATGGACGGCAATATATAATTGAATTAAAGATATGGCACGGTGACGAGTATAATAAGCGTGGAGAGCAGCAGCTTGTTGGATATCTGGAAGATTATCATGTGGATAAAGGATATATGCTTAGCTTCAACTTTAACAGGAAAAACAGTCGGGAATCCGGAAAATTATAGTGAATGGGAAAACGATAGTGGAAGCAGTGGTATAAATTAATTCACCAGAAAAAGAAAGCCATTTTTGAATAGTCATATGTGATGCTGGCTATTTTAAGTGACGAAGAACTTGGAGATAAGATAACAATGGAGCAATATTATTACAACCATATGAATAAGGCGCAGCAGGCTGCATATCACAGCATTCTTAGCGGTGTGAAAAACCTGGCGGATGAATTTCAGATTCCGGCATTAGAGGGAGAAGAACTTTATAATGTATTTTTTCAGATGCGTCTGGATCATCCGGAGATATTTTGGGTGAGCAGTTATAAATACCGGTATTATAAAGACTCTCCGAATCTGATTTTTATTCCGGAGTATCTTTTTGATAAAAAGAAGATTTGCGAACATCAAAAGGCTATGACTGCCAGAGTTGAGAAGCTGATTCGTCCGGCTCAGAAGCTGTCTGAATGGGAGAAAGAGAAGTAGGTGCATGATTTTATCTGTGAAAATATCCGCTATGATAAACTGAAAAAATCATATTCCCATGAAATTATCGGACCGTTGGGGCAAGGCGTTGGTGTTTGTGAGGGAATTGCAAAAGCAGTAAAGGTTTTGTTAGATGCACTGGGAGTCTGGTGTGTGATTGCAATCTGTGGAAATAATCCTGAGAAGGGAATTAAGTATCGCCACACATGGAATATTGTAAAAATAGGAGGTACATATTATCATCTGGATGCGACCTTTGATAATACCCTGGGAAAAGATCGTGAAACTTCTGAAATCCGCTATGATTATTTCAATCTGGATGATTCACAGATTTTCAGGGATCATGAGCCTCTTATTGCGCCGGCGCCTCACTGCGGTGATCATGAGCACTTTTACTATAAGGAGAAGAAGCTTTCTTTTACTAAGAAAGAGGATGTGTATAAACGTTCTTTGCAGGCGGCGAAGAAAGGCAGGGTACTTATTTTTCACTGGAGAGGCGGTTATCTGACAAAGGAAGTACTGAAGGAATTGCTGGAGCTTATCCGGAAAGCAGGAGATGAGAAAGACAAAACAGCAATGGTCAGCATAAACTGGCCGCAGGCAGTTATTCGTGTTCAGTATACGGATATGCAGGTACAGGAGAGTGTGACAATAGAGGAAGCGAATGAAGGGGAAAAATAGATGTAATAAACAGCTTGACTTTTTCCGTGTGAGGATAGAGCCTTTTAAAAGAATGCGATCAGAGTGAGAAGACAGCGAGATGCGGGACAGGGAATAAGGGTGAAACAAATGAATAAAAATTGCATGATTACACGAGAAGCAGCGCTGGAATTCAGTTTATCATTTCAGAATACATATAACGGAAAGACCTTTCCGTGACCAGAACTGGCAAGTGGTAAGAGCGAGGGAAAACAAAATTTTTTATGGATCTATGAACGAAACGGTTATGTTAATCTGAATGTAAAGGCAGATCCGGAGTGGCGTGATTTTTGGCGAAGCGCCTATGAATCTGTACAGGCTGGTTATCATCAGAATAAGGAACATTGGAATACCATTATTCTAAATGGGACGGTACCGGATAAAGATATTAAAAGAATGATATCCGAAAGCTATGATCTCGTAACATACAGCCCGACAAAGAAGATTTATGAGGCAGTGAAGCAAATTCCGAAAGGATGCGTTGCAACTTATGGTCAGGTTGCCGAAATGGCAGGGAATCCGAGAATGTCGAGAGCGGTAGGGAATGCCTCCATAAGAATCCGGATCCGGAGCATATTCCCTGTTATCGGGTAGTGAATTTCAGAGGAGAACTGTCAGGGGCTTTTGCCTTCGGCGGTAAAGATGTACAGAAGAAGCTACTGGAAGCAGATGGAATTGAGGTTGTCAATGGAACGGTGGATTTAAAAAAATATGGATTGACGCAAAGAGATGATAAACGGTGAGAAAACAGATACGGATGATTACCTTATTATCATTTGGATGTTGCTTTTGATAACGGCCTGAGAAAGGATTACGGAAATTCTGAAATCCGATATGATCATTTTTATTATAAAGAGAAGAAGCTGTCTTTTACCAGACAGGAATTTTGTAATGCTCATCAGTTGGGGGCGGGCAAATCTTTCCGGATCTGCCTGGCAAAGGACTGTATTATAGGTGCAGGAAGCCTGGTTACCAAGAATACTGTGATACCGGATGGCTCACTGGTAATGGGCAGTCCGGCCAGGATCAAACGAAATCTCACCTGGGAAGAATATCCTGAAAATATTGTGGCTTTAGAAAAAATCCATAGTAATCCCATAAAATAATGCAATTAAAACAATTCAGTAGTGATATCATACTCCTGCTTTACGATAAACAGATTTCATGTTATGATTATTTCAGCTGAATTTGAGATATTCTATTAATGAAAAGGGCAACTATTCAACAGTTTCTGACTGTGAAAGTATTGAACAGTTACGAAGAAAAATAAAAGGAGGATCAATGTTATGCTTACAACATGGACTCCGGCACATATGCCGGAAAAAGAGGAAATCAAAACCCGTCTGCAGACAGCGAGAAGTCAGCTCTATGATTTTCAGATGAAAATCAAGGAACATAAGATCCCGGTAATTGTACTCTTTGAAGGCTGGGGATCTTCCGGCAAGGGAAGTACGATCGGAAAAGTCATTAAAAATATTGATCCGCGTTTCTTTAAGGTTGCCACTATGTCAGCTCCCACAGCAGAAGAACTGAGATATCCATTTCTGTATCGCTATTTTAAACAGATTCCGGAAGCCGGAAAATTTACATTTCTGGATTCGGTTGGATGGAGCAGACCTGTAAAGACTGTCTGTCGGGCGAGATTGAAGGCGAAGGTTATACACAGCGGATTGATAGCATCCGCCGTTTTGAGCGGCAGCTTACAGACAATGGTTATCTGGTGTTGAAATTCTTTATGCAGATTGACAGGGATGAACAGAAGCGGCGTGAAAAATTACTCCTGGATCATAAAGACACCAGATGGCGTGTGTCAGACTTTGATAAAGGCAGAATGAACATTACAAAAAATGTGCAAAAATATTTTCTCAGTATCTGTCTGACACGAATGCTTCCTCTGCACCATGGTACATCATAGATGCCAGTGACAGAAAATGGGCGGAACTTCAGGTACTGGAGACTATGGTAAGCAACATTGAAGTTGCCATGCAGAATCAGGCACATTCCGTTCCGATTTTGCAGAATGTATTCCCTCTGGAGCAGATTCCCCGTCTGTCGGATATTGATCTGAGAGATAAAACAATGGATGACGAGGAGTACAGGGGAGAACTGAAACAACTCCAGAGTAAACTGGGGGAACTCCATAATAAACTGTACAGGAGACGTATTCCTGTGATCATCACGTATGAAGGATGGGATGCGGCAGGCAAAGGAGGTAATATCAAACGTATTACAGAAGCTCTGGATCCCCGGGGGTATGAAGTACATCCGATCGCAAGTCCGGAACCACATGAGAAGGCCAGACATTATTTATGGCGTTTCTGGACAAGACTTCCGAAAAATGGGCATATCGCTATTTTTGACAGAACCTGGTATGGCAGAGTTATGGTAGAACGTCTGGAGGGATTTTGCAGTGAAAATGACTGGAAACGTGCCTACAACGAAATGAATGAGTTTGAGAAAGAACTTAAAGACTGGGGTGCAGTCATTATTAAATTCTGGGTACAGATCGATAAGGATACACAGCTGGAGCGTTTTCAGGAGAGACAGAATAATCCGGAGAAACAATGGAAGATCACAGATGAGGACTGGAGAAACAGAGAGAAATGGGATGCCTATGAAGTGGCTGTAAATGAGATGCTTCAGAAGACAAATACTTCCTTTGCACCATGGCATGTACTGGAATCTGTTGACAAGAAATATGCCCGTATTAAAGCACTCAAAATTGTGATCGCTGAAATAGAAAAAGCACTAAAAGAAAATTAAATTTTGCGGGAAATGTGTAAATGAATGATAAGATAACGGTCTGCCTGGGTAAGGGCGGGCAAAGAGAAATGGCAGAATCTTTTGCCAGAAAGAACAATGTTCCGATTATGGACAAACCGGGAGAACATCTGACAGTAATGTTTGACTCCCGGGGCGTATCACTTACCGGCTATGGTCTGACATATCAGGGAGATTTTGAAGGAATGCTGCACAGAGTTACAAACGGAAGACTTTCCCATGAAATGCTGGTACGTGCGGCCAAAACTGAGGGCAAGAATCTGAAAGCAATTGATGCCACTGCAGGTATGGGGAGGATGGTTTCCTTCTTGCAGCATATGGCTATGAGGTGACATTATACGAACAGAATCCGGTGATCGCCGCACTTTTGAAGGATGCGCTCCGGCGTGCCAGAAAGCATCCCGTATTAAAAGACATTGCTTCCAGAATGAAACTGGTGGAGGGTGACAGTGTGTCATGTATGGAGAAACTTATGGATCCGGTAGATGTGATCTATCTTGATCCCATGTTCCCGAAGAGACAGAAATCCGGTCTGATAAATAAAAAACTTCAGTTGATCCAGAAACTTGAACCTCCATGTTCTGAGGAAAAAGATCTTTTTAATGCCGCTATCAAAGCCGGACCTTCCAGAATTATCGTAAAACGTCCTCTTAAGAGTGTCTGTCTTGATGGAAGAGAGCCTTCTTATATATTAAAAGGAAAAGCCATACGATATGACTGTTATGTGATGTAGAAGGTTTATCGAAAAATTGCAGCAGCCCTTTATTTTTGAGGGCTGCTGCAATGTATTTTTTTTCCATTCCCGGATAAATTCCATTTGTTCCTGATCGGAGATTTCCTGGGAGGCAGCGTCATTTCCGGCAGCTACACAGCAGAGCAGGACGAAGGTCTGAAAGAGTAAAAATACCAGTATCAATAATAATGCAGTCATAATTTGTCTCCTTAATATTATGCAGATGGTTACAGTTATTTTATGAAATTGCTATAAGGATATTTTCGGGATTTCTGTAACAGATTCTGTATATGCCTGTTGTTTTGCATATCAGAAGTATCTGCATATCATGGAAGCTTTATACATTTTATTTACAGAAAAACGGAGATATGACAGGAGAAACTGTCGGACACAAAAATATAATCTTCCGAATAATTTAAAGTAAGACGCAGATGTTCATTGTCTTTGCAGCGACCTGATGAACAGTTGCGGTAAGATTTCATTATCCAGATGATTCGGAGGATTTTTTATGAAGAATTCAGATGATTCCGGATATACAGGAAAGCACGTGGGTGTGTGTGTTCTGGATACCGGGATTTTTCCTCATATAGATTTACAGGGAGAATACTTGCGTTTCAAGATTTCATCGGACATCGTATCAGACCTTATGATGATAATTCTCATGGAACCCATGTATGTGGGATCATTGGCGGTGACGGAAGGGCTTCGGAAGGACGGATCAGAGGAATTGCCCCCGGGTGTAGCTGATAGTTCTGAAGGTGCTCGACAGAACGGGAAATGGCAGGAAAGAAGATGTTTTGCAGGCTTTTCGCTGGATCCTGGAGAATAAGAGATATTATGGAATACGTGTAGTGAATATCTCGGTGGGAACAACCTGCAGGAGAGCAGAAGATCACAGAGTTCTGATTGCGGGTGTGGAACAACTTTGGGATGCAGGTCTGGTGGTAGTGGCTGCGGCAGGAAATCAGGGACCGAAGGCAGGAAGTGTGACAGCACCGGGAAGCAGCCGGAAGATTATCACAGTAGGCTCCAGCGATCTGCTTACAGGGCGGACTGCCATATCCGGCAGGGACCTACCTTTGAGTGTGTCTGTAAACCGGATCTGGTTGCACCCGGGAATCATGTTCTTGCCTGTACACCGGGAGCAGATAACGGATATGGAGTGAAAAGTGGTACTTCTATGTCTACACCTCTGGTTGCAGGGGCAGCAGCACTGATGCTTGAGAAGAATCCGGAACTGACTAATGTTCAGATCAAGATGAAACTGAAAGAAAGTGCCAGGGATATGGGACTGCCAAAGAATCAGCAGGGATGGGGAGAACTGGATCTGGAACGCTTTATGGAACTGTGATCAGTAATCATTTTATTTGGCAAAATATTGCTTTAGTGTATAAAAGCATTGACGAACGGTCTGTTTTCGGCTATCATGATAGTTAACTGGATGAGAGCCAAAGAGGAGGATTAACATGAAAAAAATTCAGATGCAGACACCACTTGTGGAGATGGATGGAGATGAGATGACCAGAATTCTCTGGAAAATAATCAAAGATGAACTTCTTCTTCCGTATATTGATTTGAACACTGAGTATTATGACCTTGGTCTGAAATACAGAAATGAAACGGATGATCAGGTAACTGTTGATGCAGCAGAGGCTACAAAGAAGTACGGCGTTGCAGTGAAATGTGCAACTATCACTCCTAATAAGGCAAGAATGGAAGAGTATACCTTAAAGAAAATGTACAAGAGTCCTAACGGAACGATTCGTGCAATTCTTGACGGAACTGTTTTTCGTGCCCAATCGTAGTGAAGTATTGAACCATGTGTTAAGAACTGGAAGAAACCGATCACCATCGCACGTCATGCCTATGGTGATGTGTATAAGAACACAGAGATGTATATTGACGGTCCCGGAGATGCTTATCTGGTATTTGAAGGTGCAGACGGACAGCAGAGAAAAGAGCTGATCCATCATTATGAGGGACCGGGTGTGCTTCAGGGTATGCACAATCTGGATGATTCTATCACAAGTTTTGCAAGATGCTGTTTTAATTATGCACTGGATACAAAACAGAACCTGTGGCTTGGCGGCAAGGATACGATCTCCAAGATTTATGACGGACGTTTTAAGGAAATCTTTGCAACTATTTATGAAGATGAGTTTAAGGAGAAATTCGAAGCAGCAGGCATTGAATATTTCTACAGCCTGATCGATGATATCGTAGCTCGTGTCATGAAGGCTGAAGGCGGATTTATCTGGGCCTGCAAGAACTATGATGGAGATGTTATGAGCGATATGGTTTCTTCAGCATTTGGTTCTCTGGCTATGATGACATCTGTACTGGTATCTCCACAGGGATATTACGAATATGAAGCTGCTCATGGAACTGTACAGAGACATTATTATCGCTATCTGAAAGGTGAGGAGACATCTACTAACTCTGTAGCAACTATTTTTGCATGGACCGGAGCTCTGAGAAAAAGAGGTGAGCTGGACGACAATAAAGAATTGATGGAATTTGCTGATAAACTGGAGAAGGCGACTCTGGAGACGATTGAAAGCGGTAAGATGACAAAAGACCTTGCGCTGATCACTTCTCTTGAGGATGTGACAATACTGAACAGCAAAGATTTCATCTTTGCCATCAGAGAGAGACTGGATGAAATTTTATAATTTCAGAAATTATCCGGTAATGTTTCTATAACATTATAAAGTTCTCCGGGCAGGATCACACTGCAGCGGAGAAACCTGTAAAAAGTTATAAACTGCGAAAATGGGAAGAACCTGCATTATGCAAGTTCTTCCCATTTTTCATATAATCCTTCTAATTCTTCGGTAATGGCGGCTTTCTCTTTGCTAAGTTTCGCACATTCTGCCACATTTGTGCAGATATCCGGGAGAATCATGGTCTCGTCGATCTCTTTATCTCTGGTCTCAAGTTCTTCGATGCGGGCTTCTACTTTTTTTAGTTCATTCTCGCGTTTTCGCTGACGGGCCTGTTCTTCTTTCTGCTGCTGCCAGGAAAGCTTGTTATCAGAAGCCTGCTTTGCTTCTGTCACAGCCTGAGCGGCAGCCGGAGCATATTTTTCCGTCAGCTCTTCTTTTTTCTCCAGATAATAGTCGTAATCTCCGATATAATTTACAATTGCCTGATTGGTCAGATCCAGGATCCGGGTAGCTGTCTGGTTGATGAAGTAACGGTCGTGGGAAACATAGAATACTGTTCCTGTGTAACTGTTCAATGCCTCTTCAAGAATCTCTTTTGAAGCGATATCCAGATGGTTGGTGGGCTCATCGAGGATCAGAAAGTTTGCTTCGGACAGCATCAGCTTGGCGAGGGAAACACGACCTCTTTCTCCGCCGGACAGAGCGGAGATCAGTTTGAATACGTCATCCCCTGTGAAAAGGAATGCTGCCAGCATATTTCGAATTTCTGTTTCCGTAAGTGTGGGATAAGCATTCTGAGATTTCCTCAAAAATAGTTTTCTCCATATGAAGAACATGGTGTTCCTGGTCATAGTAGCCAATCTGTACCTTGGAACCAAGAGTAAATCTGCCGCTGTCTGCATCGATCAGCCCATTGATGATCTTTAACATGGTGGTTTTGCCTGTGCCGTTATTGCCAATCAGGGCTACACGTTCTCCACGTTTGATCTCAAAGGAGATGTCACTGAAAAGTGTCTGTCCGGGAAAAGATTTGGAAAGACTTTCCACAGTAAGGACATCATTTCCGCTGACAAATCTTGGTTCCAGGGAAATGCGCATCTGATTCTGAATCTCCTGTGGTTTATCAATGCGCTGGACTTTATCCAGCATTTTCTCGCGGCTTTCCGCACGTTTTGATGGATTTCTCGCGGTTAAAGGATTTCAGCTTGGCAATGACTGCTTCCTGATGTTTGATATCCCGCTGCTGGTTCAGGTAGGCTTTATACTGGGCGTCACGCAGCTGGGCTTTTTTCAGGGCATAGGCAGAATAGTTGCCACTGTACATACGCATATTTCCTGCTTCGATTTCCACAACTTTTGTTACAACTTTGTCAAGAAAGTAACGGTCGTGGGATACGATAAATACAGCACCCGGGTAATTCAGAAGATAGGTTTCCAGCCAGGAAATACTCTCCATATCCAGATGGTTGGTAGGCTCATCCAGAAGAAGAATGTCAGGCTGGCAAGAAGCAGTTTACCCAGAGCTACGCGGGTTTTCTGGCCGCCTGAAAGAGTTTCTATCTGGCGTTCGAAATCTTCTTCTGTGAAACCAAGACCTTTTAATACACCCATGATCTCGCTTTTGTAAGCGTAACCATTTTCCAGTTCAAACTGGTGACTCAGTCTTGTGTAAGTATTCATCAGGCTGTCCAGAGCATCTCCGGTGGTGGTTTTCATTTCCTGTTCCAGAGAGCGCAGACGATTCTCCATATCAATAATGTGCTGTTTGGTGGAAATCAGTTCTTCGTAAATGGTATGATGGCCATGAATGTCCTGATACTGGGCAAGGTAGCCGATATTTTTATCTTTGGCAAGTACCACGTTTCCTGAATCCGGGGAGAGCTCATGCATAATGATTCGCAGCAGAGTCGTCTTGCCTGCACCGTTATTGCCGATGAGAGCTGCCTTTTCGCGGTCTTCTATATGGAAACTGGCATCCTTGAGAATGATTTTTTCGCCAAAGGATTTACAGATATTCTGACATGATAAAATCATAGGAATTCCTCCGTTTGTAATTTGTCCGCGTACTATTATAATCGAAAATGCCTGTTTTTGAAAGCATTTTAAGAGATTTTGTCCAGAGAAAAGAAAGCACCGGATGGATGCATGGAAGAAAATATGATATTCCGGGGAATTTTTCAGAATGAAATTGATAAAAAAATACAGAAATATTTGGTCAAAAAGTACAAATTTAATTTGACAATAAAATAACATCTGGGTATAATTGACATAGATAAGCTAAGGAGGGAAAATTTGTGGAAGCTAAGGAAATTTCGAAAGCGGTAATCAAGCGTCTGCCGCGGTACTACCGCTACCTCGGTGAATTGATGGAGGAGAATGTAGAGCGTATATCTTCAAATGATCTTAGCAAGAAGATGCATGTGACGGCTTCCCAGATTCGTCAGGACTTAAATAATTTCGGTGGTTTTGGTCAGCAGGGTTACGGCTATAATGTACGCTATTTGTATACAGAAATCGGTAAGATCCTTGGGCTGGATACTGTACATCCGATGATTATTCTGGGTGCCGGTAATCTGGGACAGGCATTGGCCAATTATGTGGATTTTGAAAAGCGCGGATTTAAGCTGGTTGGTATTTTTGACGTCAATCCTGTACTTGAGGGGATTGCAGTTCGTGGAATTGAGATTCAGATGTTGAGCGATCTTCCTTTGTTTCTGAAGGAGAATGAGGTTGAGATCGCGATCCTGACTCTTCCTAAAAATAAAGCCAAAGAGATGGCAAAGATTTTAATTGATAATGGAATTAAGGCAATCTGGAATTTTGCACATATTGATCTGGATGCCCCGGAGGATGTAATGGTAGAGAACGTACATCTTTCAGAGAGTCTTATGACTTTGTCCTATAACCTGAGTGAGTACAGAAAGGAACATGAAGGGATGTAAGGGATAACTGTGAAACACAAGGCTGTGGTCATCTGATCACAGCTTTTCTCTTGCATGTAAATGTGTTATTGTAAACAGGAGGTGAACAGATGAGAGAGATTGTAACTGCTGTTGAGATGAAAGAACTGGATCATAATACGATTCAGAAAGCCGGGATATCGTCTCCGGTACTTATGGAGAGGGCGGCATTAAAGACGGTTGAGGAGATTGTACAGAGATTAAAGAATAAAGAAAAAGAGAAAATCCTTGTGGTCTGCGGAACCGGCAACAATGGCGGAGACGGATTGGCAATTGCCAGACTGCTTCAGTTGAGAGGAGTCAGAACCTGGTATTATATTGCGGGTAAGGAAGAGAAAATGACTGCTGAAACTGCCGGACAGCTTAAAACAGCAGAATATTATCAGGTGCCCCGGGTGCATAACCTGGATCCGGATGAATATACTACTATAGTAGATGCCATCTTTGGGGTTGGACTGAGCAGACCTGTAGAGGGAAAATATGCAGAGCTTATCAGTACAATGAACCGGGCATCTGCGTATAAAGTAGCTGTGGATATTCCATCCGGGATTGACTCAGATACCGGATTTGAGAAGGGGATTGCATTCCGGGCAGATCTTACGGTTACCTTTGCTTTTCGCAAAAGAGGGCTGTGTTTTTATCCCGGAGCATGTATGGCGGTGAGATCGTTGTTACGGATATCGGAATCTATTCCATACCCGGAAAGAAAATCTGTATGCATCATCTGGAACGTGAAGATTTGAAAATGCTTCCGGAGAGAGTTCCCTATGGAAATAAAGGAACCTTCGGCAAGGTTCTTCTTATAGCTGGCAGCGAAGGAATGTGCGGAGCTGCATATCTGAGTGCAGCAGCTGCTCTGAAAAGCTCTGCGGGAATGGTGAGAATTCAGACCGTGGAGGCCAACAGGATTCCGTTGCAGACACTGTTGCCGGAAGCCATGATCACCTGTGATTTTGATGAGAAAAAAAACCAGGCAATGCTTGACTGGTGTGATGTGCTTGTGATAGGACCGGGTCTTGGAATCGGAGCGCAGAGCAGGGAAAGAGCTCAGTGGTTCCTGGCGAAGGCAGCTGAGTGTAAAAAAACAGTAATTCTGGATGCAGATGGCCTGAATCTTCTGTCAGTCCATGACAACTGGAAGTGTTTTATCGGGGAACATGTGATCCTGACACCTCATATTGGTGAGATGAGTCTCTGTGCGGAAAAGAAATCGGTAAGATCCAGGATTGTCTGGCACAGACTGCAGCTGATTATGCAAAGGAGTCTGGAGCGGTTTGCGTTCTGAGGGATGCCTGTACTGTTGGTGGCAGATGCTTTTGGAGATATGTATTTGAACATTTCGGGTAATGCAGGAATGGCTACA
>ENA-OQCX01000824-OQCX01000824.1-human-gut-metagenome-genome-assembly--contig:-NODE-824-length-15550-cov-1.879336_pt1 | contig 15550 bp, 21 predicted proteins | sample MGYA00242762_ERZ504587 | MGnify/ENA primary metagenome ERZ504587 (study PRJEB26092, sample SAMD00036337) | human gut metagenome | host: Homo sapiens | study: EMG produced TPA metagenomics assembly of... | reverse complement strand
AGTTCTTTCTGCTCAGTTCAACCAATGAAAGTAGCTTTTCCTGCTGTGCGTTCAGGAATCTTCCAGAACGTCTTGATTTGATTCTGACTGTTCTTCATCTCCGTCCTCTTCACTTTCGGTTCTCAATTCTTCATTGCGCTTCTTCATGGTTTCAAAATCTTCTTCCTGCTCTGTTTTCTGCCGTTCCATTTCATCCTTTGCATCTACCTCGATTTGGCTTTCGTTGATTGCTGTTTCCTGACTGATTAAGCCGCCTCTATAAGCGTCAATGGCGCGTGAAAGGCTTTTATCCCGGTCAGTTGGTATGTTCCTTTGTAATTTGATGTCAATATCTCTAAAATCAAAATTTTCACCTTTGAGATTTAGTCGGCCAGTAATCAGTTCCCACAGGCGAAGAAGTGCTTTTTTTGCAATCCGGTCAAATGTAGCGCAATACTGGTCGAGCGCATAGAGCTTGTATCCTAATGCAGATGCGTTGTCAGCGTTGGAAAACGCTTCATCTGTCATGTTCGGAACGCCTGTGACCATCGTTATCAGATCGTGGTATTGTTTCAAGGTTCCAAGAATTCCATCGTAATTTACATCCTTAATTAGCCACGAAATGCTGCCGCTCGTACTGTCTGCGCCATCAATGCATAAAGAACGCGCTCTCATTATGATCTCTTCTTCAATCTCCCTGTCAGGTTTGGCACAAGATTCCCATCTTCATCCTTTTTCGTGAGGTCGTTTTCGTACCGATATCCAATAAAAACGAGTTTGGCTTCGTCATTGTATTTCGTCATGCTACGTATGTTGCCTAAATTAGTTTCATAAGCAGAGATCGTTTCGAGCGCCGGTTCAAACACTGCGATCCCATCGGGGTTTTCAAAAGCAACGCATGGGACATCGTTCCAATGAAGCTCTTCCGGTTCTTGCGGAACCCGATCAACGAATTTTCGTCGTAAGGAATCATCAATCAGTTCGATTACGTCAATATCGTTCCCTGACATATCCTTTTCTTTCCACATTCTGACGATGCCAATCATGTTCGGAGGAGTAGCGTAATCATATACCGCAGCCGTTTGCTTACTATCGAAACGGGTATATACTATCTCGTTATCTTCGTTCTCGCAAACATAAATATATGCCGCAGTCGTTATGAGATAATCGTGTACGATCTCTACATACGTTGCGGCATCATCGTTGTATCGCCTGATATATTCAATTGCTTCCGAAAACGAATCCACATATGCTTTTTTTTTGCTCATCACTATATCTTGGCTTCTTCCCGGTAAAGGCTTCTCTGATCTTATTTGATGTTTTTTGAATGATTCCTCTTTCATTTTTAGAAAGCGTATAATCTGAAGGCCTTGAAACAGAATACATAGGAGATTTCCCGCCAAGATACCCTTGAACCATATTGACGATATAGTATTCAAAGGCAACAACGATCTTCCCGGCATCGCCTCTCCCATGAACTGATTTTCGTTCAATTTTCGTGCGTATTTTTTATAAAGGTCAATTCTGTGTTCTAGGTATGGGCGCGCGAACGCAGCTATCTCAGAAATATTTTCTGCTCCGTACCCTTTGAATTGTTCTTGCGTCATTTGTATCATAAAGATCACCTGAATGTAAGATTTCCAGCTGTGATAAATCCTCTTTTGGGTTTGATTACTGTATTGACAAAGTATCTGATATCATCCATAGCGTGATCATTTTCCTTGGTCGGCTTGTCTTCTCCGGATTTTTCGTCCCATACATAAGATTTAAATTCGGATACTGTAGCTTTGCAGCAATCATTAAATAGGATTTTTTTCTCCTGTAGCACGTTGCCACATTTCGAATACCGTTAAGCACATCGTTTTCTGCTGAAGTTACGTTGAATCTTCCATGCTTCCTGATACATGCAATAAAACTCGCTGCTGACGGGTCAACGATAACGGATCGTATTGGCAGATTCTCGGCAAGGGTTTCCAAGTCTTTATAATATTGTTCATCCGTCCTTACATTCTTGCTGGCGCGTCCGTTATGATAATATTCCTTTACCCTGTACCAAACGCCTTTATATCTTCCCCATAATCCTGCTGAGAAAGGGTTCATCGTCCCGTAATCACAAGAAATATAATATTGATCGTATTTCCTCTCCTCGCACGGAACAAGATGCTCTTTTTCTCGGAACATCGGGTAAATTGCACCCTCTGCCACAACCCACAGACCAAGAACATAGCGCTCATAAAACACACCGGTGTAAATGCTTTCATAGCGTTGCTTTACTTCTTGTGTCAGGTTTAAATTGTCATCCATCGTAAAGTGAAGATGAAGTCTGTTCTTTTTGCCATATTCTTCCTCAACCCACTCCCGGTGAAACCAGTGGTTAGGGTTTTCCGGGTTGCAGTTAAACCAGAACTTCGACCCCTGCACAGAACAGCGGGCGAGAGCCTGATCCACGAAGGATTGAGCATAAGCGCCACCTCGTCCAGCAGCACACCAGCAAGCGTCATACCTTGAATTAATGAATAACTTGATTCATCCCGTCCTCCAAATATAAAATACCGATTCTTTTTACCTCGAATAGATATATCTATGTAGTTTTGGCTACGGTGCTCCACGATTTCACAAATTCCGCCCAGCCATAGCTTTAATTGCATTACAATATTGCGCCGTATTGAGGCAATGTTTTACCACAAATAGCGAAGTTTGATTTTGATAGTTTTCAAGGCTCCATAAAATAAACCCTATTGTCATTGACAGGGTTTTCCCAGATCGTACAGAGCCGTCACAAACAATAGCATCAAAGCCTCTGTAACGATCCATTTTCCACCAAAGCATGGCCTTTATTTGTTTTTGGCTGAACTTATCATACTTCACGCTTGTTCAAATCCTTTAAACTTCTGCTATAGCATCTATAAGGTTATTTCCTTCTCCATCGCTTGATGCATCTTCTTTTTTCCATCCAAAATTATTCTCTAACGTAAACTGTGCTCCACGTGATCCGTCTCGATCAAATAATCTTCCTTCTGCATACGCTTCAATTCGAAGCTTTGCCCGGGATATCACTTCTTCAAATGCTTTGGATCGGTTTTTATAGTTCAATAAAGACTGGCGGCTTTTTAAACCAAGATGCAACGCTAGTCCGCAGACTGTAGGCGGCGTGGGTTCTTCTAAGAAAACAATTCGGCCTTTGCATACAACAGGTTGACCTTCGCAATCTAAAAGCGGTTGGCCCTTCAATGATTCAAAATAATTATCTATTTTCTCTTCCATTTCTTTCGCAGTTTTGTATCTTAACGCTGCCACTTAGTTTCACCTGCCTTTGGATAAAAATAGAGAACCGCCTGAGGGATGGCGGTTCTCTGGTATATTTTTGAGATCACTATTTACTAGCCATTTTCTGCTGGAGGAACGAAATCTTTTCGAGCACCATGCAATCCAGCCGGTCAAAAAGCTTCCAGAGCCGGCGTTCGTCTTCGTCCTTGGAATTATACATGGCGCGGATGCGGGTGAGCAGGTCCATAGCATCCATCATCTCCTGTAATTTCGCAAGGTCCAGAAGCTTGCGCTCGGTTTCCGGCTCTTTTAGCTCCGGTAGGGGCACATTGCTTAAAAATTGCAGGACTGCGCCAAACATCATTACCTCCTGGTATTCTGGAATATAATCGCCCTCTGCTGTGAAGGAAGCCAGCGCGACGCGGTCGATAAAAGCGGAGGTATCCGCAAGGCTCAATGTGTTTTTGAGCTGAACCGGAATTTCATCCTCTCCGCAGCGGTAGAGAATACTAACGCATCCGGCGGGACGCAGCGCCGTGAGTTTTTTACCTGCGCATTGGTGAGCTTTTTTCGCATGATCGTCGTCTCCTTTGCGATTGGTTTTTATTGGGTGAGCATGGTAGGGATAGGCGCGTGTGGAGGTAAAAGCGCCCTTTTTACGGCAGGAATGCCTGTTCCAGCCGTAAAAAGAGGGGCTTTTTGAAGATGGCTTCGGGGCGGCAATGCCGCCCGAACGCTTTGGAGGAAATGCAAAAAGAAGAAAGTGAGGAAAAGGCAGATTTTTGATTAACCCTCGATGAGCTGCATATCGAGGAAGTCGTTGCCATCCACGGCAAAGAGGTCGAAGGTCATGGAAAGGGTGCTCGGGTCGCCCGTATTGCTCAGCGCAAGGCTGAATGCCGCCTGCGGAACGGCTTTGTGGATCACGAGCTTCATCGGCAGCAGCTCGTCGTCCTCCGTCTTGTAGAGCGTTTCGCCATAAGCGGTGTAGGCCTTCGGGAAAACGTCGCTCTTGAATTTGACAATCTGAATGCCCTGCTCTTTGTTGGCCATGTAGTAAACGATGTATTCATCGCCATCCGAGCCATCCTCAATGGTAGCGGCTTTTTCTGCACTGTGGCAGAGATAGCTGCGCCGCAGTCGTCATCCGCCTTGTAGACTGTTACGGAATTGGCGACCGGCTCCTCGGAGAGTGTCAGCTTGCCCGCTGCCAGCGTCAGGCGCTCGCGGGTGAATACTTGCCGCTAGTGAGGATTTCTGTGCCTGCCAGCATGGCGAAGAGCTTCATGGGAGTGATCTGCGTGTCAACCTTCATGGTGCAGGTGCGCTCGCCATCGAAGGGCACGCGCGGCGCTGCGCCGCGGCCGCCCTTTGCAAGCACGCGGGGTTGCCGCCATTTCCGTTGTGGTAACGTTGGCGAAATCGACGTTGAGCCAAGGCTGCTTTGTCTTAAAATCCACCAGCGTAAAATCCGCGACCTCGCGGTTGGACATATTCGGGTTTACATGGTTGCTCATGTTGTGTTACCTCCGTTAATTTCTAAATTTTATCCTAAACGCCAAACGGCCGTGATAGGCGGGTAGGCTGCCTATAGCTTTTTATACCAGTCGTTGGGGTCGAATTCGCCGCCCCAGCCGCGTAATTCATCGCGTGGATATTCACCTGGTTCAGGTAGCTCTGGCGCAGGAATTGATCGTAAAGCTGATAAACCGTCAGATCCCATACATTGCACATATTGATGCTGTTATGTTGAACGCACAGCGCGGAAATGAGGTTGGGCAGGCTCGCATCCGCCTGCTTCTCCTTCGCCTGCTGCGGTGATTTTTTTTGGCACGCTGTAGCTTCTCATAGATTTCACGCGCCTTGTCGTTGCGGAACTGTTTACGGTTGGGTTGGGCGCTATCTACATGATTGCGCTGAAGGATACAATCGCATACGTCTTCATAATTCGCTTCATGGATGATGCCCACCGGATGCCTTCCGCCATACAGAGAAGGGCGCTGTGCGCCTGTGAAAACACGGCGTCTTCCACCAGGAAAAAGGAAAAGGCAGCGCATAAAAGCGCGCGTAGCTCCTGATTCCCGATCAGCGTATGGAACGCGTTGGCCCCACCGGGATCCGGCAGACCGGAGGCCGCAAATAGTTGCTCGGCATGCAGGGATAACAGCGAGAGATAGGCGTTGTAGGTTTCATAGCCGAGGGCGGCAACTTGCCGCAGGGTAGGCGCGATTACATGGCCCACCCGGGCGAGCGGATAGGGCGCTGGGCTGAGCAAATCCAACTCGTTGAGACGCGTCATGGGGTGAAACCTCCTCTGATTGGGTATAGAAGAAAAGTGTGCGGTCAGCCTCTTTTGCGGCTGAAGTCGGAGCCGAATATTGCAGGACATAGCCGTAATATTCTGGCGTGGGCTCATAGAGCTGCATGCCTTCCCACTGTAGGCGTCCAATGCCGAAATTTGTGCTTTCGTTCAGAAGATGGTCTGTCTCTGATGCGAGTGTGTCCGCAAGCGTTTCATATGCTCCGCCGGGAAACAGCGCTTTGTTGCAACAGATCCAAATGTAGATTTGATGGGTACGAATGCTGGATGTGCTGCTTTTGGAGGTGGCAATATCAACGCTGATACAGCAATCAGGCTCCTGCAACGGGAATGCGGTAAAGCGGTATGGAAAGATACGCTGCTTTGCCACTTCCGCGTCTGCATTTGCATCGCCTGCGGCCAAAGCCTGCGTGAGCGCCGGGGAGGATTGCAGGAGGTCAATGATGGTCTGTTTATACCGGGCTCGTTGTGTAAGACTCAAAGGAAATTCACCGCCTTGTTTTTAAGATGAGAATATGGTTTAAACGGAAGGGGGGCTTTTGCCCGTTCCCCTACCACAATAGAAATTGCAGCACAAAAATAAAAAGCCCCGGAAACCCTAGCAGCTACGCGGGTTCCGGGGCACAATCAGGTGCGTTCTGAATCAAAAAGTAGCGGCGTGATAGCGTGCGAGCGTCTTTTTTAAATTCATTTCCGCCCGACAGTCCGGGCAATATTTTTGATTGTTTGTTTTGGGCTTAAGGAGTTTCCCGCAGCATGCACAGCGGATGATCCGTTCCCCTTGCAGCGAGAGATAGAAAAGCCCAGGCTCCCGAAGGTCATCGAGCGCGCAGGCCGTTTGTGAGGCCGGGCGAAAGAATAATACGTGGATATGGAGGTTATCCACGCCGCGGCTGAATGCGATCAGCTTTTTCCCGCAGGGTATGCAGCATGGCAGCCTGCCTCTCCTTTCCCGCCTGCACATGGGCCATGCGGAAAATAGCGCTCCATTTCTGCGTGACCCAGCCATCGTTGGCCGGGTTAATGAGTTGAGCATATTTTGCAAGGCATAGCAGTGTAAAGCAAAGCCGTTCCAGAGGCTGGCTTGCGAGCGCCCGGATGCTTGCAAGCTCCTCTTGGGTGATTTCAATCTGATTGGCCTGTAAGAGGGGGCGTCTGTCCGCACGGGAGGAAATGTGCTCGATTGCCGCGCTCCATTGCACGGCGTGATAATTCGCGTAGTTCTCCCGCATAAACCGGTGAAGCGTTTCCTCAATCTGTGGCTTCTCATAGCCCTCATAACAGAGGTAACGGGAAATGCAGCCCAAGGTCTGCGCCGGTTTTTTTCCAACCGTTCCACAGGCGATTGCCTGCTGTGCAAAAGCATGCTCGTTGAGAATCAGTTCCATGGTTCCTCATCCTCTTTCCTAAAGTTTTATCTGCTGGCTTTTTAGGGAGAAGCGCCGGCCGCGATATACGATCTCTCCCGCTGCATCCGCAGCCGGATAATGGATGATACCACCATTTTTTTGCAGCAGGTTCCGGAGGATCACATGCCCGCATAAATCCCAGACGAATTGTTTCGAGCGGTTGTCGCAATAGCACAGGTCAATGAGAATATCGCACAATTCCGCTTCATTGGGGCACAATGCGGCGCTTTCTCGCCGGAATTGATCGAGCAGAAATTCCCGCGTGCGGGCCGCATCTTCCTCCCGAATGTAGGTGTTGGCGCTTCGGCTTTTGAACTGCTGCACCTCCCGCGCATACGTTTCATAGAGGGAAGAGATAGCCTTTTTCCGGCTGCTGCTGCAATAAACGCCGCTTTTCAGGAGGGTATGGTCAAAGGCAGCCCGTTTTGTCCGGTGCTTAAGCAGAGAGTCAAATTCCACCTCCATTCGCCAACACAGCCGGTTGAGCAGGCAGGGGGCGGTGCCGAGCGGCATGCGGCGTTGGTATTCCTCCCAAAAGGCGCATTCCTCCGGAGAGCGGATGTGTTTTTGGGATAGCTCTGAAAGCGAAATGCCGAATTCCATCAAGCACTTTGTGTTTGCGTGATCGGCATAGGCGCGGTAACGCTTTCGCTCCTGCGGATAGAGGTAGCACATAAAATAGGGCTTTTTATCTGCCAGCAACTCCCGCAGCTGCGCCTTGCGTCGCTCCTGCTCTGGCGAATCGCCTTCGGAGCATCGCAGGGAGGAAGGACTATACCACTCTTTCGGCATAGGCTTTGCCAGAATCCCCTTTGCTTTATCAATGGCATTTTGTTGGAACAGCTGGCCGCATTTGATGCGGTAATCAAGCGTTTTGATAGGCCTCGCTCCCCGGGGCAAAGCGGGCCTGTACTTCAAACATGGAGGTGATGCGATTGGTGATTGCGCCGATTTCATCTCCAAAGCTGTTAATGTTTGCTTGGATCAAATCCGCTTGTGTCACTCGCCTTTTTTCTGCCAGCCGCTGGATACATAGGATGGCGGGATCTTCTCGCGTGTTTTCCACCAAAATGGGGTTATCAGTGAGAAGGCAGCTGTCCGAATCTTTATCCAGGCCATTGAGCGCGTGAGCGGCGGTGTCCCAGGCGTTAAAAATCGTCACGGTGGTCAGGTAGCGGTACCAATCCCGCATCTCTTCCGTATCCCGCATGCAGAGCAGGCGGATATTATTGTGGCAGGTCATGGGCGCACGGAAGCAGACGACGCGCGCCGCCTTTTGATCGTTCCAATAGCGGTTATAGGCCTCGCCTGCGCGCAGCAGCCCGGTTACCGGAAGGCCGAATATGCTTTGGCACAGCGCGTAGGGATCTCCGCTGACGATGGAAAAATTGCCATGGACACGGATGACGCCGATTTTTGCCGCCTCGATCCGCTTTGTAATCATCTGCCGAATTTTTGCCTGGATAAACGGATCACAGATCAATCGCGCATCTGCCATCAAAGCGTTTGCAAAGTTCAGCCCTCCTTGCAGGGCGTTTTCTTCATTCAGTTCGGTCCCCTTCAAAAAAAGCAGGCTTTTGCGCCAATCTCCTCCGAGCACATCGGCGATTTCCGTAATAGTCGGGCGGATGAGCGTTTCCAGCTGTTCGTGTGTAAGCCGGTAGCTTTGAAGAAACTGATAGTTCAAATTTCGCTCCGACTCCAGCTTTTGCGGGCACGCCTTGGTCACGCTGAAGCAATAGTGGTGCTTGCGGCAATTTTCAAGATAATCCTGGCAGCTTTGATAGCAATTCCACAGCTTGAGCATAGAGCTGTTAGGACGACGTCTATCTCCCGGATATCCTTCGTATCGCCCCAAATATCCTGCACAAGATAGCTCCCGGCAATCTTGTGCGCAAATTGATGGAAGTCAAAGCAAAACAGCATCCCTTTGCACCAGGCGTTGCGGATGCAGAAGCCGCTGAGCGGCCCTTCTCCGCCAAGCTCCGCATTCCACTGCCTGCTCAACGAAGGAGAAATCAGCCGTAGCCGTCGCTGTCGATTAGCTCAACGGGGGCATTTTGTTCCAGCGTCAAGTTGGGCTCGCCCGGCGCTTGATCGTCAATGCGGATAACATCGGCGGAAAAGTGTGTAACGCAGTCCTCAACCACCAGAACGCCGCGTGGGGCGGAAACGGGCGTACTACCGCTGCAAGCAAGCGCGCGATAAGCTTCCAGTTGGCTGGGACGAGCGGAACGGCTGGATCGCGGCCATTATCTAGCCGTTCTATCAGCGCTGGGAAATCGCTTGGTTGACATAAACGATCGTAGAGGTTTTCACACCCCGTTTGTGCCAAGCAGCCGCACAAATGGAATCCCATTGACGGTAAAACCTTGTTTGCCCTGTGGTAATCGGCGATGGAATCCATCACCAGGCAGAGGTAATCCGGTTGGAATTGGAGCTGGTCGAGCCGGTCAGTAGGCCTGCTGGATTTCCCGTCGGACGGCGGGAGAGGATGGGGACTGTCGGAGCGCGCGCAGCTTTGTTTTCAGCGTATAGATGCGTTCCGCCCGATTTGCCACGCCTTGGAGTTCCTGCATGAAACGCAGCAGCGTGCTGTCGGCAAGCGCAACCAACTCCCCGTTGCGCCTTGCATCCGCAAGGGTCAGGAAAGTGACCATCCCGCCTTTTTCAGGCGTTGGGTATGCAGCTTAAAGACAAAATGCTGATAGGTTTTGATTTGTGACATGATAAACCATCCTTTCGATAGCAGCGCCTCAATTCTACCAAATGGTTTCCTCCGCATAGCCCTCGCTTTGCAAGATATATTCGGCAAGACGCATGGCAGCGCCTGCGGCGAATGTTCCTGCAAAATCAGGTCGGCCTGCCCCTCCCAACCGCGAAACGCATAAAGATCGCATAGGATGTGGCGCAGGGCAACGGGGAAGGGAATGCCGGCCTCCCGCAGCTGTTTTTCCCGTTCATATGCGGGTTTGTATAGATAGACCATTTTATAAGGGCCAAGGCGCGGGTGGGAAGCAACGGATGGAGGCCAGTGCGGCGGGATTAATCCGCCAGATGCTCGGCTCTGCGCCGTCATTCCCATCTGCGCTATGATAAATAGAAGGGCTGGCCTGTAAGCGATAAATATCCCGCAGCAAACAGAGCGTTTCATGGACGCTGCTGCCTGCCTGCCCGGAGACAAAATAAAGATATTGCATCAAAATCCCTCCTTTTCAATGAAAAAGGCCGCCTAACATAGGCGGCAAAAGCATATAAGAACATTTGTTCTACTTCTATTATACTGGAGATATCAACATCTGTCAACTCCAATCAAAGGCGAGGGGACTGTTGAAAAATATTTCATTTTGCAACAATCCCCTTCTTTGCACACAGCTTTTACAGGGTTTCCGCAGGGGTTGGGTGCTCGTGCTGTTCTGCGGTGATCTCCTGCAAATGTAGCAGCAAAAAGCGCTGCGCCTTTTCATGATATAGATTTAGCATAAAGGGCACGCCCGTGCGGCTAACGCGCTCTTCGCTTATGATGCCGATTGATTGGCCGAGCGGGGATGCAACGCGCATGCGCTTGTTTTGTGCGCGCGTGATTTCCGTAAGATAGCCTTTCTCCACCAGCCAATTGGTCACGGCTACCGGCGAGAGAGGACGGGAGGCTTGCGGATCGATGCGGGCATTCACATTTGCCGCAAAGGCTTTAATGGGAATGGGGGTTTCAGAAATGGCCACCTGTGCGAGAGCCTCTTCTGAAAGGGAAAATGGGAGCTTCCTGCTAGGGTGGCGGGCCAAAATTTGGCCCCCGTTCGCAATGACCTGGCCCAGAATGCCGGATACATAGGCAAAGCATTTTTGCAGGCGCTCCGTTGCCAATGGATCGTCCCGTTTGAGTGCTCCTGCGTGATTGGGTCGGTGCCGTTGGAGAGCTGGTCGAGGTATTGCTTTGCGTGCTGCATGGTTTCAAGCTGTGTCATGATGCAGGCCATCCTTTCCATACTAATGTTGGATTTATGTAAAAAGCGGAGCGTTCCCCTTCATCATACCTAACTGAACCCTGTTTGGCAAGGGCCTCGGGCCGAGGGGGATCTGGCAGTCTAGCGGTTTTGCTGATTCTAGCGGGATAGAGCTCGTCCAGCACGGCGGCCCATTTCAAATCTTCAAGCGCTTTTTAGACCGGAAGCCCTTCCGGTTCCCGCTGCCTAGCTTACGCTTGATTTTAACAGATTTGGAGGCCTTTCCAATATATAATAGTATACAGCTACTGTTCGCGCAGGGAGATTCCTCTTTTTCTCTTTACACGGCGCGCCGAATGCAGTAAAATAGCTGTAATAAGGATCACCCTAAACTGAATATCGGAGGTTTTACGATGCAGCCAGTATATAAGCGCATCCTTTTAAAACTCAGCGGTGAGGTGCTTGCGGGTCCTCAGGGCCATGGTATCGATTTTGATACGGTGCAAAACATCTGTAAGGCCGTGAAGGAATGCTCTGACATGGGCGTTGAAATCGGACTGGTCGTCGGCGGCGGCAATTTTTGGCGCGGCCGTTCCAGCGGCGAAATGGATCGTACGCGCGCAGATCATATGGGCATGCTGCCACGGTGATGAACTCCCTCGCCCTTGCGGATGCATTGGAGCAGCTGGCGGTGCCCGTGCGGGTGCAGACGGCGATCGCGATGCAGCAGATTGCGGAGCCGTATATCCGCAACCGTGCTATCCGCCATCTGGAAAAGGGCCGTGTCGTCATCTTCGGCTGCGGCACCGGCAACCCCTTCTTCACCACAGATACGGCGGCCGCTCTGCGCGCCGCGGAGATCGATGCAAATATCATTTTCAAGGCGACAAATGTGGACGGTGTGTATGACCGCGATCCCAACAAGTTTCATGATGCGGTGAAGTTCGATACGCTCTCCCATTTTGATATCCTCCAGAAGGGGCTTAATGTGATGGACAGCACGGCAGCCTCCCTCTGCAAGGATAACAACATCCCCATTCTGGTATTCAATTTAGACAATCCCCATAATATTGTAGACGCCGTGTTAGGCAAAAATATTGGTACAATCGTGAAGGAGGACTAACCCCCATGGAGATGAAGCAAGTATATGAGAATGCAAATGAGCGCATGCATAAAACGATTCGCGCTCTGAATGGCGAGTATGATTCTATCCGCGCCGGGCGGGCCAATGCGTCTGTGCTCGATAAAATCCAGGTGGATTACTATGGCGTGCCGACCCCGATCAACCAGATGGCGGCGATTTCCGTGGCGGAAGCCCGAATCCTGACCATCCAGCCGTGGGATGCTTCCACCCTGCACGCTATTGAAAAGGCGATCCAAACCTCTGACCTCGGCATTAACCCGCAAAATGATGGCCGTGTGCTGCGGCTGATCTTTCCGCCGCTAACGGAGGATCACCGCAAGGAGCTTGTAAAAACGGTCGGCAAAACTGCGGAGGAGGCGAAGGTGGCAATCCGCTCTATCCGCCGCGACTGCATTGAAAAGTTGAAGGCGATGAAGAAGCTCTGAAATCACGGAGGACGATCTGAAAGACGGCGAAAACGAGCTGCAAAAGATCACGGATAAATTTACGAAGGAAATTGATTCGATTGCTCAGGCAAAAGAAAAGGAAATTATGGAAATCTGATCTGGGTGAACGCCAGCTGCTTGTTGCACTGGCGTTGCTGTGATTGTCATTCTGAGGAGAAGGCGGCGCAAGACTGCTTTTTCCTCAGGATGGCATTTTACTATCACTTTTTTCACGCTGGAAAATATTGCTCGCAAGCGGTTTGCGGGCGGAAAGGCGGCGGAGGAATGAGCGTTATCGATCGGGAGCGGCTCCCGCAGCATGTGGGGATTATTATGGACGGCAACGGCCGTTGGGCAAAGCAACGCGGCCTCAAGCGCACGCAAGGCACAGGGAAGGGGCTCGTGTGTTTCGCCGGATTTGTGAGTATGCCAATGATATCGGCATCCGTTATATTACCTTTTACGCTTTTTCCACGGAAAACTGGGCGCGCCGCCGGAAGAGGTCTCCGCTATTATGGAGCTCTTACGTGAATATCTCTTTGAGGCGGAGGAGCGGAAAAAGGAGAATGCGGCGCGCGGCATGCGCATCCGCTTTATCGGCAGCCAGGAGGGCCTGCCGGGCGATATTATCAGCTGATGAATCAGGCGCAGAAGGAGAGCCTCGCCGCGACGAAAACGATTGTCAATATTGCCGTCAATTACGGCGGCCGGCAGGAAATCCTGCAAAGCGTACAGCGTCTTGCGCAGCAGGCGGCGGTGGGGAAAATCAAGCCGGAGGAGATTACGCTGGAACAAATCGGCGGCGGTCTGTATACGGCTGGGCAGCCGGACCCGGATTTGATTATCCGCCGAGCGGGGAATACCGGCTTTCTAACTTTCTGATCTGGCAGGCGGCCTATGCGGAATTTTGGTTTTCCGATGTGCTGTGGCCGGATTTTACTGAGGCTGATTTTGACCAGGCGCTGGAAAGCTACCAACGGCGCGACCGTCGTTTTGGCGGTATTTGAGCCATTCAAGCATTTTGGGCAATTCTATTAAGACTTTATCGGGAAACCAGTGTTTCCTTCCAAGACGAAGCCTTATCAATGAAAGGCATGTGATCTGTAAATGAAAACGAGAATCCTATCCGGCGTGGGCGTGGTCGTCTTTTTGATTGCGATGCTTTTGTGCACGTATACGCCGTTTTTCTCCCTTTTCCTTGCGCTGCTCTCCGGTGTAGCCGTGTTTGAAATTGAGCGTGTGGCGCAGGTGAAGAATAAAGCCATCATGGGGATCAGCGTCGCATTTTCGGCGCTGCTGCCGGTGCTGATTTCCGCAGGGGTCAATTTGCCTGTGCCGCTGGTGGCGATTGGCTATACGATACTGCTGCTCATTCTGATGCTGGCGCAGTATGAGATCACTCGGTTTGAGCATGTAGCAATCGCGTTGTTTGTTTCCCTTGGGATTCCGCTCGCCTTTTCCTGCATGATTTTTTTGCGGGATATTTATACGGTCTACCCGCAGGCGTATTCAAAGGCGGACGGCCTGCTATTCGTGTTGTTCGGCATCAGCAGCGCATGGGTCACGGATATGTTTGCCTATTTTATCGGCAGCAAGTTTGGCAAGCATAAGATGACGCCGAAGATCAGCCCAAAAAATCCTGGGAAGGCGCCGTAGGCGGTGTTGTAGGCGCGGTGCTTATTAATCTGCTGGTTTTCCTGATTTTTAATTTGGCGGTTAAGGAGCGGCTGCTTTTGCCTTATTGGGCTGTCATTCTCATCACGATTGCGCTGGCAATCATCAGTATGCTAGGCGATTTATCCGCTCCGTCATCAAACGCAATTATGGCGCGAAGGATTTCGGCAAGCTGATCCCCGGCCATGGAGGTGTGATGGATCGGTTTGACAGCTGCCTTTTTGTGCTGCCAGTGCTCTATTTTATCGTCCGATTGGCGGCAATGCTTTCCTACTAACGAGGGAGATAGGCGCATAAAGTTAAAAGAGAGATGTTCAACCTTGGAAGTTTTGTTCTTTAGGGTCAGAAAATAGACCAGAATTTGGCTGTGCCAAATCACACAAAACTTCTGCCTGGCAGAGAAAGGAGGGCCATACTAATGTATAAGCGGTTATCCATTTTAGGCTCCACTGGATCGATCGGAACGCAGGCGCTGGATGTCGTTCGGCTCAACGGTTTTACCGTTTGCGCGCTCACAGCCAACAGCCGTATCGATGTGCTGGAGGAGCAGATCCGGCGTTTCACCCCGCGCTGGCCGCCGTTGTGGACGAAGAAGCGGCGAAGGATTTGCGTGCCGTGTGGCAGATACGGGCACCAAAGTGCTCGCCGGCATGGATGGCGTGATCGAATGCGCACGCTGCGAAGGCGCTGATACCGTGCTCAACGCCATTGTGGGCATGGCGGGGCTTTTGCCGACGCTCGCCGCTATTGAAGCGGGCAAAGAGATTGCGCTCGCCAACAAGGAAACGCTTGTGGCGGGCGGTAAGCTTGTGATGGAGGCGGCGCGGAAAAAGGGCGTGCGAATTTTGCCGGTGGACAGCGAGCATTCCGCAATTTTTCAGTGCCTTCAAGGCGCGCCCGCGGGGCAAAAGGATGCCCTCAAGCGCATTATCCTAACGGCTTCCGGCGGCCCGTTTTTCGGCAGGACGAAAGAAGAACTGCGCGGGGTAACGGTGGAGCAGGCGCTCAACCACCCCAACTGGAGCATGGGCGCCAAGATCACGATCGATTCCGCCACCATGATGAATAAGGGCCTTGAGCTGATTGAGGCCGTATGGCTTTTTTCTATGCCGCCGGAGCGGGTGGATATCGTCGTCCATCGCGAGAGCGTGGTGCATTCGCTGATTGAATTCGCGGATCATTCTGTCATTGCCCAAATGGGTGTGCCGGATATGCGCATTCCGATCCAATATGCGCTGACGTATCCAGAGCGGCATGTCTCTCCCGTCGAGCAACTCAGCCTTGCAGCGTTTGGCGCGCTGCACTTCGCCGAGCGGATTATGAGGCTTTCCCGCTGATTCAAGTATGCCGCAGAGCGATTCTGCGCGGCGGCGTATACCCGGCGGTGG
>ENA-OQCX01000823-OQCX01000823.1-human-gut-metagenome-genome-assembly--contig:-NODE-823-length-15567-cov-1.599093_pt1 | contig 15567 bp, 22 predicted proteins | sample MGYA00242762_ERZ504587 | MGnify/ENA primary metagenome ERZ504587 (study PRJEB26092, sample SAMD00036337) | human gut metagenome | host: Homo sapiens | study: EMG produced TPA metagenomics assembly of... | reverse complement strand
ACAATGTCCAAACGTAATACTATCATTTTTGACACTAATAATAATTAACGACTTAATAAACATGAGACATGGAATCGTACACCTACTTATTTTTATTTGTTTTGCAGCTTGTTTTTACGGTTGTCGTTCTCCTCGCTCTGTTACACGAAAAACGGTTACAGAAGCAACTGGAGAAGAAAAACAAACAACTACTGACGGAGTTATTGAACTTGCGCGGAGAGATTCAAGCAATGAGGAGCACGTACTTGACGTTTACCGGGAAGATAGTACGCATATCCGTATCAACTACGACAGCCTCGGAAGAATTAAAGAAATTGATTTCAGCAACCGAAAAACTGAAAAAAGAACTGGAAAGAATCAAAGCAGTTCCTTCCAGGATCATAAGGAAACTACCAGTCAAGCGGAAACAGTCGTTACCCGTAAATCCGACGTTAAGCAACAAAGCCAGGAAAAAGAAAAGGTTACAAACGGGTGTAGCTTATGGACGTTCCTAAAATTCATGTTTTTCTTTCTATCCTTTTGCCTGGTCCATGATAACTGGGGCAGGATTAAAAGTTTTATCCGCCGGCTATGGAAAAAATAAACCTTTATGTAGCGGTAGAACAGATGAAGCGGATTACCATTTCCGGGGGAACCTTTTCTATCAAATTTCGGAAATGGAACCGTCAGACACGGGACGGCGGCGATATGGTGATACTCACTGCCGCCCGTTTGAGGAAAAAGGCGACGGATGAAAGCATCGAAAATTCAAGCTATAAACTATTCCTGACGGACACCACAACGGGCCGGCCGCTGAATTGCTGGGAATGTCTGGTAATGGAGTTCAACGGGAAAAGAATAACGATTTAAGATTATGGAAATAAGACGAAGTGGTAACTTTGGAATTATAGATACCGGCAGTGACAAGGGTTTGATCTCCTTTTCTATCGGTGGCCGCGGTAAAGGTTGGGAACCTTCCAGCATCCAGTTAAACCGGCGGGGGGCTTTCTTTTCGCGTAAGATCAGCGTAAACGGTACCTTTATCGTTCCCATGGGTGATAATAACGACATGCCGGGCGAGGTCATGCGTTTACTGGATAAATTCTACGCCGGTGAAGGCATTATGGGCAAAATAGCCGGTTTGCAGTGGGGAGAAGGCCCGCGGCTGTATGAGGATGCAATCGACGAAGAGAATAACCGTTTTTACCGGCGTTGGAAACTCGATCCGGAAATAACCGCCGACCTGGAGTCGTGGGATTACACGACGGTTCTTCACCGCTCACTTGTAGACTTAACGCACATGCAGGGCTTTTTTATAAAGTTTGTCCGGAACCGTGCGCCGCGTGTGGGCAATCCCGGGCGTTTGGTACGGCTGGAACATATTCCCTATCAGAAGGCCCGCCTGGTATATCCCCCCGACGGCGAGGATGAACCGCAGGAAGTACTTGTGGGCGACTTTCCTTATCCTGATCCGGCTTATACTTACCGTTACCCGGTCTTTGATCCGGCCCACCCGTTCAAATATCCGGTTTCCGTGAAATACTATAATATCTATTCCTTTTGCAAGGATTTCATGAGTACGCCGCGTTTTCTGGGTGCGCTTGACTGGCTGGAGCTTGCCGGCGGTCTGGCCGCTATCCTAATCGCTTATAACGAAAACGCTTCGGCTATTTCCCTACATATCGAATCGCCGCAGTCTTACTGGGACCGCGCGGAAGCACGTATAAAACAAGTTTGCGAACGTACGGGCGAAAAATACACGGCCCAAATGCTGGAAGATTTTAAGGACGAAGCTATGGAGAAATTCGCCTCCAACATTACCGGAAGGCAGAACGCCGGGAAATACATGCACACGACTAAATTCTGGAATCCGGAAGCAAATAACTTTGAGGGCTGGACGGTGGAGCCGCTGGATAAGAAGATAAAGGATTATGTGGACGCCCAAATTAAGATATCAAATAAGGCGGACGCTGCCGCTACTTCCGGCTTCGGTCTTGATCCGGTACTTTCAAACCTGATTATAGAAAACAAGCTTTCTTCCGGATCGGAGAAATTATACAGCCTGAAAGTGTATAACGCTTCCGAAACGGCTATTCCGGACATGATCCTTTGTAAACCGTTACAGCAGTATATTAATGCCAACTTTCCGGGTACCGATACGAAAGTAGGGCTTTATCGTACCATAGTGGAAGCGGAACAGAACGTTTCACCCTCTAACCGTATGAAAGAAAATGCGTAGTCTGTTTTTCACACCGAAACCGGAAGATGTACCGGAAGAACCGGTAAGCGACCGGCAACCGGAAGAGAACCGTGCCGATAACACCCCGGACAAGCATATAAAGGCCCGCCGGACGAAAAACGTTCATTTTGACCGGCGGATAAAATCGGAGCTGCACCTGGAAGAGTGTTTGCCCTGGCATTTTGAGAAAGGGGCGTCTTATCACTGTATCAGTCATGGGGACGTTGACAGCCTTACTTATCTTCGTGTGATCGTGAAGCAACAACCGGTGGAATATGTTCTGATTTCTACCTGGTGTATGGCAATTACCGATGTTAAGGAGGTGGAGAAATGGCTGGAGAGAAAAGACATAGGGCACGCGGATTTTTATGTAGGTGAAATCTTTCAAGGTTCCTACGCGGATGTTTATTTATACCTAAAGAAGGTGGCGGAACGTTTCGGATCACGTGTCTGTATTTTCCGTAACCATGCTAAAGTAATGGCCGGTTTTGGTAACGCTTTTGATTTTGTAATAGAAAGCTCGGCCAATGTGAACACTAATCCGCGCACGGAGCAGACCTGTATAACGATAGATACCGGGCTGGCCCGCTTTTATAAGGAGTTCTACGATGAAATAAATAATTTCACGAAAGATTTTGATAATTGGAAACCATATACATTAAAAAGAGACCGAGCAAATGACGAAGTTATTTAATAAAGGCGGTGACGGTGCCGGTGAAATAGTCCGTGTCCTGGGATTGATCGATAATGATCTTGATTTTACCAAGTGGGAACCTATCTTACCGCTGGGTATTCGGGATTTACAGGCTATCATCGGAACGGAACCCATAGACGCGGTAGATAAGTATTACCGTGAAGATCATGCAGACGGTACGGAACCGGACGGCATGGCGGAAACTTTGCGGCTGATGCAGCAGGCGGTAGCGATGTTTACCTGGTTAAAGGTCATTCCCACTTTGGACGCACAACACGGAACGGCCGGACGTGGCAAACACCTTGGAGAGAATGAAACGGGTATGACCGCCTTACAGGAGTTCAAGGATGAAGAGAATATCCGGAACCTGGCTTATGAAGCCGTAGACGCGTTGGTGGAGCTAATGGACCGCGAAAAGTTTGATTTCTGGATGAACGGCATTAAGAAAAAGGCTATAAACCGGCTTCTAATCCAGAATAAGGAAACGTTCGATGAATATTACAATATCGGCAGCCACCGGCTTTTCCTGGTGCTTATTCCTATGATCCGGGAAGTTCAGGACGGGCAGATAATACCTGTTATCACCCGGAACCGTTATAACAAACTGATTGAAGGCGATACCGTTTTAACGGAGAAATTGCTGGAGTATGTACGCCGCCCGCTTGCACTTCTCACCATAAAAAAGGCCGTTGAACGTTTACCGGTGGAAGTTCTGCCCACTGGAATCGTACAGGTACAACAGAGTACAACCGTACGGGATAAATTGCGGGCGGAAAAAGAGGCCCGGCAATCGGTTGCTAACAGTCTGGAGCAGGACGCGGCGGCTTACCTGGATGTATTGCAGGATATCATCAGGGAACTGGATGCGCAGTCGGAAACGGTGGATTACTATATACCGGGTGTTACCGTACAATCCAAAGGAATAACCTTTTAATGTCCGGACATGGAGAAGTTTACATATAATAGTAAGACGCGGAGGTTCCTTCCTGCCTGGATGAAGTCAGCAGTGAGCAGTACCGGCAGTTTCTTATATTGTCGGTACTGATGAACCGCGGTACGATCAGCCTGGACAGTTCCGCGTAAAATGGCTTTCTTACCTTCTGGGTATGAAAGCGGATTACACCCTGTACCGGCGTGAGATCATCCGGGAGCTGGACGGGCAACTGGAAAAGCTGGACGGCTTTTTCTCTTATACAACCGGTAAGGAGGCGAGCGGATCGTTACGCCCATTCTGAAAACCGGTCGTAACCTGATGCAGGATTTCGGGGGTTGGCATGGTGTCGGTGACATGCTGAACGGTCTTACTTTCGGTAACTTTTGTGATTGCCTGGATTTGTTGCAGCAAAGCAAGCAGGCGGCAGCAGAAAAAGACGATCCGGCTATAAATGAAATCTTCCAGGATATCACGTTAAAGCTTTACCGGTACAAGGACCCGGAGAAGATGCCGGCCGTTCCTTCCTTGCTTGCCATTCATGCGGTAAATTTCTTTTCCGCCGTTTGGGAAATGGTTCTTTCCGGACCGGTTTATATCGGTGGTGAAGCTATCGACTTTCGGATATTGTTTCAGAAGCTGGCATCCGAGGACCGGAAGGCGGACGATAAAACCGGCTGGACCGGGATAGTCTTTGAGGTGGCGGCTTCCGGTGTATTCGGCAATAAGAAGGAGGTGGACGATACACCCTTTTGGGATGTATTGCTTTATCTGTATAAATGTAAGTTTGAGTATTTACACCAAAAACGTAACAAGAAATGAGAACGACAACAGGAACAAAAAACAAGATCAAGAAATTCGAGGGGTTACGCCTGAAAGCGTATGTATGTGCCGCGGGAGTATGTACGATCGGTTACGGTCACACGATCAGCGTAAAACCGGGTGATGTTATCACCGAGGCCCAGGCCGATGCTTTCTTTGAATCGGATATCAGGGCGGTAGAAAACCAGGTAAACGCGCTTCCCCTTGATTTGGGACAGTACCAGTTTGACGCGGTAGTAAGCTTTTGCTTTAATGTAGGTATCGGAAAATTAAAGAAATCAACGCTTTATAAGAAGATCAGAGCGGATGCGTATGATTCATCCATACCGGCAGAGTTTAAAAAGTGGATATACGGAGGCGGTAAGATTCTTCCGGGGCTTGTTACCCGCGTGAATGGGAGGCAAAACGTTATCAGGGATTGACAATATGATAGATATAAAGGTTTACCGTGAATACTGGGAAGGCGTGCAAAAACGTATTCCTGAAATAAAGAAGGTGCTACCCGTTACCATTGACGAGGAAATGAGTAAGACGATACAGGGGCTATCAAAAGAAGAATGTCCGGTGCTCTTTATTCTGATCCCGTCGGGAACGGGTGCCAGCCTTTCGGCTGATAATGTGAGGGAAAATAATTTATGCGTTATTTTCCTTATGAGCAAGTACGATCCCCAACGTAAAGGGGCTTATGAGACTATCGAAGAGGTGCAGCCGGTTATGGAGCGTATCAAACAAATGCTGATAGAAGATTCTGCCACCGGTTGCCCTGTCACTAAGGAACTGGATTTAACCAGCCTTTCCACTCTTCCGGAATCCGGCTTTTACCGGACGTTTGCAGGGTGGAGCCTGGCTTTCTCATTTAAAACAAGATTCTAATGGATGCTTTTGCGTGGTTCTGGTTAACTGTCATAGTAGGTATTATACAATAGGTGTAAATGATGCGTTGTGTACCTATTGGAAATATAAATATGCCTCAAACAAGAAAAATGAAACTGTTAAAAGACGAATTCCGGGAAAAGGCACATTATTTCCGGATTTTCAAAAAATGAATAACTGAATGGCCGAGAATTTTAAAACGGATTTCTTTACCGACCGGATCGGGCGTGGAATACAGGACATATTTCAAGCCCAACTGGATATCGCTACCAAACGGATTTACCAGAAAGGCCGTGAACGTAAGAAAGTACAGGGAACCGGGGAGATCATACAAGGGCGGTCCGGTGCATTAATGGCCGCACTACAGAACCCGAATTATTCGGTCGTTCCGGACGGCGAAGGAGTAATCGCACATTCTAACCTTCCATTATATACCGCTTCCTGGATATGAAGAAACACGGTAATTACCAGATTTATAACCGGCAGATATACGGGATTCTATATCATGACACACTCGGGAAGATTAAATATGAATATCAGGATTATGTAAGGGAAAGGGTAAAGGAAATGTTTGTCAGTTCGCTAAAGTAAGTGTGTTGTTATCTTCCAAAGTTCATTCTTTATATTACGATGTTAAAATATAGCAAATTCGCAATAAATGTATTTGTATTATTTGCATGGTTATTGCAAATTTGCTATATTTGCACTGTATTTAAAAGTTCTTTTATTTTATGAAGTACAATCAACTTTACGCCGAATTAAAGGCGGCAGGTTGTTACGTTGTGAGACATGGCGGAGAACACGATGTTTGGTTCAGTCCCAAGACTGGCAAAAAGTTTTCGATACCCCGTCACGGGTCTAAAGAGGTTTCTCTTCACATAGAACGTAACGCAAGAAAAGTGCTGGGGATTTAATCCCCGCACTTCTTTACTTCATAATTTAAGACTTTTAGGTGCGATAGTGGCAGGTAATATTGCCTGCCACATTTAAAAAATAAATAGTATGAAAGTGAATGTTTTGTTTGAACGTGCGAAAGACGGTTATTATTCCTGTTTTATGGAAGAAGAGTTACCGGATTTTGGATTGGCCGGCTACGGAGATACAGCGGAAGCGGCTAAGGCTGATTTTCTGAAATCATACGAGGAAATAAAAGAGATGTTAGCGGAAGAAGGCAAGGAGGTTCCAGTATTGGAATTTTCTTATAAATATGATCTACAATCATTCTTTAATTATTTTTCATTTCTCAATATTTCAAAGATAGCAGAGGTTGCTGGTATAAATCCGTCTCTTATGCGTCAGTATGCGTCCGGAGTGGCGAATGTCGGTGAAAAACAGTATGATAAAATAAGGATAGCAATAAAGAAAATAGGAAATGAATTAGTTTCCGCTCAATTTTGATAATACAACCTGTTATAAGGTTTCTATTATACTTCATAAAAAAGAACTTAATACACCCGATGTATTATTTCGTGAGAAATGATATATCAATTAAGCCGGCCCAATTCGGGCGGGCTTATTTCCAATTATTTATTACTTGTATCTTATAGTAATTATATGACATATGAAGATATTTTATTTCTGATCGGCTTTTTCCTGGTAATAGCTTTTTTCGTAGGATGTAAGCATAAACCGGCTACTTTATCCGGGTGGCTTGCTTTTGCCTTTCTTTCCTTTATCGTGACGCCTCTTATATCAGTACCTTTAACTTGGTACGTTTGCCGGATGTTTGATCGGGCAACAATTAAGGATAAAGGATATTTTGATCCTTCGGATTTTACATTTAAGAGATAAAATACTTTCTTCTTAGTATAATAAGCCTGTAGAATGGTTCTACGGGCTTTTTTTATGTCCTTTTCCGCCACTTTACACCAGGATAATTTTGCCTTATAAAAATTTACTCTTATGGCAAAAATTAAAACCTGACTATATCGAATGGGTGTTAACCCTGAACGCCTCCGATGCGCAGAAGGAAATACATAATCTTTCGGAGAAGAACAAAGAACTTCGGGACAGCAATAAGGACCTTAAAAAGAAAATGACCGAACTTATTGCTACCGGTAAGGCTGGCGGTAAACAGTGGAAGAATCTTACGGATAGATTAAATGCCAATAATAAGGCTATATCCGAGAATAACAAGAAGATTGCCGAATGTGAGAAACGGCTGGATAAAACCACCATGAGTGCCAACCAGCTGGCAAGGAAGGCAAACGCCTTGCGGAAAGAACTTCGCGATACGGTGAAGTCTTTGCAGCCGGAAAAATATGCCGCCCTGGAGAAGGAACTGAAAGAAGTTGAGAAAGCATACGGGCAGGCCACGAAAAAGGCGGAAGGTTTCGGCGGCTCCCTTCTTTCCCTGAATAAGATAAAAACGGTTCTGGCTGGTGTGTTTGTCACTATCGGCGCAATGATAACCGGGCAGATTGTCGGCGGGCTAAGGGATGCGATCAGTACTATTATAGAGTTCGAGAAGAAAAACAGTACTTTGGCCGCTATCCTGGGAACTACGAAAAAGAGTATTAAAGATTTAACGGATGAAGCACGCCGGCTGGGTGCTACTACTTCTTATACGGCCGCACAGGTAACGGCACTTCAGATAGAGCTTGCCAAGCTGGGATTTTTCAAAGAGGATATTAAAGCGATGACGCCTTCCGTACTGAAATTCGCTAAGGCGGTGGACACTGATCTTGCCTCGCTGCTACGCTTGCCGGTGCAACATTGCGTATTTTCAACCTTGATGCGGAAGATACGGAACGGGCTGTTTCTACTATGACTATGGGATGTAACGCATCCGCTTTAAGTTTCGAGTACTTAAATACGGCAATGTCTATTGTTGGGCCGGTTGCAAATTCTTTCGGGTTCACGATTGAAGAAACTACCGCCCTTTTGGGTGCTTTGGCAAACAGCGGTTTTGACGCTTCATCGGCAGCGACGGCAACACGTAATATTTTGCTTAACCTGGCTGACAGTAGCGGCAAACTCGCACTTGCTCTCGGTGGTCCGGTGGATAATCTGGAAGACCTGGTAAAAGGACTTAAAAAATTAAACAGTGAAGGAATAGACCTTAATAAGGCCCTGGATTTAACGGATAAACGTTCGGTTGCCGCATTTAATACCTTTTTAAATGGTACTGATACCGTTTTAAATCTCCGTGATGCAGTAACCGGAGCCGAAGAGGGATTTAACGCCATGTCCGAAGAAATGGGTGATAACGTTCAAGGTGCATTAAACCGGCTAAGTTCAACTATTGAAGGGGTAGTTTTACGTTTCTATGAATCAAAGGGTATTCTCCGGGATTTAATAGACCTTGTTACGCTTATGGTGGAAGGTGTAGGGGGTATGATTGACATGTTTAATAAATGGGGTGTTGTCACTTATACCGTTACCGCTTATCTGGTTTCTTACTATGGAGGACTGAAAATCACTACCATGTGGCACGCCCGTTTTAAAACGGCGAACCCTTGCTTCGGTCGTTGCAGAGAAAGCGCACGCCGTACAGCTTTATATCAGCCGGGCGGCTACTCTGACTTATGCGGCAGCCCAGGCACTATTACACAAGAATACTACCAGATGTACCGCCGCCCTCCGGTTAATGAGGATCGAACTTTTGAAGAATCCTTATGCAGCCGTTACCGCCTTGATACTCTCTGCCGGCATGGCTATTTACCAGTTTACTAAAAAACTGAAAGAAGCAAGGGACGCACAGGCTAATTTTAATAAAATAGAATCGGAAGTTTCCGCAACCTTACAACAGGAAAAGGACCAGATAAAAAGTCTCACAAAAGCGATACATGACACGAATTTAAGTGTGGATGAGAGACGGGAATATATAAAGAAGTTGCAGGAGATCGTTCCGGAGTACCACGCTTCAATCAAGGACGAAGGCGGGTTATATGATGAAAACACGGAGGCCATTAAGCGATATTTAAAGGCGAGAGAAAACGAAATGAAGATGAACTCGCTAAAATCTCTTATGCAGCCTTTGTATGATGAAAAAGCTAAGCTGGAGTTCGAAAGGGACGAGCTGGAGGAAGAAATCGCCGATCTGAATAAAAGAATAAATAAAATCCCGGTTGAGTACGGCAAAATAACGAAGGTTTCACGGCTTACCATTGACAAAGCGGAAGTTGAGGAAGATTTGGCAAAGGTAAATAAAAGACTGGAACCATATATTAAGAAACTGGAGGAATGGCAGCGGGAATCAGTTAAGATCACGACGGAAGGCACTAAGGCGACCGGTAATGCAGTAGAGGAAGAAACCTCCCTTATAAAGAAGCTGGAGAAAAAAGGAAAAGAGGTTCAGGAAACATGGAAGGAGGATACTAAAGAAAATCTTGCCAAGAAAAACAGGGAGATAGAACGTATTGATGAGCAGATAAAACATTTAAACGAGCTGGGGAAAGTCAAAAAGAAAGTGGAAGCCGGGGAGTATAAAAATACGGAAACGGCCGCCACATTAAAACCTCTGGAGATCGAGCATGAAAAACGTATGCTTCTAATCAAAGAGAACCGGGAGAAGGAAAATAAGACGGAAGCCCAGTATATTCTCGAAGGGACGGCGGAAAACCTTCGCTATTACCGGGAACGTCTCGATGCCCTCCAAAAGCTGGAGCAAAAACACCGGCTAATAAAAAGAAATTACTCGATGAAATCCACAGGCTCGAAACGGAAGCACAGACGGCCATTTTTACGGAAACCGGCAAGCAGGAGGACGCCCGTATAAAACTGGTACAGGAGAAACGGGGCGAACGGTTAAAGATCGAAACCGCCTATTACAACGTCCAGAAGGACACCATGGAAAAAGCGGTATTAAACCGGAGTATCACGCAGGAAGCCGCCGACGCCTATATGCTGGAAGTTGAAGCGGAGCACGCCGCAGAACTTCTGGAGATAAACCGTACTTACCAGAATGATATTGCCACTTTGGAAATTACTGGCAAACAGAAACGTATAGAAACAGCGACGGAAGCGGCCGACGCCGTGCGTGAGTCTGAAATGAAGTTATTGCGTGACCGGGTGGCTATCGCGCAAATGGTGGAGTTGCTGACATCCGACAAATCCGGGACCGAAGGGATGAAAGAACGGTACGATAAGGAGGTAAAGGCAGTAAAAGCCAAATACGACGCCGCCATTGCCATAGCAAAGGCCGCCGGCCTTTCTACTGTGGAGCTGGAGAAGGCGAAACAACAGGCGATAAAACAGCTGGATTTCCAGTACCAGAATGATCTTTACCAGATACAGGCGGAAATCGGGACATCCTGGAGCCAGGAGTACGACCACGAACTGGCAATGTTGGAAAATATGCACGACCAGGGCTGATTGACGAAAAGACATATCAGAAAAAAAGGCTGGAACTGGGAATACAACATGCTAAAAAATACTTTGACTTTTATTCCGGTCTTGCTTCTTCCGTGGTGGAAGCCATGCAGCAGGCCGAAATCGACCAGGTGGAAGCAAAATACGATGTTCTCATACAGGAAGCCGAAAACAACGGGGAAAGAATGACCGCCCGCCCTGGAAGAAAGAGAAGGAAAATAAGAAACTGGAAATTCAAAAGAAGTATGCGGATGTAAACTTTGCTATCAAGTGTTCCCAGATCATAGCCGATACAGCCGTTTCGATTATGAAGGCGACCGCCGATCTCGGACCGATTGCCGGAGCCATTGCTGCGGCAATGCTTGCGGCTACCGGTGCCGCCCAGCTTGCAGCGGCCAAAGCTGAACGGGACAAGATTAAAAACATGTCTGTAAGTAATACCACCGGCAGCAAGACCGCCACGGCTGAACGTGTTGTTTCCGGTTCTTCCGGAAGCGGGTATTATGAAGGCGGTTACACCGGTCCCGGTGGCCGTTATGAAGTGGCCGGCGTAGTTCATAAGGGGGAATATGTGGTACCACAACCGGAAATGAATAATCCTAAAGTGATCGACGCCGTTAGTACTATCGAAGCGATCAGGCGGCAGCGTACCAATGCCAACCCGTTACCACAGAATCCGGGTGAATATTATGAAGGCGGTTACGTCACTTCCCCTGCAGGTGATTCTTCCTACCGGGAGTTCCTGGAAGCAGCAAAGGAGCTTCGCGCCTCCTGTGAGGCTATCAAATTGATAAAGGCCTATATCGTTTACCAGGATTTGGAGAAGGCCAAAGAAACCATAGATAACGCCCGCGACACCTTTACACGCGGAAAATAAGTAATCATTATGCTAAAGATTAAGACGAACAAAGGTTATCTGGATTTAGGGGGTGACTTTACCGTACAGATCGACGAGAAATCCCCCGTCATGAACGACCGGGGATCGCAGACCGTACCGGTCACGGTTCCATGTACCGGTAACAATGCTAAAATAACCGGTTTTGCCCACCGTCTCGACATGGGCGTAAAGCCGATGAATGAAGATCAGGCATGTACGGTACTGGACGGAGTATATAAACGTACCGGAAAGATAAATATCGTTTCCGCCGGTAAAAAAGAAGGTATTACCCTTAACATCGGCTTTGACAATTCGGAGGCCTACAGCGCCTGGAAAGCAAAGAAATTAAATGCCATTACATTACCGGTGAAGGAATATAGCAGCGTAAATTCCCTTTGTGCGCATTTGCAACAAGTATTAAGAGGTTATCAGACTGATTATGCCGTCTTCCAGATTATGACCGGTAACGATTCAAAAGATAACCAGTCTTACCCCAAATACCTGAATTATATCACGCCTGTATCAGAGGGAAGTAAAGTCTATAAGTTGCGTTATCAGGCAAGAACGGAAACTTTCTTAGTAAATGGAACTCCGACTGCAGTAACACTTCCGGAAGGCTACGGCGTAACGGCCTTTTTATATGTATGGCGTGTACTGGAACTTGTTTTTTCGGAATTTGGATATACCATAACCGAAAATCCTTTTAAGACGAACAAGGAACTTTCTAACCTGGTAATATTGAATAATGCTGCCGACTGTTGTGTTAAAGGAAAACTTTCTTATGCCGATTTGATGCCGGATTGCACAGTAGAGGATTTTTTAAACGCCTTGCATGTGCGTTTCGGACTGGTTTATAATGTTTCTTCCGATACGAAAACAGCCACGTTAAGACTGATCCGGGATATTGTGGATGATGTTCCGGACATTGATTTATCCCGCAGCCTGACAGACGAACCTTTAATAACTTATGAAACGGCCCGGCAAATGAAGTTGTCGGCCAAAACTTCCTTTACCGGTGCGGCCCCCTCTGTTGAACGGTTTGAAGACTACTTAAAGGATCAGGAAGTGGCCCGCCTGGCGAGAGTTGACGTTTCCCAAAGGGTGATACACCTTAATTATGAGGAAACGACGGGACGCTGGTTCAAATGGGATGAAGACAACAAGCGTCTTACTTATTCTTCATCGAGTTTCTTTTCCTGGGACCGGAAAAGCGACAGTATTGAAGATAACGAATTAACCAGCGATGATGAATGCGTTCCAATGGATTTTGCCCCGAATGATATTCTTTCCCCTCAATATCTGGCCGATTACGTACACCGTTACACATATCTTAAAACATCCTCCAATAATGATGATGAAGATTCGGAGAAAGTGGAAACACCGTTATCTTTCGTGTTTGCGTTTACATCCTCACAGAATAGTAAATATCCTTTCGGTTCTGTGTTGCCTTATACTTCCGAGGGTGAGGAGGTCATCCTCAAAGACGGAAGTAAACATACGATATCGCTTTTATTTCAATATAAGAACGGCCTGTTTATAAACTTCTGGAAAAAATACGATGCCATAATAAGACACTCTTTCAACCAGGTAGAAGCAAATACCTGTTACCGGTCCACCAGCTTATGAGCATGGATATATTGACACCTGTAGCTGCGGGGACAGTATCTGCTTTTTGACGGACTTTCTTATTCGCTTCCGGCAAATAAGATTGTACCTGTCGATCTGACATTAAGAACACTCCGGTTAATAGCTCCCTATAATCTTGACGAGGAACATTTTATTAAAGATTTCGGTAGTACTTTATATGTCTGGAAACTGGTTCGTAATACTCAGGCGGAAGTGCAGGAAAATAAAAAGCAGGAGGTATTGAACTACTTGAAAGGTTTAGGCTTTACTATTGAGAATGAACGCTATTGGACCATAACGGACGGTTTTATAAATCCCGGTACGGATGATTATATAATAGAAAATCCGCCCACTTCTGAAAATGATACGTTAACACGGAATTATCAGTTCCAGTTAAGAGTGAATATAAATTATATACAAGATGATCCGGAAGCAACTACCGGAACTTTTGACCATACATATACCCTTTCGTATATAGGGGAGTTCATCTCTATTGTATATTCCGGTTAATTCCGTCCTTTATTCTTCCTTTCATAAACCCAACTTTTGCACCATGGAAAAGCAGAATAACATCGTACTTGCCCCGTGTACCACCCAGGTAACGGAGCTTTATAATTTCTGGAAGGAAAACCATACGGGCCGGCTTACGGACTTTTATAAGTTTATGGTAAACCCTTCGGCTGCCAGGGACCGCTTTATATCCTCTCTGGAGGCGCAGCATGAGTTAATTGGAAGTTTTATCGTAACCAAAACAGCAATACAATGAGTGCCAGCGACGAAGCTTTAAAGGTGAACATATATCCGACGGGAAATGCCTTTACGCGTAATCCTATTTTTCTGTCTGTATCATCCTATTCTATGGCAACATACAGTATCAGAATGAATAATGAGGAAATTTTCAAAGGAAACGGAATCGGGGAATTTCGTGTTAATATAGCCGAGATTGTCGAAACCGGAATAGCAAGTACACAGATTTTACCGGATAATACGGATCCTCTGCTTGCCGTTTCCGGTTTGTCGGCCAAAGTAACTATACATGTGGTTAATGAGGGGGAAGAAGAATATAACCTGTCTTTTACAGCCTGGAAAGGGGGAATTTCAAGAAAGAGTTTAAACGTCTTCGAAATATGGGGACTGATATATTTTCTTTGAAGTTCTTGAATGAATCCTGTAATTTCTTCTTTACCACCCGGAGTGATGACTGGCGTATAACGATGCGCGAAACGGAGCTTTACCCGCTCTGTTTCATCTATCCGGAGCATGAGCTGAAAATAACGGAACTTCTTACCGGACAAAGCCTTGCAGTGCCAGGTACGGCAGGGAATTTCTACGCCTTGAACCTGGAGGCCGTAAGACTTAAATTCTTTACCGATTACGGGGTACTGGCCAACCTTTTTGACGTGTATAGCGGTGATACGTTTGCTCTCCGGATCGGGATCGAACAAAGCCCGACGGTTCGCGAGCGTTACCGGCTCCGGTTCCTGAACAGTTACGGGACTTACGAAGTGTTTTCCCTGGAAGGCGAGGCAAGCGTAAACTCCCAGCATGGATGAAGACGAAGACGCTGTTTTCCGGCGTTACGATGAAATTACCGATGATTATTATTCGGATCGCATACGGACGGAGATACAGGAAGCTGTAACGATTAAGACGGGATTCAAACGCCCGCAGGAAATACGCTTTCTTCTTGATCTGCTTTCCTCTGATGATGTTTACCTGGCAGGTTACGGCCGGGAAGAGATAAAAGTAATTCCTTCGGCGGAAGAGTTTTCTTACCGTGTCCGTCCGGACGCGCCGCAGAACGTGACGTTAAAGCTCACGTTTGCCGACAAAGAGTCCAACTGGACGGGAGAAATTACGGAAAGCGGCTACCGGAAACCGCGGGTTCATTCCAAAGAGTTCAGCAAACAATTTAATTAATGTATCTATATGGCAACACAGGAGTATATCGATGATCTTATTATAGTCATTGAAACCGCGGAGGACGCGGAAAGCGTTACTAACCAAATGGTGGCGGCGGTTCTTGGCTTCTTGAACGAACACCTGAAACTGGTTTCCCAGGGTAAGGAAGTCGAGGCGGAGGAAACCGCCCGCATTGCCGCCGATGCAGCATTACAGAAGGCTATAGACGCCGTTTCTTTACGTATCGACCGACTTGTCGGTAACAACGCTTCGCAGGCAATCGACAACTTTAACGAGATTCTTAATTTTCT
>ENA-OQCX01000821-OQCX01000821.1-human-gut-metagenome-genome-assembly--contig:-NODE-821-length-15571-cov-2.479863_pt1 | contig 15571 bp, 18 predicted proteins | sample MGYA00242762_ERZ504587 | MGnify/ENA primary metagenome ERZ504587 (study PRJEB26092, sample SAMD00036337) | human gut metagenome | host: Homo sapiens | study: EMG produced TPA metagenomics assembly of... | reverse complement strand
ATGTGCTTGAGGGCAACCTGAATTATACAGGTGCTGTTATTACCTGGCTGAAGGACGATCTTCAGATCATTTCTTCTCCTGGAGAGACCGGTAAACTGGCGAAAGAAGCCATTCAGGAGGACAGCCTGTATCTGGTTCCTGCATTCAGCGGTCTTGGTGCTCCTTACTGGGATAGCGAGGCGAGAGCTTCTGTTGTAGGCATGAGCCGTACTACCCGCAAGGCTGAGTTTGTAAGAGCGGCACTTGAATGTATTGCTTATCAGATTACAGATGTTGTACAGGCTATGTCTGAGGATGCTGGTGTTCCGGTGAAGGAGCTTCGCGTAGATGGCGGTCCGACCCGAAACGACTATCTGATGCAGTTCCAGAGCAATATTGCAGATGCCGGAGTTCTGGTTCCGGATTCCGAGGAACTTTCCGCTATTGGACCGGCCTATGCGGCAGGATTGCAGCTTGGTGTCTGGGATGAAAGTATTTTTGGAAAATTAAACCGCGTGTCCTATAAACCGGACATGGAAGTGGAAAAACGTGAGCAGAAGTATGCAGGATGGAAGAAAGCAGTTGCTTCTGTGATCACAAACAAATAAATTTATTTAAGGGTACAAGCAGGAGGGACAGCGCGGTTAGAAACTACGCCGTCCCTTTTTGTCTGTATGGTGGCTGCATCGCTAAATAAATGTGACACTAAATAAAGAAATTGGACTTGACGGTGGAGGCCCTGTAATCGTAAAATTTTTGTATAAACTATAAAAGGATGGAGTGGGTTTTGATACTTTAATAGGGCAAAATTCACAAGTGAAAATACAGAGCCAGGGAGAAAGCTTCCGGAGCTTTGTGAAAACGCAGAGCGTATTTGAAAAGGCTCTATATTGGTTAAGAGAAGGAGAACAAGGAAATGAAATTAGGAATTGTTTATACAAGTACCACACCAGAGCTGATTGAGTGTGTAAATGAAGAAATCAAAAAAAATCTTGGCGATGCACCGGAAATCCTGAATTATCAGGATCCGTCTATTCTGGCAGAAGTAAGAGAGCATGGATATGTAACAGCAGGCGCAGCAGCCCGTCTTGTAGGAATGTATATGCAGGCTGTTTCTGACGGCGCAGATGCGGTTTTGAACTGCTGCTCTTCTGTTGGCGAGGTTGCAGATGCGGCTCAGGATATTGGCCGTTATACAGGTATTCCGATTGTCCGTATTGATGAGGAGATGTGCCGCGAGGCAGCCCGCTTGGCAAGAGAGTGGGCGTTCTGGCTACATTGCCTACCACCCTGGAACCAACTAAGAATACAGTTTCCCGTGTGGCAAGAGAGATGAATCGCCATGTAGAACTGGTGGATGGCCTGGTAGATGCTTTTGGTGCAGACCAAGATAAGTTTAAGGCACTTCTTTGCGGAAAAGCTGCTGAGATCGCAGACCAGGTAGACGTAATTCTTCTGGCACAGGCTCTATGGCTTATGCAGAGGACGCAATCCACGAGAAAATCGGCAAACCGGTACTTTCCAGCCCGCGCTTTGGAGCACAGGCACTTGCAGCAGCATTGAAAGCGAAAGGCTTATAAAGAATAATATATGGAATATCGCGGAGCAGCTGACTTTCCTATATGGTGATGTCGCTGATAGGCGACATGTCCGTTTAATCAGAATATGAAATTACAGAAGGAGAATAATCATGCTGACAGATACAACCAGATCCCCCTACGCGAAGGTTCATGCCCTGGATGGAATGAAAGTAAAGTGGACCGGCGGTCTTTGGAAAGAACGCTTTGACACTTGCGCAAACAGTACCGTGCCTCAGCTGAAGCACATGTTTGACAGTAAAGATATCAGTCATGTAGTAGAGAATTTTAAAATTTGTGCCGGCGATGCAGAGGGAGATTTTGACGGAACCGTTTTTGGAGACGGAGATTTCTATAAATGGATGGAGTCTGCCATCTATACTGCTTACCAGACAGATAATCAGCTGCTGAAGGAAGAAATTGAGAATTATATAGACCTGATCGGCAGAGCACAGCAGCCGGATGGTTATCTTTCCACAAAGCAGATCATCGGGGAGAGAACCGGGAATGGTGTCTCAAGAATGGGCGATATCAATGATTTTGAGGTTTATAACTTCGGTCATATGTTTACAGCAGCGTGTGTGCACAAGAGAATTACCGGAAAGGATAATTTCCTTACAATAGCGGCAAAAACCGCAGATTATCTGGAGCATCTTTACGAAGAAGCAGAGCGCACCGGAGAAGTTCAGACTGCCGTCTGCCCGTCTCATTATATGGGACTTGTGGAAATGTACCGTACTACTGGTGATAAACGATATCTGAAGCTGGCGAAGCAGGCAATCGCTCTTCGCGACAGTGTAAAAAATGGTATGGATGATAACCAGGATAAGATTCCGCTGAAGCAGCATGAAAAGATTCTGGGACATGCTGTACGTGCAAACTATCTCTATGCAGGTGTGGCTGACCTTTGCCTGGAAGAGGAAGATCCGGATTATATGGAGGTTCTCCACAAGGTATGGAGAAGTCTTGTGGATAAAAAGCTTTATATTACCGGCGGATGTGGAGCCTTGTATAATGGCGCTTCTCCGTATGGATACTTTTTTGACCATCAGCTTGTTCATCAGGCATATGGCTATGAATACCAGCTTCCAAATATTACTGCATACAATGAGACCTGTGCATCTCTGGGCGGCGTTTTCTGGGCGTACCGCATGTTCCAGCTGGAGCCAAAGGCAGAGTACTTTGACATTTTGGAACGAATGATGTTAAATACCAACCTGGCTGCACTGAGTCTGGATGGTAAGAGATTTTTCTATGAAAACATGTTAAGACGTGCCAAAAAGCTTGACTATAAGCTGATCTGGCTCTTACCAGAAGCGAATATATTCTCAGCTACTGCTGTCCGCCAAACCTGGCAAGAACCATTGCACAGTCCAGTGAATATGCATATCTGACATCGGATAACAGTGTATGGACTGGTATGTACGGTGCAAGTGAGGCGCAGGTGAAGCTGGAAAATGGTGGAGAATTTACACTTGTGCAGTCTACGGATTATCCATTTGACGGAACAATCCGCTTTACAGCAAAAGATGTGAAAATAAATGCCCCGGTCCATTTAAGACTTCGTGTTCCGGGATGGTCAGCGGGCGGTTCCATTAAGGGCGCTGGTGCAGACCGTGAACTGACGAAAGAGGATGCTGGAACTTACCTTGATATTCTGGTGGAAGATCCTCAGAATATGGATGTGCAGCTGAGCCTGGATATGAAGGTTCGCTATACTGTTGCAAACAATATGGTGGAAGAAACTGTGGGACAGGCTGCAATCGAGCGGGGACCATTGGTATACTGCTGCGAGAGTGTGGATACCCATGCGGCGGATCTGGATGATGTTTACCTGGATCTGAATGCAGAGTTTACTCCTGTGGAGTTTGAAATCCAGGGAAGAAGAATGATGGCTCTTGAAACTGAGGAATATGCCATTGACCGCTCTGAATTTGACAGAAATGCGCTTTATCAGCCGTTGAAATATCATGGCATGAGCAGAAAGCATGTACGTCTGATTCCGTATTATGCATGGGATAACCGTGATTATGGAGAAATGAGGATCTGGTTCCCTGTCGCATATACCGTATAACAAATTGAGTGTTACTGTTCACTGGTAACATTCCGCGAGGTGTTTTTTGTGAACAAAGTTCACAGAAAACCCGAGAGTTAAGTTTGCGCAGCAAACGCTACTTCTTGTGCTTGTCACAAGAAGGTTCGTCTTTCTGTGCATCGCGAAGCGTGTTACTGTGAACGGAGTGAACAGTAACAATTGAGTTATCACAACCTGGGATATGAATGTAAAAAATCCTGCCGTGCAGAATCCGATGGCGGTGGAATAGCAAATGTCACTCAATTTCTTATTATACTTTGAACGAACAGAATGGAGAGCTATAGAAATTATGGAATGTAAAGTAATTCCTTTCCATACCGTCGAGGAGAGAAGCAAAACAGATGCTGACAAAGCAGAAGCCCTTCTTTCCCAGGCAATGGAAGGTTTTCATAAAAAACTGGTAGTGCTGGATGATGATCCTACTGGTGTGCAGACGGTTCATGATGTGTCTGTTTATACGGACTGGGAGGAAGAATCCATCCGCAAGGGCTTTGAGGAAAAAGAATCCATGTTTTTTATCCTCACCAATTCCCGCAGCTTTTCCGTGGAAGAGACCACAAAGGTACACCAGGATATTGCCGCACGTGTTGCAAAGGTGGCAGGGGAACTGGGACAGGATTTCATGATCATTTCCCGTGGAGATTCCACTTTAAGAGGTCATTATCCGTTGGAAACACAGCTTCTGGCGGAAGGTCTGGCTGACGGGAATACAGCCGGACCAGAGAAAACGGCAGCAGACAATGGAGCTTCTGCAGGGAGCACAGCTGTTGACGGTGAGATCATCTGCCCGTTTTTTCCAGAAGGCGGCCGCTACACAATGGACAACATCCATTATGTAAAAGAGCAGGACAACCTGGTTCCAGCCGGTATGACGGAATTTGCCAGGGACAAAACCTTCGGCTACAAATCCTCGGATCTTACGGAATACGTAGAGGAAAAAACAGAAGGAAAGTACCATAAAGAGGACTGTATCACCATTTCTCTGGACGAACTGAATGCTCTGGATGTGCAGGGAATCAAGGAGAAGCTGATGTCCGCACAGAATATGGCGAAAATTATCGTCAATGCAGTATCTTATGTCAGATTGAAGTTTCTGCGCAGCTGGTGCTTGCAATGAAAGAAGGAAAGCATTACATGGCAAGAACAGCAGCAGCTTTCACCAAAGTAATGGGAAGGATTTCTGACCAGCCTCTTCTTGGAAGAGAGCAGTTGGAGGGTGACACGAAGAACGGAGGAATCGTTCTGATCGGTTCCCATGTAAAGAAGACCACAGACCAGCTGAACTGTCTGAAAGAACTGGACGGACAGGCTGATTTTATGGAATTTCAGGTAAATACCGTGTTCGAAGAAAACGGTCTGGAGAAAGAGGTAGAGAGAACGGTGAAGGCAGCAGAGGAGAAAATCCTGTCTGGAAGAACCGTTGTAATTTATACAAGCAGACAGCTTCTTGCGCCGGAGAATATGACTCCGGAAGAGAAACTGCATATTTCTGTAAAAATTTCCAATGCAGTGACCAGTATTATCGGAAAGCTTTCTGTGAAGCCGAAATTCATCATTGCAAAAGGCGGAATCACTTCATCTGACGTAGGAACCAAAGCTCTTCGCGTAAAGAAAGCCCGTGTTATGGGACAGGTGAAGAAAGGAATCCCGGTATGGATGACCGGCGAAGAAAGCAAATTCCCTGGAATGCCATACATTATTTTCCCGGGAAATGTGGGTGAAGTAAGTACGTTGAAGGAGATTGTAGAGGAATTGATCTGAAAAATAGCATGATTGCAGGTCTTCGTTTACACGAGTGGCAAATTTCAATTACGTAAGAGTTTTAATGACCTAACAAGTAAATTTTTAGTCTGTTTTGAACAGCTTACGGAGACTCTGTATGTTAGGAAGATGTCTATTAGAAAGAGGTTCGCTTAAATAGGAGGTTTACATAATGAGAAAAGTAATTATATCCCTGGCACCTGTACAGGCAGGAACCAGTGTGGATGCAGTAAAGCTTGCAGAGGATGTAGAGAAAAGCGTAAAACTTGGTGCTGCTATGTGTCACCTTCACTGCCGTAAACCAGACGGAAGCCTTACACCTGACATTTCTTATATGTCTGAGTGTTTTGACGAGATTCTGAAACGGACAGATGTGGTAGTTCAGGCGTCTACAGGCGGTGTTTCGGATATGAATATCCAGGACCGCTGCAATCCGCTTGACTATCCCAAGGTAGAGAGCGCATCTCTCAATGGCGGAAGTACAAACCTTGGCGAAGCAGTTATATTAATTCTTTTGATGATATCCGCTACTGCGCAGACGCTGTTTATAAGAGAGGAATCCTTCCGGAAACAGAAGTTTTTGATATTGGAATGTTACATAACATGGCAGTGGTAAAATCTGAGCAGCCATTTGCGGATCCAATGCTGTTTAACCTGGTATTTGGTCACAAAGGCGGCATGCAGCCTACTCCGGAGATGCTGGCAGCTTTCCGTTCCTTTGTTCCATCTGATGCACTTTGGGGCGTTACCCACTTTGGACGTGATAACTGGACATTCCTGGCCGCTGCAATTGCTATGGGAGCAACGGTAGTACGAGTTGGTTTTGAAGACAGCCACTATCTGGCAGAAGGTGTAGATGCCGAGTACAACTGGCAGGTGGTTGAGAAACTGGTAAATCTGATCCGCGCTATGGGTCTGGAGCCAGCGACTCCGGATGAGGCAAGACAGATGTTGAATCTGAGAAAACGCTAAAATACGATTTAAAAATATAAAGTGTTGGATCGTAATTATTCAGTAGATGTTATTCTGCGAAGTGTGTGACCATGAAGGTACTGAACAGTTACGATATACCAAAGAAATATATGTCAGAAAGGATGGGTTAAAACAAATGTTGGCAATCAAGAAAATATATATGGATTATGAAACAGCCCCGGTTGGTGTTTCCCATATGCCCCAGTTTGCCTGGGAACTTGTAAGCGATAAGAAAAATGTAAAACAGAAATCCTACGAACTTCAGATTGCAAAAGACGCTGATTTTACAGATCTGATCTATAACAGCGGAAAAACAGAGTCTGAGGAATCTGCACATGTTTATGCAGAAGGTGCTTCTCTGGAGAGCGGCAAGCGCTATTTTGTCCGTGCAAAAGCCAGTGATGGTCAGGAAGAAACGGACTGGAGTGAAACCGCATCCTTTGTAACTGCCCTTGCAGGAAAAAATGGTGAGTGGGAGGAAGGCGCACCAGCATGGAAAGCTCCTTTTGTATCCGCCGAAACTGACGATTCCTATAAGAACGTTTCCAAAGGAACCTATGTAAGAGGAACCTTTGAAATCAAAAAAGATATAAAAGAAGCCTATGCCTTTACTACAGCCCTTGGCCTGTATCAGTTTTACCTGAATGGCAAAAAAGTTGGTGAGGACGAGATGACACCGGGATGGACATCCTATAGAAGACATCTCCTCTATCAGACCTATGATGTAACGGAATATCTGCAGAAGGGCATTAACGGTGCCGGAGCAATGCTGGCTCCAGGCTGGTATAAAGGAGTTATGGGACTGACAAAGGCCCGCAACAACTATGGTGATCAGACGGCTTTTACTATGGAACTTCTGATTCGCTACACCGATGGAACAACAGAATCTGTTTATACGGATCCATCATGGAAAGGCTGCGATTCACCGGTGGTATTTGCAGAAATCTATGATGGTGAGACTTATGATGCAGCCCTTGAGATTCCGGACTGGTCAAAGGCAGAAACCACAAAAGGCGACTGGAAGCCGGTTCAGCTTGTATTCTTTGATACACAGGTTATGCGCGCACAGTACGCTGCAAAGGTTTGTGTAATGGATCGTATTCCTGCAAAACGTATTTTCAAAACACCGGCAGGAGATACGGTTATTGATTTTGCCCAGAATATGGCAGGGCGAATTGAAGTAACTGCAGCAGGAAAACCGGGCGATGTGATCGAGCTTCACTGCTTCGAGGTTCTGGATAAAGATGGAAATGTATATCTGGACAACCTTCGTGCAGCCAAGCAACGATGAAATATACTTTTGCAAGAGAAGAGACAGTTACCTGGCATCCGACTTTTACTTACATGGGATTTCAGTATGCGCTGATTGTTTCCTATCCAGGCGAGCCGAAAGCTGAGAATTTCACAGCTTGCACTCTTCACTCCAACATGGCTTCAAACGGAAGTCTGGAGTGTTCGAATCCGCTGCTGAACCAGCTGCATCACAATTTCCTGTGGGGACTGAAGAGTAATTTCCTTGATGTACCTACAGACTGCCCGCAGCGTGATGAGCGTCTTGGCTGGACTGGTGATGCGCAGATTTTCTGCCGTACAGCCACTTATCTGATGAATACCTATACGTTCTATAAGAAATGGCTCCATGATCTGGAGGTTGATCAGACACCAGAAGGCGGTGTACCACATGTTGTTCCGAATATTGAGGAAGGCCGTACAGATGGAAACTGGCTTCTCCGCCAGGGACCTCACTCTGCAGCAGCCTGGGCTGATGCGGCCATCATCAATCCATGGACCATGTATCTGATGTATGGGGATAAAGATATTCTGAAAAACAGTACAACAGCATGAAGGGATGGATTGACTTCATGCGTGCCCATGCTGTTGATTATATCTGGAACTACAAGCTGCAGTTTGGCGATTGGGTAGCTCTTGATGCAGAAGAAGGCAGCTACTTTGGAGCCACACCAAATGATCTGACCTGTACGGCATATTATGCATACTCTACCGGACTTTTTGTCAGATGGCGAAAGCCTTGGAAAAGAGGATGTGGCAGCAGAGTATGAGGAGCTTTATCATAAGATCGTAAAGAAATTCCAGGAGACCTTCTTCGACGCAGAAGGAAATATGACAGCACAGACACAGACCGCACATATTGTGGCACTGTATTTCCAGCTGACTCCTGAGAAATATATCACAAAAACGGTAGAAGGTCTGAAACGCCTTCTGGACAAAGAAAACGGTCATCTGGTTACCGGATTTGTGGGAACTCCGTATTTCTGCCATGCACTAAGTCAGAACCACGCTCTGAAGGAAGCCTATGACCTGCTTCTGAAGGAAGACTTCCCATCCTGGCTGTATCAGGTGAAAAAAGGTGCCACTACGATCTGGGAGCACTGGGATGGCATGAAGGATGACGGAAGCATGTGGAGTGCAGATATGAACTCCTTTAACCATTATGCTTATGGAGCTATTGGTGAGTGGATGTACCGTGCAATGGCCGGAATTGAAGCGGATTCGGAACATCCGGGCTTTAAACATGCGAATACTCTATCCGCGCATCGGTGGAAATCTGAAGTACACTGCAGGAAAATATCATAGCATTTATGGTGATGTTGGTGTAAAATGGGAAGTCCAGGGAAAACAGATTACTTTAACTGTTCAGATTCCGGTAAATACAACAGCAGAGATCCGTCTGGATAAGGCGAAAGCTGTTCTGGAAAGCGATGGACTGACATTTACCAGGGAAGCAGACTATATGGCTGCCGAAGCGGGAAGCGTACATACCATATCGCATTTGAACAGTAATCATAACGCAAAATGCGAAAGGGTGATGAGAATATGGAAAAGAAAAAGGAACCTTCAGGAATACAGAAAGCGTGGAGACAGCTGAGTATTCAGAATCAGATTTTTTTTATCCATGTTTCTTATCACCCTTTTGGGTGTGGGCGTTTTGATGAATATTGTATACAAAACCTCTATTGATGCGATTGAACAGAATTACAGGGCATCTTATCAGTCTACACTGAAGAATTCCAGCCGCGTTATGGATATGAATCTGAAGAACATTGTAGACGTAGGGCGAAGCTTTCTGAATGATGAAGCTCTTCAGCAGATTTTGGAAAAAGGCAATGAATACGGAGGCAGCAAGTTTACGTCCACAGACCGTGTGAAGCTTCGTGTGATTGCAAATGAAATGGCAAGTCAGCAGGTGTGGGTGAATTATATAGTATTTACGGATCTTTATGGTCATGTGTATCAGCTGAACAATGTGAACCAGGGTACTTATGATTTCTATAATTATTATAGTGATAAGGATATTCTGGAAGAAAGCTGGGTGAAACAGGCAAAGGCTGCGCAGGGAAAGGAAATTTTTTTTCCGTGACAGTATTTTAAAAGCAGGAACAAAGAAAGGATTTTCTTATGCGAAATATATGATCAATCCCTCTGATGGACAGGGAATGGGCTATATGGTAGTGGGACTGAGCCAGAAGCTGTTGGGAAAATCCTTTGTTATGGGCAATGAAAGCTTTGATTCCAGTAACTTTATGGTTGTAGATGAGGATGATCAGCTGGTTTATTTTGTGGGAAATGAGGAAGGGGAGAATGCAATTATGCAATCCTATTCTAATCCGGGAGAGAACCATCTGTATCTGTTTTCTTCTGTCACCAATTCTACTACAGGCTGGCATATTGTAAACGTAGTGGAGAAAAATGAGATCAGTGAAGAGAGCAAAAATATCCGGCTGACCTCGTTTCTGGTAGCCGGCTGTGTTCTTGTAGTGGGCTTTCTCATGGCACGAATCATTTCCAGAACCATCAGCATCCTCTGAAGCAGCTGGAAAATACCATTGCACAGGTTGGGGAAGGAGAGCGTCACATTACAGAAGAGTTTGACTACAGTGAAGTTGGCCGGATCGGACGGAAATTCAAGGAAATGGTCAATACGAACCTGGAGCTTTCCGAGCATCTTATGGCGGTGAAGCTGAATGAACGGGAAGCAGAGCTACTTTTGCTTCAGTCCCAGATCAATCCCCATTTTCTTTATAATACACTGGATTCCCTGTACTTTGTTGCAATCATGCATGGGATGACAGATGGCAGAATGTAGAAGCACTTTCTGATAACTTTAAGCTGGCGCTGAATAATGGAAGCAAATATATTAAAGTTGCGGATTCTGTGAAATGGATGCAGGGCTATATGAAGCTTCAGAATATGCGCTACAATAATCGTTTTGAACTGTTCGTGGATATCAGAAGGGAAATTCTTCAGCGTGAAACGATTACCTTTATTTTTCAGCCATTTATTGAAAATGCCATGTATCACGGTCTGGAGCCGAAGATTGGAAAAGGAAAGATTTCCCTTCGCGGCTGGCAGGAGCAGAATAATATGATTTTCACTATTGAAGATGATGGTGTGGGAATTGACGATATGTCCAGACTGGAGAACGGTTATGGAGTGCGCAATGTAATAGAGCGTATAAAGTTGAATTACGGGGAAAAATACGGTGTAACATTTGAAAGCAGTCCAGGCAATGGAACGAAGGTAACGATTGTGGTTCCGGTAAGATAAGGGATAGGGAAATGCAGATACAAGGAGGATTTTCATGTATCGCTTAGTGGTAATTGATGATGAATATATAGTTGTGCAGGGAATTAAGGCTTTAATTTCCCGCCTGAAGCTGGATTATGAGGTAGTAGGGGCTGCTTATGACGGAATCCAGGGACTGGAAGTGATCCGAAGTGAGAAACCGGATGTAGTAATTACGGATATCCGAATTCCGGGGCTGGATGGTCTGTCTGTGATCGAGGCGGCGAAGGAAGAATGTCCGGATACATATTTTATTGTGATCAGTGGCTATTCTGAATTTGTGTATGCGCAGAGGCGCTTACTCTTGGCGTAAAAGATTATATTGATAAGCCGGTTACAGCAGACAAACTGAAAAAAGCCCTTACCAGAATTGAAGATGAATGGGCGAAGACTCGTCATGAGGATAATCGTAAGGCACAGGCTAATCGCGAGAAATTTCAGGAATTGGAAAGAACTTTTGAGAGAAGTGTAAAATGTATTACAGACTGTGATGCTGCAGCATTTCGGGAAGAATGCCGGCAGGCAATCAGATGCCTGCAGGAACTTTACCCGGAGTTGCAGGATTTTCGCAGGGAATTTTACAAGCATCTCTGTGTGCTCAGCGATGTACTGATCGAAAGTCAGAAGCAGGTGGAACGAGGGTCCCTTGTCTCTTTTCAGGAGATGGCAAAATGTCAGAGCATAGAAGCAGTACAGGCCTATGGGGAAAGCGTTCTGTCTGATATCAGCAAGCATCTGACCGCAGACCAGACCGGAAGCAAACACAGAGTTATCCTGGAGCTTCTTACTTATCTGGATGAGCATTATGATCAGGATATCGGACTTAGTGAGCTTGCAGACAGAGCCGGAATGAGCACGGCTTACTTAAGTGTTCTTTTTAAAACAGAGGTTGGCACATCTTATGTGAAATATCTGACGGACCTTCGCATAAAAAAGGCGAAGAAGCTGTTGCAGGATGGATATAAGGTTAATGAAGTCAGTGAAATGGTGGGATATAATAATTACAGATATTTCTGCGATATTTTTAAAAAACACGAGGGCATGACTCCCAATGAGTATAAGGGAAACGTGTGGAAAGCAGAATGATAAAAACAGGATTTGCAAAAAATGCACATATTCAAATTGCTGAATATGTGCGTTTTATATATTTAGCACAATTGAACGCCTGGACAAGTGGAACTTTTTTATAAAAAAACAGTCTAAAAAAAACTGTACATTACCAAAAAAATTAGGCACTGGTAAAAAAACAGAACAATGGTATTATATAACCATAAGATATTTCCCGGGGATACAAAGAAACAAATTAAACATGACCGAAAAGTAAATGGACTATCAAGAGTAAATTATAACAAAGTTCAATAATTTTGAAAATTCTGGAGGAATTTATAATGAAAAAGAGAGCATTAGCTATTTTAATGGCAGCATTAACAGCAAGTACCATGTTTGCAGTTCCTACATTTGCAGCAGATTACTCAGGAGAGGATCCGCAGCTTGAGAAAAACATCAAAATCCTTACCATCTGGGCAGAAGATAATGACAATGGTATGCTGTTAAATAAAATCTGCGAAGACTATCAGAAAAATGTAAACCCGAATTTTACATGGGAATATGAGATGGTTGCTTCTGACAACCTTCAGCAGAAAATTGCTACACTTGCAGCATCCAATGATCTTCCGGATCTGTTCGCTTACGAAGCAGGTGCTCCGCTCAGCGTTCTCATCGATTCCGGAAAGGTTAAAAATATTACAGAAGCTGTTGACGAGATCGGAACAGCAGATTATTTAAACAGCGGTGCTGTTGAGCTTTTGAAAGGATTATCCGGAACAGATGATCTTTATGATCTTCCTCTTGGACTGAACGTAGAAGGCTTCTGGTACAACAAAGCTCTGTTCGAGCAGGCAGGATGCGAAGTTCCTACTACATGGGATGAGTTTGAAGAGGTTCTTCAGAAACTTTCCGATGCAGGTATCCACCTCTTACAACCGGCGGATCTGACAAATGGGGTGCAACCCGTCTGATCAATGCATACGCAGTAAGAACCGCAGGAAACGACATTATGACAAAAGCAGCTGACGGCGAAGTTCCTTATACAGATGAGAAACTTGTTGCAGCAGCTGATAAGATTGCAGAGTGGGCAGAGAAAGGATACTTCGGAGAAGGTATCACAACAGTTGATATGAACACAGCTGGTTCCATGCTGATGAGTGGAAAAGCAGCCATCTTCTACAATGGTTCCTGGTTTACACAGAACCTGACTGATGATTCCCAGAACCCGGCAGGCGAGGACGGAATCGGATTCTTCAACATTCCGGTTGCAGATGAGTCCATCAGCTCCGCTACTTCTTACTCTATGAACTGTGGTAACATTCTTGCACTTGACAATGACAAATATGATGAGGCTACTGGCTGGTTCCTGAAATACTTCATGGAGAACATCGGAAACGTAGCTATGGAAGATCAGGGAACTGTTAAAGGTTACACATATGATGTTGCAGCAGATGATATGGATAACTACACCAAGCTTGTTCTTGACGAGATTGACAAATCCACAGAAGGATTTGCATGGTGGGAAGCAAAAATGCCTAGCGAAATCTCCAAGACAGCTCAGGAAAATGTACAGCCTCTGTTAAACGGCGAAATGACTGGCGAAGAATATATGCAGTCCATCCAGGATGTATATGACATGCAGTAAGTAACAGCTTTGGCAATATAAGCTTTGAACTTCAAATGGGAGTGTTTGCCAGCAGACACTCCCGTTTTTGTTGAAAAAATTCGAAATTTTAATGGTTTTTGACACAGAAAGGAAGGAATTTTATGAACAAGGTATTAGGTAATAAGAAAGCGATATCCCTTTTCGTAGTTCCGGCACTGATTATTTACACCATTATTGTAATGGTACCGGTTATCTGGTCGTTGTATTATTCATTCTTTAGCGGCAGCCCGGGACTTCAGTGGGAATTTGCCGGATTTGACAATTATGCAAGACTTTTCAGAGACAAGAACTTCTTAAATGCATTGACAGTAAACTGTAAATATGTATTAGTAGTAACCGTTGGCCAGGTTGGAATGGGACTTTTACTTTCCCTGATGTTTAAATTCTGGCTGAGAAGATGCAAAACCATCGTAAGAACTCTGGTTTTCTTCCCGGTAGTACTTCCTACTGTTGCAGTAGGTCAGCTGTTTGCAAAGATATATGAGATTCAGCCAAACTATGGTCTGTTAAACTCATTGCTTGACTCTCTTGGTTTTACGAACCTTGTTCAGCCATGGATCGGCCAGTCCAGCACAGCTCTCTGGGCATTGTGCGTAATGGATATCTGGGTAGCCATGGGATTCTATTCCGTAATTTTCTATGGAGCACTCCTTGATATCTCTGATGATATTCTGGAAGCAGCCAGAATCGACGGCTGCGGTGGATGGCAGTTGTTTAAAAACATTCTTCTTCCGCTTCTTCGTCCAATGGTAATTACCAGCCTTGTATTCAGCTTCTCCGGAACTGTAAAAATGTTCGAGTCTGCTATGGCTCTTACAAAGGGCGGACCTGGAAGTGCAACCAAGTCACTGTCCATGTATATGTATGACGTTGCATTTACTTACAATAAGGTTGGTTACGCCAGCGTTATCGCAATCGTGATCTTCCTGATCTGTGTAGTTGGATCTCTTGTTATCAACAGATTTGATGTGAAAGACTGAAAGGAGGAAATATTATGAAAAAAGTAAAAGCAGCTTTTCGAGGAATTGTAATTTTCCTTCTTTGCGTAATTGAGATCTATCCGTTATTCTGGATGCTTACTGCATCCTTCAAGAAACAGGCTGAGTGGAGTGAGAAGCCAGCTTATGCGTTAAATGATGGCTTTTATTTCCAGAACTATTCTGATGCATGGACAAGGGGACATATGTCCACCTTCTTTAAGAACAGTTTGATCACTACATTAGTAGCACTTGTATTTATTGTATTTTTCTCAGTAACTGTAGGATTTGCTGTAACAAAGATGAAATGGAAATTCAGAAATGCAGTTGCACAGTATTTCCGTTTCGGTATCATGATTCCGGTAGCAATTGCTTTGATCCCGCTGTTCCAGATTTACAGCAGATCAAACCTGTTAAATACCAGAACATGTCTGATCATTACGTACATAGCATTTGGTCTGTCGCTGTCCATTTATCTGGTTCAGGGATATCTTCGTTCCTTCCCGGACGATATTATGGAGGCAGCCGTTATTGATGGCTGTGGTATTTACAGACTGATGTGGCATATTGTAACACCACTTATGAAGAACTCTATTGTAACCGTACTGGTTCTTCAGTTCTTCTTTAAATGGAACGATCTTCTGTTTTCCATGACATTCATTAGTGATTCTGCGCTGAAGACTGTTCAGACAGGACTTCTGTACTTCTCTGATGAGTTTGGATCCAAGAACTGGGGTGCAATCTTTGCTTCTGTATCCATGAGTGTATTCCCGCTTCTGATTCTGTACATGGCACTGAATAAGAAACTGATGGAAGGTATGACAGCCGGAGCTGTAAAGGTTGATTTTATGGAAGATAAAAGGACAGAGCAGTATAGACAGGAATTAAAAGAATTTGTAATGTCTCATACGGA
>ENA-OQCX01000820-OQCX01000820.1-human-gut-metagenome-genome-assembly--contig:-NODE-820-length-15573-cov-3.563965_pt1 | contig 15573 bp, 17 predicted proteins | sample MGYA00242762_ERZ504587 | MGnify/ENA primary metagenome ERZ504587 (study PRJEB26092, sample SAMD00036337) | human gut metagenome | host: Homo sapiens | study: EMG produced TPA metagenomics assembly of... | reverse complement strand
TAAATTTCCTTCATCACTTTCGCCTCCTTGTTTCTAAGTATTTACTACCTGGATTTCTCATTCAATGAAAGACCTCTTTGATAAAAAACATAAAAAAGGAGACCTTCATTGCATAATAAAAATGCAATAAAAGTCTCACCATTTCCTTATGATACCGGATGCTTCCACCGTACTGACGACATCACAAACGCAAATTGTTAAGCGCAGGTTACTCCCCTTTATTGGATCAAATCATATACCCAAAGTAACATGATTGTCAAGATGCTATATCATTACTTTTTCATTCTATGTTTATACTTATTACATCGTTAACACTATTAAAATAAATTCTTCGGAGGTGAATCAAATGGATCATACGAATAATTCCTGTTGTTGTGGTGAAGCAGAATATTTTTCCGGATGTCTGATTTGTGGTGCTCCTATTACGTATCGTGCTGAAAGCTCTATTCAGACGTGCAGCATCTGCCATAAAGAACAATTAACCAATGCGGTCTGTGAAAATGGTCACTTTATCTGTGATGCCTGTCATAGCTATGGCACATATGCTCCGGTAATCACGACACTCAGGGACAGTACAGAAAAAGATGCTTTGCTTCTTCTGGAAAAAATTATGGATCTTCCATCTGTACATATGCATGGACCGGAGCATCATGCAATTGTCCCATGCGTTCTTCTGACAGCGTTTCGCAATAATGGAGAACATATGGATTACGATGCTGCATTATCTGAGATCTGTAAAAGAGCAAAGCAGGTTCCGGGCGGTACCTGTGGTTACTGGGGTGTCTGCGGAGCTGCTGCCGGAGCCGGTATTTTCATGTCCGTTATGACTGGATCCAGTCCACTTCACAAAGATGCATGGCCGTTTCCTCAAAAACTTGTTTCCATTATTTTATCTAGACTGGCAGATGTTGGTGGACCTCGCTGCTGCAAACGAACCAGCAGAATTGCCATTGAAGAAGCTGTTCATTTTTACAGTCAGTTTTGTTCTGTAAACATTCCGTTGTCTTCTATAACGTGTAAATACTGCAAAGATAATCGCGAATGCATCCAGGAAGATTGTCCATACTATTCTGAATAACAGACAAGGCAGTGATTCCATGATACCACGAAATCACTGCCTTGTAACTCGTTTGCCAGGATACAGTGCAGATCTTCCCACTTTACTTTTCTGCAGTTCCATGAACGAATATCCTTCTCTTCCAAAACACTCCTGATTCGTTCTTCTCCATTGTCCGATGTAAAAAGCGCTGTAATTTCCTTTTTTCCATCTACAATTTTCACACAATAATCTACCAGTTCCGGAATCTCAAACAGCAATTCATCCATCTCTCTGATACTTCCCAATGGATCCATCCGCTTTACAAAGTCCAGGCGTTTTATTTCACTTCCACAGAGGCATCTTCCCGGAATGATCCTTGTCCAGTCACCGGTTCGATATCGAATCAACGGCTGTGCTTCCATTCCAATGGTTGTGATTACCAGTTCTCCCCACTCACCGTCCGGCAGCACATTTCCGCTCTCATCTATAATCTCTGTAATACAATGGTTTTCCCGCATATGCATGCCATCATGCGCCGTGCAGCAAATGGCACCTCCAAGCCCCATCTCTCTGGAACCATAGTGTGGCCAAAGTCGTGTTTGCAGAATTTCTTCGATTGCTTTCATGACAGTTTGCGGACAGGCATCTCCGGATACCAGTGCTCTTTTTATACTGCCTTTTCCGCACATTCTAAGCATGGAAAGCAATGCAGTCGGCATTCCCACATACGTATCCGGCTGCTCCTCTTCCAGAATCCTGTTTAGTTCGCCATAAGTTCTTCCTGTTCCGGTTGAAAGAGGTTTTGCTCCCAGACGTCTGATTGCCTCCGCGATCAGTTCTCCCAATCCAAAAGGACCTGAAAATGGCATAGCCACCATCGTTATACTACCAGGATAAATAAATTCACCCAGACCTGCCATAAAAAGTTCTATGGTGTGTTCACAGTCTCCCTCTGTATAGAATACACGTTTACCGGCACCGGTAGTTCCGCTTGTCTGTTCTGATATCACTTTCTGTACTTCCCCCTGGGAGCAAAGCAGCATCCTGCCTCCATCTCGTGCCAGATCTGTTTCTGTTGTAAAAGGAAGGCTTCTCAGATCTGTCAGGCTCTCCAGTCTTTCCGGCAAATCTCGATAAAAACCCTCTCGTTCTTTTTCTTTCTTCAGTACAATATTTAATTTCTCCAGCTGCATTCTGTGTATTTCATCTCTTGTAATCTCTGTAATGCCTTCCTGCTTACAGATCATTGCATCTATATTGGATCGTTTCACTTTCTGTATAAATATATTCCTTTCAGATTAGTCAGATTATATGCACAGAACGGCACCATTCCATAATCAGAATCCACCTCGCAGATATAACATCTTTTCAGACGTTCAAGATCCAGATTCCATGCATCCTGAAAAATCATCCCTGATACCGCAAAGGTTTCATTATGAACCCGGATTAGGAATTCATCCAGCGCATCTGTCTGTGTCATTTCTCCATCATCAAATTTTTTTTGTGCTATAGCTCCACTGATTTTCCACATACTGCCTGGAATCATCGCTGGTAGTACAACAACATCCTCTGCCTGATTTCTTTTCCAGAAGTTTCAGTTCCCTCTCACCTTTTTTCAGATAACTTGCATGAAAAGAACAGTATGGATTCTCTGCTCCACCACCAGCGAAATCCTCGCTTTTCATAAACCGTCAGTCTGTTCCTCGATCAGCTTCAACATCTTTGGTATGGTAATCGGAGCTTGTGGACGCTGCTGAGAACATCTGCCAAAATAGCTGATCGGCTGGAAATGTACTCCTCTTACAAATGGCATATGATCCATCGCAAACTTCAGGATATCTCCAACCTGCATATCATTTACTCCTGGAGCAATGACAGGTACCAGGCAATTCCCAGTTCCGCTTCCGTAACAGTTTAACACAGCCTTTTCTTTCAGTTCCATCATAGAGCGTCCGCGCAATGTCTGATACACGTCATCTGTGACACCGTCAAATTGAAGAAATACCGTATTCAGTCCTGCTTTTTTTAGTTTTCTGGCATATCCTGCTTCCTGCGCAAGACGGATTCCATTGGTATTCAATTGAAAAAATGTGAACCCCTTTTCTCTTCCCATATGTATGATCTCCGGAAGATCCTCCCGCATGGTTGGTTCTCCTCCTGAGAGCTGTATATTGAATGGTCCCCCATGATCCATCAGAAAATCATATTGCTTTTCTATTTCATCAATTGAAAGATCACCGTTTTCCAGACATTCTCCTGCCGAAGCAAAGCATACCGGGCAGTGCATATTGCAGCGCTTTGTCACTTCCAGTATCATACAACATCCTTTTCGTTCGTGCTCCTCACAAAGTCCACAATTATCCGGGCAAGATTTCTCTTTGATTTTTGGATTTACAGGAGTCTCCGCAGACAGGTTTTCTCTCCCCCAGGAAAGATACTCTGCTGCCGTTCCTTCCCAGATCAGTGTCTGAAACTTTCCGTGGATATCACATTCTTTCACCAGATAAATGCCATCTTCACCAATACATTTTTTAGCCGTAAGTACTTTCATACATATCGGACATACACTTTTTGTTTTACCCAGCGTAATCATAGTCCAATATTCCCCGTTCTGTCAGTATTTCTATCACTTTGTATAAGTATCTGCAATCAACGCAGGACATTGCTCCATGACAATTCCCCAATCCAGATTGGAAGTGATGTCCTTACAATAAAAAGCACCAAACTCTTCTTCGGTCTTCTTATGGAACCACTGATATAATTCCTGCACAGCCGGTTTCATCTGTATATCTTCTTTCTCCTGCGGAGCCAGATTGCCAAGGAACAAACCTATCGCACAGGCTCCTCCTGTCAGGCAGCCACAGGTATCTCCACAGTAACCGATGCCGCCGCCAAGACCTCCCAAAGCCTTTACAAGCTGTGGATTCTCTTCCCCTATCGTTTCCAGTGTCAAAATCATAATCATCTGAGAACAATGATACCCCATACTGCTAAGTTCTATGATTCTTTCATAGAGATCCATATGTTACTCCTTTCTGCCAACCAACATGGTATAGCGCAGCTTCTTTCCTTTATATTCTTTCTGCAGAAGCTTATACTCTTCGCAGCGGAACGAATCATTCCAGATTGCTTCCAGATAATATTCCAGCCAAAGTAACGTCTGATCCTCCTGTCGGAGAATGGTAAACCCTGTCTGTTCTGCCATTTCCAAAAGATTTCCGGTATCCAGATCTGATAATAAAAGAAAACCTCCCTTTTTTAAAACGCGCCAACATTCAGATAGTGCATTTTTCTGATCTCTGCTGACAAAAAAATGCACACTGCTGATACAGAGATCCATACTGTCAGCTGCATACTGAAGGTTCAGAAAATCTCCCCTCTGCACCTCACTGCTTCGCGGAACAAGATCCACCCCCTGCACATTCAGACCAAATGCTTTCATGATCCGCACTGTCTCTCCCTCTCCTGCTCCCAGATCCAGAGCTTTCATTCCTTTTTTCAGTTCTATGCTTTTCAGAAGATGAAGTGTCTGCTCTTCCCCTCCGGGATGTCTGTTCATCTATTTATCCTCCAGTGCACGTTCCACTGCCAGAACCTTTCCAAGAGCCAGCTCCTCCGGAACATAGACAAAGCCACATTTGGGACAGACCGGCATCTCAACAGGAAAACCGTTCTCCAGATACATAAATTTTGCTTTTCCTTTTACAAGAGGAACCTTGCATTTCATGCAGGTCAGCTTTCCCTCAGGATCAATGGTATAATATGTTCTCTCTACTGCCATTACTGTCCCACCCTTTTCATAATATTCATTCTATGACTGTATGCTCTGCGTACCAGATACCCTTCTTCTGTTTCCACAAATCTCACCCAGAATGTAACATTTCCAAGTCTGCTCCTTGTCACCAGTTCTTTTGTCTCTTCATCAAAGATCGCTTTCCTGATTTTCTCTGTAATCTGATAATACACGCTCCACATCGCTTTTCCAGGATCATACGTTCATCCATCATACTGATGGCATCTTCTGTATATGCAACGGTATAATCTTTTTTCTCCATCATCAGTTCCTCATTCCATATATTTTTTAAAAGCTTCTCTTTTAGCTCAAGCCGGTTGTAGCGTTTCTCACTGATATCCGGCATATTGGCGGCATTTATACCATACAGAAGTTCCAGGATATGTCTGGATTCCCTGCCTTCCCTGACAAATCGGTCCCTGCATGCCATGCAGTACGTTATATATGGGCAATCGGATCGTTCCAGACACTTTTCTGTCATTTTATCTGCCATCTCTTTATTAGCGTAGGCAGTCAGTCCGCCGTATCCGCAGCAGGGAGACCGATCTCTGGAATATTCTGTATTTACAACAGTGCACCCCATATCTGCAAGAAGCTCTCTTATTGTATCCTGTGTCTGTGTATCTCCCTGGCACCGCAGGCATCATGTATTGCAACAGGTATCTCCAGTCCTTTTGCCTGTCCGGGAAGTCCGATTTCCTTTAAGATCTCCCAGATTCCTGTGACTCTGACACCAAGACTCTCTTTTAACTGTTTCATACAGCTTGGACAGCCTGCTATGATCATGGGATCTCCCAGCTTTGCAAGCTCCTGCTTCAGCTGTTCATTTACCTTTTCTGTCATTTCATAGCGTCCTGCCCATTCACTGATAGCACCACAGCATCCCAGCATCAGAGCAACACCGCCCTCTGTCCTCCTGCAAAGATCCTCATATGCCTCTGTGACAACATCCGGCGCTATGGCTCCTGCCTGACATCCCGGAAAAAATACATATCTGCAGGTTTCATATCCCGGCTGAGGTCTGCATAAGAAAGCCTCCGAATTGGAGAACAGCATATCCATCAGTGCAAATTCATGAGGTGCCAGAGGCATTTTGTCTGTAGATACCATGTTTTCTCTTGCAGATTTGCAGACCTGGCTCATATCAAACCCATTTGGACAGGTTACAGTACACTGTCCGCAGAGTGAACAGGAATTCATCGGTTTATTCATCTGGTGATCTCCCATAATGATCTGGGTATTATTATAAATCTCACGTGCAAGAAGACCCGGATGCTTTTTATATTCCCTTAAATAGACACAGCTTTTCATACACTCATCACAGTGACACTGAATGCATCGCTTTGCTTCCTCAACAGCTTCTTCTTTTGAATATCCATCTGTGCTGCAGGGAATCTTTTTGGAGCCTTTCATCCCGTCCATATTTGTATAGAGCCTGGTGGTAACTGCTCCTTCACTGCCTCTGTTGCTGTGGGGCGAAAGATTCTGTACAAGGAGGTCTACAGTCAGGGCAGCTCTCTTTGCAGCAAAAGCTGCATCCATCACAGACCGGACCGGACCGCTGACAATTCCCGCCTGTTCTCTCAGCATGATCTCTGCGTCTGCTGTTTCCTCTGGAGCCAGCTTTTTGGCCACCTCCTCTGAAGCACAGACCACATCTGCCTCCTTCATTTTCGCTCTGATAAACGGAAGGTCAAGACTGCATCCGAATTCAAAGGAAAGGTCCATGGAACTGAGACGTTTTACCTCATTTTTGCGATCTGATTCCAAAAGCTCCGGAGCTGCTGCTGCAATATAGGCTTCATAATCTTTCTCCTGACAGTAAATGGTTGCAGGATACATCTTCTTTTCCAGTTCCCCTGCAAGAAACAGCGGGAACAATCCTGAGCCAAAGATCACAGCCTTTTTTTTCTTTCTGATACGAAATACACTGCTCCGTTTTCCAGGTTCCCCATATCGTACAATGGCACGCTCTACTTCACGTATGGATATGCCATCACCCAGCTCACAGAGTCTGCATTTTTCCTCACATGGTGCAGTACATCCGTTACAGAGGATCATGGGAAATGGTGTGATCTTTTCATAGATAGCCAGAGCTTTCTTAAAGTTTCCTTTTGCAGCATAAAACAGCATTTCTTTTGTATCTGCTTTGAAAGGACAGGCTGCAACACAGTACGCCGGCTGTTCATGAACACAGAGGCTGATCATATGATCCATCTCTTCCTTTGACATTCGATTTACGTGATAAACATGAGTGGAACCTCTCTCCTGTATATATGTCATAACCCGATACTCCTTTCATTTCCAAAGGGGAGACAGTCTCCCGTCTCCCCTTATTATATCATATGATAAAATTATACTGAGAATTATTTCTCAAGTTCCTTTAATGCTGCAAGAACCTTTTCCGGACGGGCAGGAACACGTGTGATACGTGCGCCTGTAGCATTGTAGATTGCATTCAGGATCGCAGGATGAGGAGCATCCAGCGGAGCCTCACCACAGCCGGCAGCACCGTAAGGACCGCTTGGGCGATATGTTTCATTGAAATGAAGTTCAATATCATCCGGCGCATCATTTGGATACGGAATACCACAGTTCTTCAGAGAAGTATCATGGTTCAGATCCTCGAAATCTTCTGTAAGAGCAAGACCGATACCCTGTACAAGACCACCGTAGAAGTTGCCTTCTACAAGAAGTCTGTTCATGATCGTACCTACGTCAGCCACACAGGTGAATTTTTCAACTTTAACTTTACCTGTTTCTGTATTAACAGCAACTTCCGGAAGGAAGATCGTGTACATGTAGGTTGCAAACGGATCACCCTGTGCTGTATCCTGATCGATCGGATGATCTGCACAGAAGGTTGTCACCCAGTTACCTTCATATTTTGTTGCAAGACCTTCAGCCACCATCTCATCATAAGTACGGAAGGTTCCGTCTTCTTTCTTCATGGCTGCCACAAGGTTTTCTGCTGCCAGACGACATGCATTACCTGACATAACCTGTGAACGTGATCCACCTGCAGGACCTGCATTAGGACATGTCTTGGTATCATTCATAACAAGTTTGATCTGTTCCGGTCTGATTCCTGCCTGACGAAGTGTTTCATGAGATGATACAAGAACACCCATATCAGCGCCCTGTCCGTGATCTTCCCATGCAGCATACATTGTAACTGTTCCATCCGGATTCAGCTCTGCAAATGCGTTTGATGTATCAACACCGTCAAGGCCACAGCCATATACACCGAGAGATACACCGATGCCATATTTGATCTTGCCATCAGAAGCTGCATTCTTTTCAGCCACACGTTTCTTAGCTGCTTCATACAGTGGACGTGCTGTCTTGAACAGATCTTCTTCACAGTATACTTCAGGCGGATAACCTGTAGGGATCGTACTGCCTCGGATTCTTTGTAACAGTTCATTTCACGGATATCGAACGGGTCGATTCCCATCTTTGCTGCCAGAACATCTATCGCGATCTCAGATCCCATGTAAGACTGCGGAGAACCGTAAGCACGGAATGCGGAACCCCATGCGTGGTTTGTAAATACTGTTGTAGATTTATTGCGGATAGAATTGATTCCATAACCTGCACCTGTAAACTGGGAAAGTCTCATTGTAAGCAGGTCACCGAATTCTGAGTATGGACCATGATCCACATAGTTATTGCCCCAGAGTGCAAGAAGCTTACCGTTTTCATCTGCTGCAAGCTTGATATTCATAAATGCAGGAGATCTCTTTCCTGTATATGTAATATTCTGGAACTGATTAAATACCAGAGATACTGGACGTTCAAGAATCTTAACAGCAGCACCGATCAAAGCCTCATTTGTAGGAGAGAACTTGTAACCAAAGGTTCCTCCTGCATGGTTCTGAACAATTCGTAAGTTCTCCATTGGCACACCGATACCATCAGCGATCATAGGCATATGCAGATGGATACCAATGGATTTGGAATGAACAGTTATCATACCGTCTTCGTCAATATAACCATAACCGCAGTCCGGCTCAAGATGAAGATGAGGCTGACGTGAACAGTAAGATTCTATCTCAACCTGCTGTGAATCCGGAATGCTGTCCCAGTCAAAATCAGGACCCTTGATACAGTTTGTCTCAAAGAATGCGTTCGGAGTACCGGGATGAATCTCCGCTGCATCCGGTGCGATGGCATCCATTGCATTCATGTATGCAGGAAGCTCTTCAATCTCAACTTTAACTGCTTCTGCTGCTGCCCGTGCATGCTCTTCTGTATCAGCAGCTACAATGGCAATCGCATCACCAAACTGGAAGATTTTTTCATCGCAGAGTACAGGACGTTCGAATCCGTCTGTTTTGTTGTGTTTTGGAAGCATTACAAGACCATTGATCTTATTGGTTCCGCCTGCTGCCTTAATATCTTTTGCTGTGATAACACGGACAACACCAGGCATGCTCTCTGCTTCTGTTGTGTCAATGCTGAGGATATTTGCATGAGAAACCTTTGCCTGTGTAAGAGCAAGACGAAGTGTTCCTGATGGCATCTTTAACACATCATCTGCACCAAAGTCCCAGGTACCTGTTACCTTCTGTGCTGCTGACGGACGGATATAATTTGTTCCAACAATAGAATCCCCTGTCTGTTTGAACACAAGGTCTTCCTTTGTCATTTCACCGCGCATAACTGCTGCTGCTGCCATAGTAGCATCAATCAGCGCTTATAACCTGTACAACGGCAGAGATTACGCTGTTTATTAAACCAGTCTCTTACCTCCTCACGGGTAGGACTTGGATTATTATCCAGAAGTACTTTTGCGGAAATAATAAATCCCGGTGAACAGAAACCGCACTGTGCACATCCATATGCCATCCACGCAACTTGGATCGGGTGCATATCAGAAATTGTTCCCACACCTTCAATGGTTGTGATCTCTGCATGATCGGGAACACGGCTCATCTTATAGATACAGGATCTTGTAACTTTTCTGTTCATAATAACATTACAGGCTCCACAGTGACCTTCACCGCAGCCGATCTTACATCCTGTAAGAAGAAGGTGATTACGGAGTACCTGCGCCAGTGTCTCATCCTTATCAAGAATAAGTATTCTCTCAACACCATTAATCTTCAATGTCTTTTTAATCATGTCCCATTCCTCCTTTTAAAAATATTCGTTTCCATCTTACTGATCTTCAGGCTTATGCGTTCCGCACGGATCATGGTCAGCTCCTCTGCCTGTCAGATCTTTCAGTCTCTCTATTCCTCTGGCGGAATAGAAAACAATGGAAGAACTGCTTCCGTCCAGATTCTCACCGCTGAGCTTTAAAACATTTGCATTCTCATAATAATCGATGGGAAGCGTCCGGCTGTATACAACCCCTGTACGCTCATCTTTTACCTGTACAGTAACTTCTTTTGCGGTAATCTCAAAAATCTTATCCATAAAAAAGTTCTCCTGTCCACGTTATTTTATATATCCATACTACCATAATTTTGCACAATTATACAAATTACAAATAATTAATAGTTGGCTATTTTATATATTGCAGACAATTTTTATTTTGTTTTATTTAAAATTTTAACTATTTTTATTCTTTTATATGTTATAATAATATCAAATTTGTATAATATCATTGAAAGAAGGAGGTATCTGAATGCAGACAGGCGCCCTCATCGTGGCTGCGGGGAAATCATCACGAATGGGAGACTTTAAACCCATGCTTCAGCTTGGCTCCATTTCCATCGCACAGCGCGTGATCAATAATTTCCGGCAGGCCGGAATCTCCAAAGTAGTAGTGGTAACCGGATATCATGCAGATGTTCTGGAATGCCACCTGGCTTCCAATAATGTAGTCTTTCTTCGAAATGAGAACTATGCAAACACTCATATGTTTGATTCTGTCAGAATCGGACTTGAGTATCTGAAAGACAAAGTGGATACGGTACTCTTTACACCTGTTGATGTTCCGCTGTTCACAGCCCAGACAGTCACTCAAATGCTCTCTCTGGGGCGTCCCCTTGTAACTCCGGTCTGTAATGGCAATCCCGGTCATCCCATTCTGATCCGTTCCACACTGATTGATTCCATCCTAAGTGATGACGGAAAATCAGGACTTAAAGGTGCTGTGGATAACTGCGGGGAACCCATGTATTATCTTAATGTAGAGGATCCCGGTATTATTCATGATGCTGATACACCAGAGGATTATGCTGAACTTCTCCGCATACACAACCAGAGCCTGATCCGTTCTGAAATCCATATTCAGCTAGCCCGGGAAAAAGTTTTTTTTTGATGAAAAGCTCTATTCGCTGCTTACACTGATCCATGAAACAGGATCTGTCCGTGATGCCTGTGAGCGCATGCACATTTCCTATTCTACCAGCTGGAACCTGATCCATACCCTGGAATCACAGCTTCATGAACCTCTGATCATCAGAAGCCAGGGCGGTACAAGGGGAAGCCATAGCGAACTGACACCATACGGCGAAGAATTTCTGAAACGATATGCCCGTTTTTCAGAAGAAACACGTTCCTGTTCAAAAAAAATATTTGAAGAATGTTTCGGAGGATTTTTAAATGCGTAGCCTTTATCTGGTCCGGCATGGAAAACCACAGTATCCGGATGAACATTCTTACTGTGTGGGACAGACAGATTTCTCTCTATCCATGCTTGGACACTTGCAGGCAGTCCTTCTTAATGAAGAATTGTCCGATAAAATATCAAGGATATACTGCAGTCCTTTGTTAAGAGCTGTTGAGACAGCAGGCCATATGGCACCTGAGCTTCCACATATAATTGTTTCTGATCTGTCAGAACGAAATCTGGGAGAATGGGATGGCCTTTCTTTTGATGAAATACGCCAGAGATGGCCGGACATTTATAAAGCGCGTGGGAATAACCCTGATCATCCGATCCCGGGAGCAGAAACTCCTGCTGCATCTGGTTTTCGCTTTTCGCAGGCAGTTCATAAGATTCTTTGCGCTTCTGAAGGTGATATTGCAGTGGTAACTCATACAGATGTAATCTCTTCTTATTTACATGCATTACATTCTGATATGTACAGCAGGCAGCAGTTTCGTCTGCCCTGCGGCTCTTACTATCATCTGGAAGTGAATGAAAAAAATAATATTTCTTTCTCTGATCCCAGTTATATACTGCCTCATCCTGAATTAAATGACGGACTATGTCTCAGGCTTCGCAATGCTGTTTCTCTGCCCCGTCATGTACAAGCTCACAGTGATGCTGTTACTGAACTTGCCTGTTGTTTATGCAATATGCTGGAATCCAATGGTTATATCTTTGACCAGAAGCTTGTTCGCTCCGGTGCACTTCTGCATGATATTGCCAGACTTCAGAGGCATCACGCGAAAACAGGCGGTGAACTTTTCTTACAGTTAGGTTATCCTGAGATCAGCCAGATCATTTCACAGCACCATGGTCTGTTGGAAGCCACGCTGGATGAAGCAGCTATTGTATTTCTGGCTGATAAACTGATTCAGGAAACACAGCGTGTAACCATAGAAAAAAGATTTGCCGACAGCATGAGTAAATGCAAAAGTCCGGAAGCTCGCAAAGCTCATGAGCAGCAGTTAGAACAAGCCCGCAAACTGCAGGACATTATACAATCACTCTGCATATCACGCTTTAGTTCAGGCGGGCAGACGTACACAACTGGAGCAGAAAAATCACTTAATTTAGTTAGGAGGTATTTTATTATATGAGAACATTATTTCAGACAATAAAACAACAATTCCTGGAGGGAAACGATCTTGTACTTGTTTCCGTTACAGCATCCTCAGGGTCTACACCAAGAGGTGCCGGTTCCCGCATGCTGGTCGGAAAAAACGGCAGAATTTCCGGAACCATCGGAGGTGGAGCTGTAGAATATCGTGCTGAATGTATGGCATTGGATATTCTTGAAAAAAAGGAATCCTGCGAGCATGAATTCCGGCTGAATCATAAAGATGTTGAAAATATTGGTATGATCTGTGGTGGTGATGTTACGGCCTTTTTCCAGTATCTTGATCATAACGATCCGATTATTATGGAAATCACGGAAACTGCTGAAAAATTCTATGAAGAGCGAAAAGATTTCTGGCTGATCTGCGATCTTCTCACCACCTCCGGTGTGAGCCTCTACAGTCCTGCATGCGGTCTCATCGGAACTGCCAATGTTCCTTCTTCTGTATTATCTTCTTTGTCTACAAAGCCACACCGATATCACAGTGAAGATTATGATCTGTTTTCTGAACAGATTGGAACCTCAGGAACTGTCTATGTATTCGGCGGCGGACATGTCTCACAAAAGCTTGTCCCAATCCTTGCAAGCGTTGATTTTCGCTGTGTTGTCCTGGATGACCGGCCGGAATTTACAAATCCTGCTCTTTTCCCAGGAGCAGTTGAAACAATACTTTGTGATTTCAACCATCTGGACCAGTATGTTTCTATTACAGCTGCTGATTATTGCTGCGTCATGACACGTGGACATTCCTATGATACCATTGTACAGGCACAGCTTCTCGCTACACCTGCATGTTATATAGGCGTCATTGGAAGCCGTGCAAAAAAAGCTGCTGTATTTCGCCGTCTGATTGAAGAATACAACATTAATGAACAAGATTTAAACCGTATCATCTCACCTATAGGACTGGAGATCAAAGCAGAAACACCGGCTGAAATCGCCATCTCCATCACAGGACAGATGATCCAGGTTCGTGCTGACAGAAAGGCTACATCAAAATGATGGCAAAATCAGTATATAAAACTGTAATATTTGGTGCCGGACAAATTGGACAAATGACAGCAAGACTTCTCAACAGTCCCTGTCAGCTCCTGTGCTTTGCTGATAATGACCCCCATAAACACGGATCATATATTGGAAATATTCCAGTCTGTTCTCCGGATACTGCAGCAGCACTTCTCCCGGATCTGGTCATCCTGGGAGTTCTGGATGAAGAACGGCGCAATTCTATGATAAAGCAGATGGAAAACTTAGGTTATCACGGACCTTTTCGTGATCCCTCCGTCCTTCGCATGTTTGACGCACGGGTTGCTGTTATGCGTCTTTTATCTGAGCAGATCTATCAATTGGATATTCCGGGAAATGTTGCAGAACTGGGTGTTTTCCGAGGTGAATTTTCTTCCCTGATCAGTGCAGCCTTTCCAGACCGAAAAATCCATCTTTTTGATACTTTTGAGGGCTTTTCAGAAAAGGATATCACAATAGAAGCCTCCGGTAATCTGTCCCGCGCCAAAACAGGTGATTTTTCTTCTACTGATATTGACTCTGTTCTTCATGTTATGCCAGATCCTACACGTACTGTGATCCACAAAGGATGGTTTCCAGATACCTTTTCCGATGTTAGAGATGAAACTTTTTGTTTTGTATCTCTGGACGCGGATCTCTATGCTCCAACTGCTGCTGCACTTCCTCTGTTCTATGAACGCCTGGCCACCGGAGGAGTTCTCTTGGTTCACGATGTGTACAGTACACAGTTTTCCGGATGCCGAAAAGCGGTTGGGGAATTCTGTCTGAAAAACCATCTGTTTGCAGATCCTGTATGCGATCTGCATGGAAGCGCAATAATCCGAAAATTATAAAAAGAAACGCCGGAACCGGTATTTACCGGAACCAGCGTTTCTTTTTCGTTTATTTATTGTATAGCCCTTTTTCACGTCCATGCCTAACCTTTATAAAGTTCCTTTCAGAACATTTTCCAACTGTTCATCGGACAGATCAACATGATAAAAAAGATCGAAAAATTTATGTATTTCTTCATTGATATCACATTTAATATATTCCGGATAAATCAATGCTGAGAACCATCGCATACCGATCAGACGATTTGGTCCTGCCGGACGATCCACCCAGCTAAACGGTGCATTCGGAGTTCCATAAACCTTTTGGTCCTGTACTGCTTTTAATGAAGCATAATCAGGATTGCTCAGGATATCTTCTGCTGCAGAACTTCCGCTTTTATCTGCCTTTGGTTCACCATTTACAACAATCACATCCGGATCCCATGCAAGAAGCTGTTCTGCTGAAATCTGAACACGAGATCCATCTCCCAATTCCAGATCTGCAACATTGACTGCATTGATGGCATCAAGAATCTGTGCATGCTGGGATCCCCTGGGTGCAGTTTCCAGTGAATCCTCTCCATTACCGAAGTATACACTGACTTTCTTTTCTTCTGGAATATCTGAAAGTGCATTAATATCAGTAAATACCTGCTCCGCATACTGGGCAAGCTCTTCTGCATGATCTTCTACACCAAGAAGTTCGCCCATAAAACGAAAAGCTTCCGCAGAATTATTAAGCTCGTTGTCTACTGCAACAACCGGAATTCCAAGGCTTTCTGATAACGCATCGCAATCAGAAACCATTGCATCATTAATCTTTCCACTATTAATAGCAATTGTAGGATTGGCAGCAATTACTGCTTCATAATTGACAGCATCACCCATTCCAAAATTAGGAAGATCCTGATATTTGTCCAGAATAATAGATTTCTCAACATCATTCAGTTCATAATTCCACCCAAGAAGCTTATCCGGTGCAACCATATACAGAAAAATTGCAGCTACAGGACCCGCTGAAAAAACAGATTCAATATTTTCTGCTGTTGGGACAGTTACTTTTCTTCCTGCCATGTCTGTGATCTCACGGGTTTCAGCAGTTTCCTGCGTGGCATCCTGCTCCGCACTCTGCGTCGGCTCTTCAGTAGCAGCTTTCGTCTCAGAATATCCTGTTAAAAG
>ENA-OQCX01000818-OQCX01000818.1-human-gut-metagenome-genome-assembly--contig:-NODE-818-length-15610-cov-2.501453_pt1 | contig 15610 bp, 20 predicted proteins | sample MGYA00242762_ERZ504587 | MGnify/ENA primary metagenome ERZ504587 (study PRJEB26092, sample SAMD00036337) | human gut metagenome | host: Homo sapiens | study: EMG produced TPA metagenomics assembly of... | reverse complement strand
CGGAACTGATGACTTGCGAAGACATTGTAGCCACAGGCGTTATCCTTATACAGGAACTTTGGGAATACTCTCCGCAGAGGATAAGACAAAGGTAAAGAAATCAATGGAAACCGTCCATGCATGGGATTTAAAAGACAGGGATTTTACAGCCATCAGTGATGGTCAGAGACAACGAATCCTTCTTGCCCGGGCTATCTGTCAGGAGCCGGAGATCATTGTACTGGATGAGCCGACTTCTTTTCTGGATATCGTCATAAGCTGGAACTTCTTACCATTTTGAAACAGATGGTGCTGGATCATCAGCTTACAGTGATCATGTCGCTGCATGAGTTGGATCTTGCACAGAAATATCTGATAAGTTATCTGTGTACATGGAGAATATATAGAAAAATATGGTGCTCCGGAAGAAATCTTTACTTCTGAGTATATTCGGAAGTTGTATGGAATTACCAGAGGAAGCTATAATGCTGCTTTTGGATGTGTGGAGATGGATCCGCCCAGAGGTGAACCTCAGGTGTTTGTAATTGGCGGTAATGGAAGCGGAATTCCGTATTATCGAAAACTGCAGAGACAGGGAATTCCATTTGCGGCAGGAGTGCTTCACACGAATGATGTAGACTGTCAGGTAGCCGGTGCACTTGCAGACCAGGTGATTACAGAGAAACCTTTCGAAAGTATTTCACAGGAATCTTATGATAAGGCTGTGGAATTGATGAAAAAATGTCAGAAAGTGATCTGTCCTCTGAAAGACTTCGGAACAGTGAATGCCGCAAACAGGGAACTGCTTCGCCTTGCGCGGGAGCTGGGAATACTGGCAGAGCTATAGGTTACTGTTCACTCCGTTCCCAGCAACACGCTTCGCGATGCACAGAATTATGCTAATCGCATAAATTCGCGCAGTATGTCTCGGGTTCTGTGACCTTCGCTCACAAAAAACACCTCGCGGGATATTACCAGTGAACAGTAACAAAAATTCGACATCAAAAGTTATCAAAATAATTTTTGCTTGTGTAAATATTCATTTTTTAGTATAATGTGCGATAATAACATGAAAAGGAGGCAATAAAAATGAGCGAAAAGAAAAAGAGTGGCGGAGCCTTACTTGGCGCAGCGTTTCTGATGGCCACATCTGCAATCGGACCAGGATTCCTGACACAGACAGCAACGTTTACCGGACAGTATCAGGAAAGTTTTGGATTTGTTATCCTGGTTTCCGTAATCCTTGCAGCCATTGCACAGCTGAATATCTGGCGTGTGCTTTGTGTGACCGGACTTCGTGGTCAGGATGTTTCCAATAAGGTACTTCCGGGACTGGGATATCTGGTATCGATACTGATCGTATTCGGTGGTCTGGTATTTAATATCGGAAACGTAGGTGGCGGAGCACTTGGTTTTAACACATTGCTTGGAATACCTACCAAAGTTGGTTACATACTGGCAGGTCTTTTGGCAATCCTGGTATTTGTGCTGAAAAATGCCAAAAGTGCCATGGATACTATTACCAAGGTACTGGGTGCCATTATGATTATCGTAATCTTTGTTGTGATCATTGTGGTAAAACCACCGGTAGGAAGTGCATTGAAGAATACATTTGTACCGGAAGCCGGTGCCACAAATCTGATTCCTGCAATCCTTACACTTTTGGGAGGTACTGTTGGAGGATATATCACTTTCTCCGGCGCACATCGTCTGATTGATGCAGGAATTACAGGCGAGAAGAACCTGAAAGAGATCAACAAGAGTTCTGTTATGGGTATGATCATTGCTACGATTGTTCGTATTTTCCTGTTTCTGGCTGTTCTGGGCGTTGTTGTCAAGGGCGTAACACTGGATGCTGCAAATCCTGCAGCAGACGCCTTCAAGCAGGGGGCTGGTGAAATCGGATACCGTTTTGCAGGTCTGGTTCTTCTGTGCGCAGCAATCACATCCATTATCGGTGCAGCTTATACTTCAGTTTCCTTCCTGAAGACTTTCAGCAAGTCTATCGAGGAAAATGAAAATAAAGTGATCATCGGATTTATCATTATTTCTACAGCCATTATGTTTATCCTTGGAAATCCGGCAGTACTTCTTGTACTTGCAGGTGCTGTGAATGGTCTGATCCTTCCGATCACCCTGGCAATCTGTCTGATCGCTGCACATAAGAAATCTATTATGGGAGAGAATTATCATCATCCGGTAGTACTTACCATTCTTGGAGTGATCGTGGTAATTCTTACAGCATACCTCGGTGTGACTACATTTGTATCTAAGATCGGTACATTGTTATAATTGAGGAAAATGTATCCGGTTTTCAGACTGGAGAGTATGTCAAAAAGGTGTGATCGTCCAGGTTACACCTTTTGGTTCATTAACAGCCATGTGATGCAGAAAGAAGCAGATAAAAAGACATGGCGAAAAGATTAAGAAAAGAGGAGCAGATTATGCCGGACATTAGAATTTTAACAGAAGGTGATTCTTCTGTTCTGGTTGAATTTGGCAAAGAGATCAGTCCGGAGATCAACCGGAAGATCACTGCCACTGTACAGCTTATGAAAGAACAGCATATAGAGGGAGTTGTAGATATGATCCCTGCGTTCTGTTCTTTGCTGGTTAATTATGACCCGCGTGTGATTTCCTACGATGACCTGAAAAAAAAGACTGGAAATTCTGTTAAAGATGGAAGTTACAGCAGGTGAAGGATGCAGAAAAGTTTATGAGATCCCTGTATGCTATGGAGGAGAATATGGTCCGGATATTGAGAATATTGCAGAACATGCCGGACTTTCCGTAGAGGAAGTAATAAAGATTCATTCTTCCAGAGATTACCTGATCTATATGCTTGGTTTTCTTCCGGGCTTTTGTTATCTGGGCGGGCTGGATGAAAGGATCCATACACCCCGTCTTGCAAATCCCAGAATCAAGATCAATGCAGGAAGTGTGGGAATCGGTGGTTCCCAGACAGGGATTTATCCTCTGGATTCTCCGGGAGGATGGCAGCTGATGGGAATGACACCTGTAAAAACCTATGATCCGGACCGTGAAATCCCGATTCTGGTAGAGGCAGGAGATTATATCCGTTTTGTACCGATCGATGAAGATGAGTACAAACGGATCAGAGAATTAGTAGAACGTGGCGAATACCAGTGCACCGTTCATGAGGAGGCATAAAATGGGAATTCGTATATTAAAAGGCGGAATGATGACAACGGTTCAGGATCTGGGGCGTTATGGATATCAGAGTCAGGGATTCAGTGTGGCAGGAGTCATGGATGTCCGTTCATTCAAAATAGCCAATCTTCTTCTGGATAATCCGGAGAATGAGGCAGTATTGGAGATAACGCTGATAGGCCCAACCCTTGAATTTACATCAGCTACTATCATTGCAATCACAGGCGGAGATTTCCAGCCAACCATTAATGGAGAGCCGGCTCCCATGTATACAGCCCTGTATATGAATAAGGGAGATGTACTGAAATTTGGAAGCGCCAGAACGGGAAGCAGAGGTTATATTGCTTTTTCCAGTTATCTGGATATTCCGGTAGTGATGGGAAGCCGATGCACCAATTTAAAGAGTGGTCTGGGCGGATTTAAGGGAAGAAAACTGGAAGCGGACGATTATATCGGATTTCGTATTAAGAGACGTTATCTGCCGTTTTTCCTTTCCCGAAAGCTTGATATGGATGAGTTTGATCAGACAGAAGCAACACTGCGGGTAGTAATGGGACCGCAGGATGGTATGTTCAGCAAACAGGGCATCAAGACTTTCCTGGGCAGTGAGTATACAGTGACAAATGAATTTGACCGTATGGGCTGCAGGCTGGAGGGACCGTTTATTGCTCCTAAGAAGACTTCGGATATTATTTCCGACGGAATCGCATTTGGGGCTATACAGGTACCTTCCCATGGTAAACCTATCATTCTGCTGGCTGACCGTCAGACAACGGGCGGTTATGGGAAAATTGCCACAGTGGCATCTGTGGATATTCCCAAGCTGGTACAGAGAAAAACAGATGATAAGATACATTTCAAGGCAATTACCGTACAGGAGGCTCAGGCTCTTTATGTTGAGGAAATGAAAGAACTTGACGGACTGAGAAAGATCATTCATCAGCCATGTAAAGAGGTTCTGGATTGCCGTCTGGTGGCAAAGAGACTGCGCAAGCTGTTTGAAGAATAACCGTAAAAATAATATAAAATAGACAGAAAGGATAATGTTTGATGGATTTAGAGAAGATTGAAGGACTGGTAAAGATTATTGAGGATTCATCCCTTAATGAATTCACATATAAGGACAAGGATGTAAAGATTACAATGAGCAAGCTGGATCATCCTCCTGTAGTTGCAGCGGGAGTTCCTGTGGCTGCATCTGCACCTGTGAATACAATTGTGGAAAAAGCAGAGGAAGAAGAGGAGGAAAGTCTGTTTATCACTTCTCCTATCGTAGGAACCTTCTATTCTGCATCTGCTCCGGATGTACCTGCTTTTGTAAAGGTGGGAGATCAGGTAAAAGCAGGACAGACAGTGTGTATTCTGGAAGCTATGAAGCTTATGAATGAGATCCAGAGTGACTATGACTGTGAGATTGAAGCAGTTCTGGTAAGTAATGAACAGAAAGTAGAATATGGACAGCCTCTGTTCCGTGTTAAGAGACTGTAGGATAAGGAGCTTTCATATTGTTTAATAAAATTTTGATCGCCAACCGTGGGGAGATTGCAGTTCGGATCATACGTGCCTGCAGGAATCTGGGGATCCGAAGTGTAGCTGTTTATTCAAAAGAAGATGCTAAGAGCCTTCATGTACAGCTGGCAGACCAGCGTATCTGTATCGGAGAAGGTCCTGCCAGAAACAGCTACCTGAACATGGACCGGATCATTGCTGCAGCAGAAAATATGGGAGCAGATGCTATCCATCCCGGTTTTGGCTTTCTTTCAGAAAACAGTGAGTTTGTCCGCAAATGCAAAGAAAACGGAATTACCTTTATCGGACCGGATGCGGATGTGATCGATAAGATGGGAAATAAATCCCATGCCCGTAAAACCATGATGGATGCCGGGGTACCGGTTGTACCGGGAACAAAGGAACCTGTATACGATGCAGAAACAGGTAAAAAACTGGCTGAAGAGATTGGATATCCGGTTATGATCAAGGCTTCCTCAGGCGGTGGTGGCAAGGGAATGCGTGTGGCTGCAAATGAGGATGAATTTGAATTTCAGTTTAATATGGCACAGAGAGAATCAGCCAATGCTTTTGGGGATGATACCATGTACATTGAACGTTTTGTAGAAAATCCCCGCCATGTGGAGATCCAGATTATGGCAGACAGCCATGGAAATGTGGTGGCACTGGGAGAGCGTGACTGTTCGGTACAGAGAAATCATCAGAAGCTGATCGAGGAATCCCCGTCCCCTGCCATTGATGAAGAAACTCGCAGGAAAATGAATGAATATGCAGTTCTTGCTGCGAAAACAGTAGGTTATACCAATGCAGGAACGATTGAATTTATCGTAGACCCTAAAGGCAACTTCTATTTCATGGAAATGAATACCAGAATCCAGGTGGAGCATGGAGTAACAGAGATGGTTACAGGCACAGATCTGATCATTGAGCAGATTCGTGTGGCTATGGGAGAGGAGTTAAGCTTTAAACAGGAAGATATCCGGATTAAGGGACATGCTATTGAATGCCGTATCAACGCAGAGATTCCTGAGAAAAATTTCATGCCAAGTCCCGGAGTAGTACAGCATATGCATCTTCCGGCAGGCAACGGAGTCCGGGTGGATACTGCCCTTTATACAGGCTATAAGATTCCGTCAGAGTATGATTCCATGATTGCGAAGGTAATCGTTCATGCACCTGACAGAGAGGCTGCCCTGCAGAAAATGCGCTCTGCGCTGGATGAGATGGTGGTCATGGGTGTGGAGACAAACCTTGATTTCCAGTATCAGATTATGAAGAATCAGGTATTCTGCGACGGAAAGGCAGATACGGGATTTATTGAGAATGTACTGAAAATTAAGGGATAAGATTGTAGGTAAGGATCCTGTATACGGATTGAGGGAGTGATTTTTCAAACACGCTCTGGGAAATAAATAGAAAAGAGGTAAGGTAAATGTATACAGTAGATTTAAACAGTGATCTGGGAGAAAGTTTTGGAAACTATAAAATCGGTAATGATGATAAGGTCATTCCGCTGATCTCTTCTGCAAATGTAGCCTGCGGTTATCATGCTTCAGATCCGGTAGTTATGGGAAATACGCTGGCAATGGCAAGGGAAGCGGGAATTCGTATAGGAGCACATCCGGGTTTTCCTGATCTGATGGGCTTCGGAAGAAGAAATCTGAGTGTTTCCCCTGCAGAGGCAAAAGCATATGTGCTTTATCAGCTGGGTGCACTGGATGCATTCTGCAGAGTAACCGGTGTAAAAATGCAGCATGTAAAGCCTCATGGAGCCTTATATAATATGGCTGCAGAGGACTATGCCCTTTCTACTGCAATCTGTGAGGCAATCAAAGAATTTGACAGCAGTCTGATCGTACTTGCTCTTTCCGGCGGACAGCTGGCAAAGGCTGCTCAGGATATGGCCTGCGTACAGCTATGGAGGTTTTTGCAGACCGCGCCTATGAAGAAGATGGTACTCTGGTAAACAGACGTAAGGAAGGTGCTGTGATCACTGATGAAAATGAGGCTATTGTCAGGGTGATCCGTATGGTCAAAGAGAAAAAGATTACTGCAATTACAGGAAAAGATATTGATATTCAGGCAGATTCTGTCTGCGTTCATGGAGACGGAGCCAAGGCTCTGGCGTTTGTGGAAAAAATCAGAGAGGCTTTTGCAAAAGAAGGAATCCAGATCCGTTCTCTGGATGAGTTTGTAAAATAAAAGAAATTTAGAAACAACTATTAAAAGGACTGAAGTAAAGAGGCTGTGGCACAGATTTTCTGATTGCCACAGCCTTGTTGCTGTTTTACAGCTGGCAGCGGTCCTTCTACTGATGCTTCAGATTCAACCCCTGCTGTTTTGCAAGTGAAGTGATAATCTCAATACAGTTATCGTATCCAAGGGTTCCGGTATCCAGACACAGGTCATAATCGTGATAAGTGCCAAGCTCATGTTTTGTATAGGTTTTGAAATAGGTTTCACGCAGGTTGTCCATTTTGGTGAGATATTTCCTGGGATCTTCCTTTCCGTTTAAGCCTAATTTCTGAATATGTTCTGTGCGGAGATTCACATCTGCATGAAGGAAAATATCCAGACTGGGAATACCGGCATTTCGCAGGATAAGATTGGAACAGCGGCCGATGATAATACAGTCCTGTTCTGCTGCGAACTGAAGGATCAGCTCTTTCTGAGCCTGGTAAATAGCATCATGGGAACTGAAATAGCCTGCAGAGTTATTCAGAATGTTGTCCAGAAGTCTGGCGCTGCGGCTCAGATTTTCACCCTCACGATCAATATCCTCCTGGGAATATCCGCTTCTGGCAGCAGCCTGTTTTGCAAAATCCCGATCGTAATATGGGATACCAAGCCTTTCTGAACTACTCTTGCAATACTGTGTCCCCCGGCACCAAACTCCCGGCTGATTGTGATGACAGGGTATTTTCTTTCGGACATAATAGATACCTCCATTGGGTTGTTATTTATTTTGTTATCCATGTTTTTCCTTTATTGTAACGTTTTTTGTAAGATTATTCAATAAAGATTATCATTTTTGAAAAAATATGTTATAATTCAAAATATTATGTACCTGAAGGAGATGGATTTATGAGAAACAAAGAGCTTTTCAGAGGCAGGAGAAAAGCTGGCAGGATTGTTGGCCTTGTTTTGACTCTTGCACTTGCAGTCAGCCTTCTGAGCGGCTGCGGACAAAGTAAAGAACGTCTGACGTTCGGTACCGGCGGTACGGCGGGAACGTATTATTCCTACGGTGGTGTACTGGCCCAGTATATTACCAATAATACAAATGTAAAGGTTACAGCAGTTTCTACAGGTGGTTCCAAAGCGAACCTGCAGTCAGTACAGGACGGAGATTTCCAGCTTGGATTTGTCCAGTCAGATGTAATGGCCTATGCATGGGACGGCGTAAGAGCATTTGAACAGGACGGTGCAACCCATGATTTCAGGACTCTGGGCGGCCTGTATGCAGAGACTGTCCAGCTGTTTACCATGGATCCTGACATTAAGACAGTGGAAGATCTGAAGGGCAAGAGCGTATCTATCGGTGCGGCAAACTCCGGTGTATATTTCAATGCTCTGGATGTTTTAAATGCAGGCGGCATTACCCTGGATGATATCCATCCCCAGTATCTGTCTTTTGAGGACAGCAAGGAATCTTTGAAGGATGGGAAAATTGATGCTGCGTTTATTGTTGCAGGTGCACCTACAACAGCTATCACAGAGCTTGCAACTACCAATGGTGTCTATATGATCAATATTGATGGCGCGATCAGGGATTCAATTTTGAGTGACTGTCCATATTATACATCCTACCAGATTCCTGCAGGAACCTATCCGGGACAGGATGAGCCTGTAGAAACCATCACAGTCAAGGCGACGATCGTAGTGTCCGAATCTCTGGATGAGGATACAGTTTATGATATGACTGCGGCAATTTTTTGACCATGCAGACGAGATTTCTGCTGAGAATGCAAAAGGAGCGGAGCTTTCTCTGGAAAACGCTACTTCCGGTATGACCATTCCTTTCCATAAGGGTGCGGCGCGTTATTATGCAGAGCATGGAATTACAGTGGATACGAAAGGGGAATAGTCAGGATGAAAGAAAATAAGATAAAAAAGCAAACACATCCCCGGAAGGGCAGGCTGGTTCTGAGAACATGAGCACAGCAGATGTAGATGCAGTAATGAAGAAATACGACCGCGAATCAAATATTCGTGTGTGGACCGGCAAATATAGCTGGCTGTACGCGGCCTGCTGGTTGCCTTTTCTCTGTGGTGTATCTATGTTACCTTATTTGCAACCTTCCTGGAGGAAATCCGACTGACTTCTTTTCTGGGGCTGATCATTCTTATCGGATTTCTTACCTATCCGGCGAAAAAAGGAGATATCAGAGAAAACTACATGCCGATTGGCGATATTATTTTTATGATCGCAGGCACAGGTGCTTTTCTGTATTTTACTTTTTCTGCAAATCAGATCATCAATCAGGGTACCAGATTTGCCCCTTATCAGATTGTGATCGGTATTATCGGTATTGCTGCACTGATCGAGCTTACCAGACGATGCGTGGGCCTACCGATCCTGTTTGTGGCAGGTTTTTTCCTGATCTATGCACTGGCTGTAGGGCTTACCAATCCGGCATTTTTGGGAAGAGTGAAATTCCTGGTGCGGAATCTTTTCTACACAAAAGAGGGTATTTTCTCCACACCTGTAAATGTATGCTCTAAATATATTGTGGTATTTATTATTTTCGGTGCGTTTCTGGAGAGAACAGGAATCTCCAACTTCTTTATTCAGCTGGCTAACTGCATTGCAGGAAAATATGCAGGTGGACCGGCAAAGGTAGCGGTTATCAGTTCTGCACTCTGTGGAATGGTATCCGGTTCCTCTGTAGGTAACACAGTAACAACCGGTTCTGTTACAATCCCGATGATGAAGGACACAGGCTACAAACCGGAATTTGCCGGAGCAGTAGAAGCTGCTTCTTCCACAGGTGGACAGATCATGCCTCCGATCATGGGAGCTGCCGCATTCCTTATGGCAGATTTTGTGGGTGTACCGTACTCCAACATTATTGTCAGGGCGATTCTGCCGGCATTGTTGTACTTTACAGGAATCTTTATTTCTGTACATCTGGAAGCAAAGAAATTAGGACTTTCCGGAATTCCGAAGGAAAAACTTCCGGTATTTAAGCTTCTGATCCGTAAAATCTATCTGTTATTACCTCTGGTCATGCTGGTAATCTGGGTGTCCGGAAACTATATGACTATGCAGAAGGCTGCCAGTTATGCAATCGTTCTTTCTGTTATCGTAAGTCTTTTTGACAAAGAAAACAGAATCAGTGTTACCAAATGTATTGATGCGCTGGAAGCAGGAGGAAGAGGTGTTATCTCCGTAGCAGTAGCCTGCGGTGTTGCAGGATCATTTCCGGTTCCATCACCATGACAGGACTTGCCAATGACCTGATCAACGGAATCATCAGTGTTGCAAACGGAAAACTGATCATTGCACTGCTTTTGACTATGCTGTGCTGTATCGTACTTGGTATGGGTGTACCTACCACTGCCAATTACTGTATCATGGCAGCAACCTGTGCTCCGATCCTGGTACGTATGGGAGTACCTACACTGGCAGCTCATTTCTTTGTATTTTACTTTGGTATTGTTGCAGATATCACACCGCCGGTAGCGCTGGCTGCCTACGCAGGTTCAGCCATAGCGAAGGCCAATCCGATGAAGACTGCATTTACAGCCTCCAAGCTGGCTATCGCAGTATTTATCGTACCTTATGTATTCTGCTTTAATCCGGCAATGCTGCTGATCGATACCACACCGCTTAAGGTTGTTCAGATCTTTATCACCTCACTGATTGGTGTGTTTGGATTGTCCTCCTCACTGGAAGGCTTCCTGTCAGTGAAAATGTCTGTACCGGTTCGTGTCTTAATGGCAGCAGGCGGACTGATGCTGATCGATCCGTCACTGATGACTGATGTTGTGGGAATACTTCTGATCGTGGGATGCTGCGTATGGCAGACCGCGCAGAAGAAGAAAACTGCATAGAGAAGAATAAAAAAACCGGCAAAACACCTTGTCATTTGGGTGTCCTGCCGGATTTTTTATTTAGAAATCCAGTTCTTTCAGATACCGTCCAAGTGCATCCTGCCAGGTGGGGAGTGGTGTGAAACCATTGGCTGTCAGTTTGCTCTTATCCAGGCGGCTGTTAAACGGTCTGGCTGCTTTGGAAGCGCCATACTCTGCAGTTGTGACGGAGTTGACTGTCATGTTTTCCGGGAGATATTCCGGGTGTCCCATGGCAGCGGCCTGACGGAAGATTTCTTTTGTGAAATCATACCAGCTGATATATCCGCCCTCATTGGTTGCATGATAATAACCGTATTTTTCAGTTTCGATCATATCTATCAGAAGTCTTGCCAGGTCATAGGTATAAGTAGGTGTACCGATCTGGTCATTGACTACGGAGAGAGTATCATGAGTTTTTCCGAGGTTGATCATGGTTTTGATAAAGTTTTTGCCGTTTTTGCCGAATACCCATGCAATACGGACGATAAAGAACTTATTAACTGTGCCGGATACTGCAAGTTCACCGTCCAGCTTTGTCTGTCCATAGACATTTAATGGTTTATAGTCCTTGCAGTCAGGCTCCCATGGAGTGGTTCCCTGACCATCGAATACATAATCAGTGGACAGATACAGCATCTTGATGTCAAGCTCTTTGCACACATCAGCAATATTCTGAGTTCCGGTTACATTTACCAGACGGACCTTCGGCTGATTCTCTTCATCTTCGGCAGCATCTACAGCTGTCCATGCAGCACAGTGGATCACAGCATCAACATTTGCTTCTTTAATGACTTTTTCTACAGAAGCTTTGTCAGTGATATCCATCTGAACATAAGGCATTGTGGTAACTGCAGTGCCATCAGCGATTCCACTGTAGGAAGGAGCAATGTCGCTTCCCACACCTTCATAGCCGCGTTTCGCAAGTTCGTTCATAACATCATGTCCAAGCTGACCGCCTACACCTGTTACAAAAATTCTCATAAATTATGCCTCCCCGCGGTTTGCGTACATTTTTTCATAGTAGTTCTGGTATTCACCGGAGATGATTGTTTCCCACCATTCTTTGTTATCCAGATACCATTTGATTGTTTTCTTGATACCGTCTGCAAATTTTGTTTCCGGTAACCAGCCAAGTTCGTTGTGAATCTTAGTCGGGTCGATTGCATAACGCATGTCATGACCTTTACGGTCTGCTACGTAGGTGATCAGGCTTTCTGGTTTGCCAAGTTCTTTGCAGATGATCTTAACGATATCAATGTTTGTCATTTCATTGTGTCCGCCGACGTTGTAAACTTCTCCAACACGTCCTTTGTGGATGATCAGGTCGATTGCGCGGCAATGATCTTCTACATAGAGCCAGTCACGAACGTTTTCGCCTGTTCCGTATACCGGAAGTGGTTTGTCATTTAATGCATTGGCGATCATTAACGGAATCAGTTTTTCCGGGAAGTGATATGGTCCGTAATTATTGGAGCAGCGGCTGATGGTTACAGGCAGTCCGTAGGTTCTGTGGTAAGCCAGCACCAGAAGGTCTGCAGAAGCCTTGGAAGAGCTGTAAGGGCTGCTTGTGTGGATCGGAGTTTCCTCTGTGAAGAACAGGTCAGGTCTGTCTAATGGAAGATCTCCGTAACTTCATCAGTAGATACCTGATGATAACGTTTGATACCGTATTTGCGGCATGCATCCATGAGAACAGCAGTACCGATAATATTTGTGGTAAGGAAAACTTCTGGGTTTTCGATGGAGCGATCAACGTGACTCTCTGCAGCGAAGTTTACAACCATATCAGGGTGTTCTTCCTCAAAAAGTTTGTAAACTGCTTCGCGGTCGGTGATGCTTTCTTTTACGAAACGGAAATTTGGGTTGTCCATGACAGGTGCAAGAGTGGAAAGGTTTCCTGCATAGGTCAGACAGTCCAGACAGATGATGCGGTAATCCGGGTATTTTTTTAACATGTGAAAATAAAGTTGCTTCCGATAAATCCGGCACCGCCGGTTACGATAATGTTCATAGTGATTCTCCTTAAAAAATATATAATATGAATATCTGTAAGATTCTGTTATAGAGTCAGGCAGATAAAATTATCCGCCTTGCTGCATGGCGGGTGATATATCAAATAACTGTTTGAAAATTTGATATATCACTCACTTGACTGCGAATTCGCTTGTACAGGTCTAAAAGCTTCGGTTAGTGCAATACATCCAGATATTTACCGTCCAGAACGTCTTTTAAGTACTGACCATACTGATTTTTCTTCAGTATTTCATAAACCTTCAGCACATCTTCCTTTGTAATCCAGCCATTGAGATATGCAATCTCTTCCAGGCAACCGATTTTGCGGTGCTGGTGGCTTTCCATTGTTTTTACAAAGTTGGTGGCTTCCACAAGGCTCTCGTGTGTACCTGTATCCAGCCATGTGAATCCCTGTCCGAGAAGCTCTACGTTTAATTCGCCCTTTTCCAGATAGATGCGGTTCAGATCTGTGATCTCAAGTTCGCCTCTGGCACTTGGTTTCAGATTTTTTGCATACTCTACGACACGATTGTCATAGAAGTATAAACCTGTGACACAGTAGTTGCTCTTCGGGTGCTCCGGTTTCTCTTCAATTGAGATAGCCTTGCCTTCATGGTCAAATTCTACAATACCGAATCTCTCCGGATCATCTACATAGTATCCGAAAACAGTTGCACCCTCGCCGGATTCTGCGTTCTTTACAGCAGCTTTCAGTCTTTTCTTCAGCCCATGTCCTGCGAAGATATTATCGCCGAGAACCATGCAACTGTATCATTACCGATAAATTCTTCACCGATGATAAATGCCTGTGCAAGTCCGTCCGGACTTGGCTGTACTGCATAGGTGAGATGGACACCGAACTGATGTCCGTCACCAAGAAGTTCCTCAAAACGAGGAGTATCCTGCGGAGTAGAGATGATCAGGATATCGCGGATCCCTGCATTCATCAGTACAGACATGGGATAGTAGATCATTGGTTTATCATAGATTGGCAGAAGCTGTTTGGATGTTACCATTGTAAGCGGATAAAGGCGTGTGCCGGAACCGCCTGCTAAAATAATACCTTTCATGTGTATTCTCCTTTGTTATTGGCAGTATGCGGTCGGAGCGATATTTTGTCAGTTATCTATCTGTGTAAATGATAAGCAAAACATCAGGCGACTGCGATACTAATTCAACGGGTTTCTGGATTGTCAGTCTGAGTTACGATATCATCCTGACTCTGGTGATTGTATTATAAAAGGTGACCTTAGGTCACCTTCAAGTGCTTTTTACAAAAAAGTTAAATTTTGGTTATTTTTCACAAAGAAAAATGCCGGCATCCTTGGTAATAAAGAACCCATCCTTTGTCTTTCGCGATACAAATCCTCGGAAATCTTTGTATTTGTCCAGAAGATACTGATTCTGATTTCCATGGCAGGAGAGGATATAGGAAATCAGCGGTTCTGCATCGGGGACAAGAAGAGAGTCCTTATAGCTTTCCCAGAAAATACGGGAAAAATACGGTGCCAGGATATCTGCTCCGTTTTCTCTGCCAAAACGCTCATAGAGTTTGTCTGCGGAGAGAACGATCCGGTCGTCAAAATCCCGGACCAGTCTGCTGACTTCCTGCATGTGTTTTTTCCATAGGTACTGCAGATCAGTTTTCCGCCCGGAGTGAGCACACGTTGAATTTCGCTGCATACAGCAGAGATATCTTCACAGTAAAAAAGCACATGGTTTGCAATGACCAGATCAAAGCTTCTGTCTTCATGAGGAATTCTTGCACAGTCAAATGCCTCGAAGGAAAAACGGCTGTCTTTGCGTCCGATAGCACGTCTGGCATCACGAAGCATTCCGGATGAAAGATCAGAAAGAGTAACGGAAACTTTACCGGGGAGGCTGGAAATATTCTGTGTCCACAGAACACCGTCGCCGCATCCAAGTTCAAGGATACGCATCCCCGGATGAATCTGGCACTGCTCATAAACCCATGGAAACCATCCCTGTTTATTCTGGGAATAAAGGCTGTGCAGATTAATGCGTGAGGAAATGTTGGAGGCGTTCTGGTATTGATTTTTCATGCTTTTCTCCATGCCTGTCAGGTGGATCAGGTCAAGCATCTGATTCCAGTCTATGGCATGATGGGAGCGGATCGCATCTGTGGTATCCTGGATTGCCTTTTCCACCAGCTGCATCTGCTCGATACGGTCACGTACCAGCTTTAACTGGATGTTCAGGGAATTTTCCATAAAATGATAGTCTGAGTCGTCAATGGTCATTTCCCGTATGTCATCCAGGGAGAAACCCAGATATTTCAGAAGCAGGATCTGGGAAAGTCTTGCAAAATCCTCATCTGTATAAAAACGTGCGCCGGATTCTGTTACATAGGAGGGTTTGAGGATATTCTGTTTGTCATAATAGCGGATAGTGCGGAGTGTTACATGTGCCATCCGTGCAAATTCTCCGGAAGAGTAGTAGCCGTCTTTTTTCATTGTAAAACCTTCTTTAAGAAAAATAGTCTTGCCCGCAAATGTGGATAGAAACAGTTGTTCAGCCTGCATTTGCGTATTGCTGATATGTGTAGAGTATAACACAGCTGACCGGCAGGCTACAAGCATCAGGTATTACCGGATGGATAATATACTGTCTGAATGTACCACTATCCCGCGAGGTGTTTTGGCATGAATATGCCAATCCCGAGACATACAAGCCAAAATTCCATTGCCGCAGCAATCTGGAATGAATTTTGGCTGCGTTACTGAGAACGGAGTGAACAGTAACGCAGAAAAGTTACTGAAATCCGGAGATTGGCTGTGAACAGTGACATTGGGACAAAAATATGGTATACTGATACCTATGATGTCAGAGAGAAAATAAG
>ENA-OQCX01000817-OQCX01000817.1-human-gut-metagenome-genome-assembly--contig:-NODE-817-length-15614-cov-1.906761_pt1 | contig 15614 bp, 19 predicted proteins | sample MGYA00242762_ERZ504587 | MGnify/ENA primary metagenome ERZ504587 (study PRJEB26092, sample SAMD00036337) | human gut metagenome | host: Homo sapiens | study: EMG produced TPA metagenomics assembly of... | reverse complement strand
ACAGCATGTGCCAGAGAGCGCCATCCGAATTGGAGCCAATATTGAGTTTCAGATGCCCATGTGGGGAAGCTGGCTTGATGAAGATACCAGCGTCATACCCGCCGACTCATCCACGCTCAAACAGCAGCGCAGCGCGCTCGGCATCCGTGGGAGAGCCTCCAATCCTATACCATCTCCTGTGATAACGGCCGCCTCGTCTACTGCCCGGAAACCTATTCCACGTTGCTAAAGGAAACGGCCAACGCAGGGGAGGAACCCTCTACCTCCCGCTATATGTCCTATATTTTCCTGCCGGAAAAGTCCCTTTTCAGGAAGCTTTTGCACATGCGCAACAAGGTAACTCCGCCTATTTCGAGCAGATTTTAAAGGACGAGAGCTATCAATCTTGCGAGACCGATATTTTGACGGCGCAGCAATCAGCCTAGATGGCGCCAGCTTATCCGTTTTGCAGACTGACTCTGGCCGCGCCGTCCTCAGTGCTCTGCGCGCGGGATGGGAGAAAGACCCGCTGCCGCAATCCTCCGGCCAATCGATTACCGTTCTGCGCCCGCAGGAAAGCGCGGGAATCAATTGGGAGCCATCCACGGAAGATTACCGCAAATTCTATGAGAGCGGCCCGTTCTCCTATGCAGATTTCGGTTCAGCTACCATTACCGTCCACGCCCAATTTCAAGGTGGCAAAGAAGTGGAAAAGCATTTGTTTGTCTATTTCAGCGAGGATGGCTATCAAACCTATAAGCTGTTGGATTAATCGGGCCATTCTTGGTGATTAGAAAAAGAATCGGCAAGCCCTCTCTGATGTAGTCGTATGTTTCTACAGCAGGGGGGCCAAAACAGGGAGAAAAAAGGGGGCATTGCCCTTTACCATCGCGGAGTTGCTGCGAGAAGGCAGAATAGGCCCTCTAAAAACAACTTACCCTGTCCATGGTTCCGCCCGCGTAAACCTAAACTTTGAGGTTTTGGAGCGCTACGCCCTTCTTGGATGCCGCATTTTTCTCCGCTAAATGATCCTTTTCTCTTTTATTCGATAATTATCTACATTCTTGTAATTCTATTATACGATACGATAAGCCGTCTGGAAATATCGCTGCACCGCCTAACAGCCGCGGCAGGCATCACGGTCCGTGTCAGGCCGTGGCAGTCTGAAAGGATAAATCGATACGATATGACTGACACCATGATCCTCGCCGCGCTGCTTCTGATTCTCGCCACCGGTTACCTGCAAACTGCACAAAGAAACTTCCGGTAAAAATGTGCTGCACGCTTTATGCACGCCTTGAAAAGCCGCCCGTCCTCTTCCCCAAGCACGAGCGGCTACCACGGAATGGCTGGCTCAATCGGAAATTCTTCCGGACGGCTTCCCGTTCGCAGTACCTTTCTGTTAATACTTATTATGTACATCCTCTGCGAAACACATCAAATCCTTAATTTCCAAAACAGTGCCGTCATCGAGCACCGCCTTGCCGGACATCCGCCCAAACACCTGATGCTGGTCGGTAACGATCAATTTCACATCAATTTTTGCAGCGCGGTCGAGCACCGGCACAAAATCCATTTCAAAACGCCCATCTGTGGAGGTAAACGTCCACGGTTTCATATAGTCTCTCTTATCAATGTGGAAGGTAATGTCGTCAAGCTTATGGCACACACCGTCGTAAAAGAGCATGTTTTCGCTCGCGGCGCTCGTATCGCCAAAGCCATAGCCGATATTAAAGCCGAAGGGTTTGCCATTTACAACCCCATTGCCGGAGCCCCAATACCAGCGGTTGTCATACGTCCATACGCCGCGCCCCCAGTCGAGCGTGCCGAAATCCGTTTCCGGATGAAAGACGTATTCCTTTCCATCAAATACCGCCCTGCCGCTTGCCCGCATGCAGTTGATCTTCTGATTGTAATAAAACGCCGTATCCTTTTCCTTCCACGGCGTGGCGATCACCATGGTATCCATCGGCGGCTGCTCCAGCGTAATATCGCAGGAGAAGGGCTTGCCGTCGCAGAAGTTTTTGAAGTCACAGCGGATACGGCGCTGCCCGTCCGTTTTGATAAATTCCATCGCCAACCGCTTATCCCGGTATACCACATTTCCTTTTGCTGAAGTAGAAGGCATTTTCATCTTCCCCATGGGGAAGGCATTCAGAATGGTTTCCGTATGCTCCCACGGTTTGGTAAAATCAAGCAGGGAAACAGACTGCAAGCCGATATAGCCATCGTCCGACAGCGTAAATGCACAGGCGAACTGATCACTGAGCACTAGATAATAATCCCACTCCTTAATGCGAAATTTCGGCGCTTTGATCGCCCTCCTGTCGTATACTTGCACCAAATCCTTTGACCAGCCCGGTTCCATTAGCCGGCCGTTTAGATCCAAGAGCTGATGCCTTTGGGTTACTTCATGGTTTCTCACGTTCGATCGCTCCTCTCAAATTGCTTGCAAAGCTCTTATTGCTATTATAAACAATTTTGGATGTAAAATAAATGCCTTTTCGTAAATATATCCGAGTTTTCCAAACGTAAAAAACTTTCTCCGGCCGACACGCATGAAAGAGCCTTTTTTCTTCTCCTTTTTTCGGCGGCGAGGCCCTGAAAAAATGTGGCAGGCTCTTGCTTTTTTCGTCCTTTATGTTACAATGGGAAAGACAAGGAACCACCTTGCGAAAGCGTTGCGGCCTTATTTTCCGCTGCCTTTCCGCCCCGGTTCTGAACAAAGAAGGAGGTACATCATCCATGGCATATGTAATTTCTGACGAATGCATTTCCTGCGGCGCCTGCGAAGCGGATTGCCCTGTTTCCGCAATCTCTGAAGGCGACGGCAAGTATGTCATCGACGCGGATACCTGCATCGATTGCGGCGCCTGCGCCGGCACCTGCCCGGTAGGAGCGCCTCACGAGGCATAAATTGCTAGGTATTTCAAACGACGGGGAGAGGAGCCTTCGGGCTCCTCTTTTTGTTTGGTAAAACAGCGGTTGGCGCATAAGAAGTTTTTAGATACGCAGAGTCAGCTGCTTGCAGGCCACATCCATGGTCCGCAAGCGGTTTCTCCTGTCCACCTGCCACAGCATTTTTTTTTGCAGGCCATGCAACAATTGTGCTGCTATCAAACACTATTATACCGAGGGACGGTAAAGGGGGAAACGTTTCATGGCAAAACCGGAAAATCGATTGGTGGAGCAGGCAAAGGCCGGGAGTGCGGATGCCTTCGGGCAGCTATATGCCAATATGCACAGGATCTTTACCGTTTTGCCTACTACTATCTCGGCTCCCGCGAGGAGGCGGAGGACGCAGTCCAGGATGCTGTCTGCGCCGCCTTCCAGGGATTGCGCCCTGCGCAGTGTCTCATCCTTCAAGGCCTGGCTTTTTCCATCCTTTCCAACACCTGCAAGCACCACATTGCGGCGGTCAAAGAGAGGCGGCTTACCACCCCGCTCGAAGAAGCGCGCCGCTTGGGTGAAAGCGAATGCTCTGAGGAGCTTATGCTCGCCATGGAGCTGCGGGAGGCCATCTATGCGCTCAGTGATGAAGAGCGCAGCATCGTTTTGCTCTCTATCATCGGCGGTTACAAAAGCCATGAAATTGCCAAAGCCCTCTCCTGCCCGCCCGGTACCGTTCGTTCAAAACTCTCTCGTTCCCTTGCGAAGCTTCGCCTGACCGCAGAAAAGGAGTCCTCATGATGAAAAAAAAGCGAAATGGCCAAACCGAACCGCTTTTGGAAGCGCTCAGGCCTTTGGATCAAATCAATTCACTCCCCCCCTCCCTTTCCCCCACCCAAATCAGTAGTCGGCTTCGGCTGCAAACGCCACAGCCTGCAAAACGGCGTGGCCTGACCCTGCGCCATGTCGCCGCCGCTGCGGCGGCGCTAGCATCGTGATCGGTGCAATCGCCTTGTGGAAGGGCCTACCCTATCTCGAAGTGGTCAACCGCCAAACGGGGGATTCCGCGCCTTTGACAGAAGTGTTGCAAGATTATTCCAAAATAGAATCATACTTCAAAGATCTCTCCGCCCATCCAGCTGATGAATCTATTGCAGGCAGAGAGGAAGCTATGAAAGCCCCCGCTGAATCTCCCACCATGAAGCCCACCATGAACGACGTTCCAGAGGATAACGCCTGGCCGGGCAAGCAACGAATAACAGCGCCACGGTAAACGAGGCAGATACCGGCTATGGTAAAACCAATATACAGACTGCTGGCGTGGAGGAAGCAGATATCCTGAAAAATGACGGTTCCACCCTCTATTTTGTGCCGGCTCTGGGCAAAACGATCCAAATCATCGCGCCCCGTCCTGCCGGCTCCATGAAGGTGCTCTCTCAAATTTCCATTCCCCAAGAGTCCAACAAAGAGGTTACGGTTTCTGAGCTCTATGTGCAGGGCAATCGCCTGATCGCCATATGCCGCCTGACGAACCCCTCCGGCTCCACAGTCTATAACGCAGCGATATGCGGGCTCAGGATGCCTGTCTACCAAGGGGACGCCCGCATCCTGATTTATAACATCGGCGACCGTTCCGCGCCAAAACTTGAGCGCACCTACACGCAGGACGGCGGCATCCTCTCCACCCGCATGATTGGCAGCACACTCTATCTAATCACGCAGTATACCGTAACGCAAGATGAAAATGGCACATTCATAGACTATATTCCTACCACCTCCGAGGGGGAGGGCGGCGCCAAAAAGCTCAACGCGGCGGATATTCAAATCCTTCCGGACGCAAAAACGCCCAACTATCTGGTCGTCAGCGCGCTGGATACCGCTGATGCGAAAAAGACAGTTTCCCGCCAAGCCGTGCTTGGAGCGGGAACGAGGTGTATTGCAGCACGCAGGCGCTCTATACCGCCTCCACAGTATATGACGACGATGTGGAATACACCACGATTTTTGGCTTCCCCTTCTCACAGGAGGGCCTTGGTAAAAGCGTTTCCGGCCGAGTACGCGGCCATGTGCTCAACCAATTTTCTCTCGACAGCTATGGCGGAGCGCTGCGCATTGCCACCACGGAAACGGTAAACGGCAGCACCAGCAGCCGGGTTACCATCCTGGATTCCTCCCTGAAAACGCTTTCAGCTCTTACCAATATTGCACCTGGGGAAGAAATCTATGCCGTGCGTTTCCTCGGCACAAAGGTTATGTTGTCACTTTCCGGCAGACTGATCCGCTCTTTGTGCTCGACCTTTCCGATACCAGTTCGCCAAAAATCCTCGGCGAACTGAAAATCCCCGGCTTTTCAAGCTATCTGCATCCAGTTGGCGAAAATCTTCTCCTCGGCATCGGGCAGGATGCAGATGAAAACGGTACGACACGTGGCGTAAAGCTTTCCCTCTTCGATGTAAGCCACCCGGAGAAGCCGCAGGAGGTTGACAGCCTTATCTTGCCAAACGGCACGTTTACCGACGCCCCTTCGGAATATAAAAGCATCCTTTTCCTGCCGGAAGAGAATGCGGTTGCCTTCCCGATCGCCCGGGAGGAAATCGGCAAGGATTTTCGCTCCTATTTTGATGAAACCTACTGTGTATTCTCCCTGCAAGGCAGGCAAATCAGCCTTTTGCACACACTGCGCAACTATACGAAGCAGGAGCGGCTCGCGGTGGACAGCAATGGGTTAGACAGCTCCATCCGCCGAGGCACCTATATCGGGGACACGCTTTATACGCTATCCAACAGCCGAATCTGCGCTTTTTCCCTCTCCAGCGGTGAGGAACTGGGCCGCCTCGATTTCTAACGGCTTCCCCCTCTTTTCCATCTTCAAAACCTGACCAAACAGCGCGCTTTAAAAGGAAAACTCCTTTTGAAGCGCGCTCTCTTTTTGCTTTTGCAAATAAGAGCCTGTTGTGAAATCGCTTTCATTTTATATAATTTTCTGGACAGCCTAAATAAAAACAGAAAGCGCCTGCCGTTTTGAAAAGAGGAAGCCTATGACCGAATCCAGTCCAACCTATCGCCTACCCACCGCAATTGCCATGATCGTCGGCATTTGCATCGGATCAGCATTTTCTTCAAAAGCGATAATATTTTAATAGCCACAGGGGGCAACGTACCGCTTGGCATCCTTGTTTTTTTGCTGGGAGCGGTCGGAATCATCTTTGGAGGGCTGAGCATTGGGCAACTCGCGGCGCGCACCGCACAGCCGGGCGGGCTTATTGCCTACGCAGCTGAATTTGTCGGGCCGGGCTTCACGGGCGCGTTGGATGGTTTCAGGTGTTTTTTTATTTTCCAACGCTTGTCGCCGCTGTATCCCGCGCGGCTGGGCACTATTTTTGCAGCCTGTTTTCCATTCCGGACACATTGGAAACGCAGTGCCTGGTGGGGTTCCTTTTTTTCACGCTCTGCTTTTTTTGGAATATCTGTTCCGCAAGGCTGGGTGGGATCTTGCAAAACGCGGCCACCGCACTCAAGCTCCTCCCGCTCCTGCTTATCGCTGTTTGCGGTTTGTTTTTCGGAAATCCGGGGGAAACCATCGGCCTTTCTGCCAAATCGCCTGCCGCGGCAGGATGGATTTCCGCCATCGGGCCAATTGCGTTTGCCTACGATGGATGGGTCATCGCCACCGCCATCTCTCATGAAGTAAAGGATGCGCGGCGAAACATGCCCAGGGCGCTGCTGGTTGCACCTGTGTTTGTCACCGGCATATATATCCTCTATTTTCTCGGCGTATCAAGCTGCTGGGCCCCGAAGCTGTACGTACCATGGGCGACCGGCATGTCGCTTTTTTAGCAGGCCGCCTGTTGGGGCCATTTGGTGCAAAGGTAATGCTGCTCTTTATCCTGATCGCGGTGGCAGGCACGCTCAATGGCGTAATTTTGGGCTATCTCCGGCTGCCCCACGCGCTTGCAAAACGCGGGCTTCTGCCTCTATCCCGCATCTTTGCTGAGCCGCGGGCATTTTTGCGCGCTTTACCCGCCTACACAGCAAGCTGTGTTTGGGCTGCGCTCAATTATCTCAGTGAACGATATGCCTGGCTACCCAACGCGGATGTTTCGGAAATTCCGATTGTAATGGGTTATCTGCTCTACGCTGTGTTATACGTTCAGGTAATCCGCCTTTGGAATCAAGGCGAAATCATTGGTTTTTGGCACGGCGTGGCGATCCCTGCGCTTGCTCTGGCAGGCGCGGGGATTGTACTCTGGGGCGGCCTGCAAAGCGGGGCACATCTGTTTTATGCGGGCGGATGCCTGCTGATCATTGCCGGGGGATTCTTTTACGGCAGGCGGAAAAGCAGGGCAGTATAAAAGGACCTCTTGCGAAACGCCTTACCTTTCGCAAGAGATCCTTCAAAAAATCCGCTTGAACTCCTAGAAAACAAACTTTAGAGCGTGGATATGACCTGCGCCCCCGCCTAAGGCCGCGCTTTTCCCTCTCTGCCTCTATGGATCAAGTATCTCAACAGCCGCTTTTTGCAGCTTCGTTATAGCAGCTGTTTCACTTTTTTCAGCGCATTCACTGCGCCGGAGATCAGGAGACCAAACGCTTGGCAGGCTTCTGATTGTTAAAAAGCATTACGATCGCTTCTTCCATCTCTTCGCTTACCGCACCCTGTGACATCGTTGCAAGGTTATGAATGGGCATTTCCGCGATCATCGCCACTGCCATTTCGTCCGTTGAGATGCCGTCCATTTTAACAAATTTACGAATCAGCTTCATGATTTTGCGGCCCCAACGCGTGTTCTTTGCATCGTCAATCGTGTTGTCCCGGGTAAAGGCTTAGATGGGTCGCGCCAGGAACGGGGGATCGGATGGCCAAGCAAGGCCTCAAATTCAGCATCCGGAACGCGGTTGAAACGCCCGTCATAATAGGTTGGCAGCAACCTCTTTGCCTCCGGTTCCCCCTTGGGCGCAGGGATTCCAAGCACCTGCGCGCTGCCCGTCAGGCGAATATCCCTGCTAGAAGAGCCCACGAGAATCTGATATTTCCCGCTTTCCACGCGCCAAGCCTTTGCTTGCGTATCGTAATACGAAAAGGCCCGTTCATCCAGATGGATTTCCACTGTCTTTTCCTCGCCCGCTTTGAGAAATACCTTTTCAAAACCCTTGAGCTCTTTTGGCGCTTTGAAAACAGAGCTCTCCACATCTGCCACATAAACCTGCGCAACCTCCGCCCCATCCCGCTCGCCGGTATTGCGCACGCGGAAGGTGAGCGTTAGGCCGTTTTCTGCCTTGAATCGGGTTTTGTCGAGCTTTAAGCCGCTGTATGCAAACTGCGTATAGGATAAGCCGTGCCCAAAGGGGAACAGCACCTGTTTTTCCGCCTTATCATAATAGCGGTAGCCTACATAAATACTCTCCCTGTATTCCACTGTCAGAGGGCCGCCGGGGAAATAGTTTGCGCACGGCGTATCGGCAAGCGAAAGCGGGAAGGTTTCCGCTAGCTTCGCGCAGGGATTGGCCTCTCCAAAGAGCAGGTCAATCTGCGCCTGTCCAACCGCCTCGCCGCCGAGATAAGATTCCAGCACGGCGTTTACATTGCCAAGCCAAGGCATTAGCACCGGGGAGCCGTTGTGCAATACGACCACCGTATTCGGCTGCGCCTTGCTGACCGCCTCGATCACACGGTTTTGGCAACGCGGAAGATTCAGATGCTTACGGTCGAACCCCTCCGATTCAAAGGAGTCTGGCAGGCCGGCAAAAATCACCGCCACCTGAGCCGTCTTTGCGGCGGCAACCGCCTCGCGCAGCAGCGTTTCATCAAGCTGATCTCCCTCTGTGTCGAAGCCTTTGGCATAGATAACGTCCGCTTTGCCCTGCACCGCCTCCAAGGCACCGTCTACATGGTAGGCATTGATGTGCGAGCTGCCGCCGCCCTGATAGCGCGGATGCTCCGCAAATCCACCAATAAAGGCTATTTTTTGATCCTTCCGAAGCGGCAGCGCGCCCTCGTTTTTGAGCAGCACCATCGTTTCCAGCGCCGCCTGATGTGCCTTTTCATGATCCGCAGCCCGGTCAAACACGGCCGTTTCATCCCGATTTTCCGCATAGCGGAACACAATCTCTAGGATGCGCTCCACCGCATGATCCAGCGTTTCCTCGCTGATGCGCCCCTCCTGAACGCCTTGCGAATGCGCGCGCTGTTGACTCCGCCGCTCGAGGGCATTTCCAGCTCCAGCCCAGCCTTGATGCCCTCAACACGGTCATTCGCCGCGCCCCAGTCCGTCATGACAAAGCCCTGGAAGCCCCAATCCCTGCGCAGAACCTGATCGAGTAGCCACTCGTTCTCTGAGGAATAAACGCCGTTGATGCGGTTATAGGAGCACATTACTGTCCATGGCTGCGCCTGTTTCACTGCCGCCTCAAAGGCGGGAAAATAGATTTCGCGCAGAGTCCGCTCGTCTGTCACAGCGGAAACGGTCATACGCCTGCGCTCCTGATTATTCACGGCGAAATGCTTGATGCTCGTGCCGACATGCTTGCTCTGCACACCGCTGATATAGCTTGCCGCCATCTCGCCCGCCAGATAGGGATCCTCTGAAAAATATTCGAAATTTCGGCCGCAAAGAGGCGAGCGCTTGATATTCACAGCCGGGCCCAGCAGAATCGCCACATGCTCCGCCTGGCATTCCTCCCCGAGCGTTTCGCCAAGGCTGCGCAGGAGCGCTCGGTTAAAAGAACTCGCCGTGCCGGCAGCCGTTGGGAAACACACCGCCTGAATCGAATCGTTGATGCCAAGGTTATCGGCCTTATCCGCTGCTTGCGCAGGCCGTGAGGGCCGTCGCTGACCATGATGGAGGGAATCCCCAGCCGTTCAATGCCTTTGAGATGCCAAAAATCCACACCAGAGCACATCTCAATTTTTTCCTCCAGCGTCATCCTTTCCACCAGTTCCTTCACGTTCATCGGTTTCATCATGCTCCTCTCAAACAAAATCCATTGCCTCGCAGATATATACCTGCGCCGTGCTATTGGGATTATTATACATGATTCCAGATGATTTGGATAGATATTTTTATCAAATTCCCAAAAGGCGCGCCAACAGCCCGCCACAGCGCACCGAATCCGATGCGCTTGTGGCGGGTTTTCCGCTGCAAAAGCATCCTTTAAATCGTCTTCCATGAAACAGAAATTGAAAACCGGTTCCCAGCCAGCGAAGCCGATACTTCACAGCCCATCTGTTCTGCAAGCCTCTTCACGATTGCAAGGCCAATTCCCGTATTGTGCCCACTGCGCGTTTGATCCCCGGTATAGAATCGGTCAAAAACATGCGGCACATCCTCTTGGGAAACCAAGCTGGTGTCATTGGTAAATACGGTCGTTATGGTTGTGCCTGCGCGCACTACAACCCACACCTCGCTCTCCGCATACCGCAGCACATTTTGAAGAAGATTTACAAAGATACGCTGTGCGGCGTCTTCATCCGCCAGCACGAGTGGCAAGCGCTGCGGCACATCCACATGCATCACGAGGTTTTTGCGGGTAAAATCATCATAAAAAGAGGCGAGCTGTGCACAGAGGGACCTGCCCAAATCCACCTGCTGCAAATTGAGGCTGTATTCATTTGCATCTAGCCGAGAGAGATCATAAAAGCCGCTGATGAGCATTTGCAAAGAGCGTGTGCGCGCGCCGATCACCTCCAGCGCATGCGCGCGTTCCTCTGTAGATGTCCCATCAGCCTGCGCAAGCTGTAGGTAGCCGATAATCGAAGTGAGCGGCGTGCGCAGATCGTGGGAGATATTGGCGATTTGGCGGCGCAATTCTTTCTCCGCAAGCATATGCTGGATTTCTTCACTTTGCCGCCGGTCAAGCGCCCGGTTGATCTCCTCAAAAAGGGCTTCCATCTCTCCATCCGGGGAGGAGAGATGCAGGCGGCGGGTTCCACCTCCTGATTAATCTGCCTAAGCTCTCTGCACGCCCGGCGGAGATTGGCGCGCTGCAAAAAGAACAGGGCGGCAAACAATGCCGCCAGCGCTCCGAATAAGATTGTCACCAGCATCATAAATGACCGCCCTCTTCTCCATTTTATTTAATCTCCCTGCGCCTGAAGAGCAGGTATCCGGCGATAGAGGAGCCTATGAACCAGGCCAGCCCCACCAGAAGACACCAGGGAATGAGCTCCGGCTCCACGGGGCGCGCCGCCGGCCCAGGCCGCCCAGCATAAATCCCGCGCCGCCGGTGAGCTGCTCAAACTGCCTGGTGATCGTCAGCTTATAAACGTGCTGAGCTCAGGCACCACGCTCTCATCAGGCCGAGCACCGGCCAGGAAGGAAAACAGTAGCATTGCGCCAAATCCGAAAGCGTATTGCTGCGGAAGGCGAACGCCAAAAGATTTAGCATGCCGAGCATACCGAGCCACAGTGGCAGGGAAAGCGCGGTTTTCTCCAGGAAGAGGCGTACCGCCTGCCATTCGATCTCCCCATGTGCGCCGATCTGTGAAAAAAACAGCCCGCTTGCTGTATAAACCACCAGCACCAGCGCAATGGTAACCAGCATCAGGATGATCTCCACAATCAGCTTGCCAAAATAATCTCTGCACGGCTGATGCCGAACGAAATGGTGTTTTTCAACGTGCCATACTTATATTCATCAGAAAAACTGCATCTACTACGATGGTTAAAAGCGCAAAACACATTGGCATAAGCATAATGCCGAGATAAAAAGGATAGGCGGAATTCAGCGTACCCGCCATCGAAAAAGTCAGGCGAACCAATGCGTTGCCGCAATGCAAAGCAACGCGATAACTACCAGCGCAATTTTCGTATATTTCCGGCGGAAGGTTTTATAAAGCTCGCTGCTGATATAGTTAAGCATCTTGCCCGCCCTCCTCTCCAATCAACGAGAGGAAATATTCCTCCAGATTCGACCCCTGGTTGTTGACACCGGAGATTTCCACCCCGTTGGAGGCCAGCACATGCGTCACTTTTGCCGGCGCATCGAGATACTCGTAGAGCCGCATTTTGCCGCCTGGTAAAATCTCATAATTTGTGCAGCCAAGCTCTCGTTCGATGGAAACGGCGGCCTTTTCCGTGCTGTCCACGAGGAGCTCCAGGCACTCCCGGCAGCGCTCGCGCAGCAGCTTTTCAGAAATCTGTTCAATGAGCTTGCCACGGTGGATAAAGCCATAGCACGTTGCAAAGCTTTCTAGCTCGCTCAATATATGGCTGGAGATAAGCACCGTTACCCCGTTCTCCTCGCACAGCTTTTGAATAAGGGTGCGAAAATGCGCGATCCCCATCGGATCAAGCCGTTGATCGGCTCGTCAAGCAGCAGCATTGCGGGACGGTTCAGCAGCGCGAGCGCAAGCCCCAACCGCTGCTTCATGCCGAGAGAAAAATCCTTAAATTTTTTGCTGCCCGTATCGCCCAGCTCCACCTGCCGGAGCGCATCGTCAATGCAGCCCCTGCCCACTATGCCGCGCTGGCGGCGGTAGTATTCTAAGTTCTCCCGCGCCGTAAAGAATGGAAAGAAGCTCGGCGTTTCCACCACTGCTCCCAGATTTGCGCGCATGCGGTCAATCCCCTGGGGCGAGGTTTCACCAAACAGCTCCAATTCCCCGGAGGAGGGGAGCGTCTGGCCGGTCATCATCCGCATCAGGGTCGTTTTACCCGCGCCGTTTTGGCCAACCAGGCCATAAATCTGCCCCTCTTGCAGCGTGAGGCTAACCCCATCCACCGCCACCGAGGAGCCATAGCGCTTTGTGATCTGGCGGGTTGCCAATAAAGTTTGCGCCATATTCCTTCATCACCTTTCCTGATTCTAAGCGCCCCATCTCTCAGGGGCTAAACAAAGCATACCGCCCTCAAAACAAGAAAGGCATAAAAAAGCTTAAAGAAGTTTAAAGATCAAAGCTGTTCTTCTGCCGCCCCTATTGCGGGCGAGCTACGTCAATCCTCCTGCGCCATTTTAAAGCCAATCCCCCAAACGGTTTTGATATATTCCCCTTTCGGGTCTGCCTTATGGAGCTTGGCACGGAGGTTGGAGATGTGCACGTTTACCGTGTTATCCTCCCCATAATACGGCTCGCCCCAAATCTGCTCATACAGGTTCTCCCGCGTGAAAACACGGCGTGGATAACGCATCATCAGCTCCAGAATGGCAAACTCCCGCGCGTAAGCGCGAGCTTCCGTCCGTTTGCCTGCGCTTCCATCGTTTCAGAATCCAACATTAGCCGCCCGATATGCAGCCGGTGAGACTGCTGCGCAGGCGAAAACAGCCTGCACCGCCTGAGCTGCGCCTCCACCCGGGCGAGCACCTCTTCATTTTCAAAAGGCTTCTGGATAAAATCATCTGCACCGAGCCGCAGCGCGTTTACGCGCGCATCGAGCCCCGCTTTGGCGGACAGCACGATCACCGGCATCATCTTTTCCGCACGCACCAGGCAATCAGCTCCTCCCCGCAAGGCCTGGAAGCATTAAATCCAAGAGCAGAAGATCATACTCTTCCATTTGCAGGCGCAGCTGCGCCTCCGTGCCGGAAAATGCACTGTCCACCCGGTAGCCTGCGCCGGATAGAATCCGGCAGAGCAGCGCATTGATATCGGAGTCATCCTCCACAACCAAAATGCGGCAGGCATCCATCATCCGTCACCCTTTCTTACACATCTGATACCGAGTATACACAAAAGCGTGTAAAAATGACAAAAATCCGCCGCCGGAGTCCCTCTTTTGCTCCGGCGGCGGGCGAATGAATGATTGCTTCGTTCTATCTCTTTACTGCCCGGAGGTTTCCTTCTGCGCACGCTTTTCCAGCTTCTTTGCCCTGCGTGCCTCCTCCTTTTGAGCGATCATCGGCTCCACTTTCATAATCAGAACCACAAGGAGGGTGATCAGCAGGATCACAGCAAGAATACCGCCCATCCCTTTGCCCATGAAGCCGAGCGAGGTCATAAAATTATTCATCCGATCCGCCCACGGGATCGATAAAAGCATGAATTCAGCCATCGTTATTCTCCTTTCCTGCCCTTATTTAAAGAAGCCTAGGATTACGCCGCCTGCCACGACGGATGCGATCTGGCCGGATACGTTCGCACCGACCGCCTCCATAAGCAGATGGTTTTCCTTATCCTCCGCGAGGCCCATCTTCTGCACCACGCGCGCCGCCATCGGGAAAGCGGAAATACCCGCCGCGCCGATCATTGGATTCACTTTATTCTTCGTGAAGAGATTTGAGGATTTTTGCAAACATAACGCCGCCGAAGGTATCGAACACAAAGCAAACAGGCCGAGAATAATAATCATCAGCGTATTGAGCGTAACAAACTGTTCTGCGCGCATGCTGAAGGAGATTGTAATGCCGAGCAACAAGGTGATAATATTAGCAAACTCATTCTGCGCTGTTTCAGACAGGCGCTTGAGCACACCGCACTCACGCAGAAGGTTGCCGAACATCAAAAAGCCGACCAGAGACACGGACATGGGGGCCACCAGGCCCGCGATGAGCGTCACTAGGATGGGGAACAGGATGCGCGTACGCTTGGAAATCGTTTTCGCCTTAACGTGCGGCATCCGAATGAGGCGTTCCTTCTTTGTGGTGATCGCCTTGATGACGACGGGCTGAATAATGGGCACCAGCGCCATGTAGGAATAAGCCGCCACAGCGATCGCACCGACGTATTTGGAACCGAGCACCTGAGAAACAAGGATGGAGGTAGGGCCGTCCGCCGCACCGATGATACCGATGGAGGCGGCATCCTTTAAGTCAAAGCCCAGAAGCGTAGCCGCAGCAATGGCAAAGAAAATGCCGAACTGCGCTGCCGCGCCGAAGAGGAACATTTTCGGATTGGAAAGCAGCGGGCCAAAATCAATCATTGCGCCGATGCCGATAAACAGCAGGATTGGTAACGCTTCGGATGTTTCAATTCCTACATTGAACAACCACTGGATAATACCATGCGTTTCTCCTACGCCCTGCATCGTCTGATCGAGCACGCCACTGAACGGCAGATTAACCAGAATCGCGCCAAAGCCCATAGGCATCAGCAGTGCAGGCTCAAAATCCTTGCAGATGGCAAGATAGATCAGAACGCCTCCCACAATGTACATCACGACCTGCTGCCAGGTAATCGCAAGCAGCCCTTCCCAAAGGAAGCTCATTTGTTACATTCCCCCTGTATTTTTGGAGTGTTATTTAAAAAACGAGACCTGTGTTCCTCAACTCCCGAAACACAGGTCTCGTCATTTCATGCTAAACCAGAAGTACGCGCAGCCGGGTACTCCACGATGTTGATTTAACCGCACCGCAACCTTTGCCGCCGCGATGCCGACTACTCCCCTATTGACCAGATTTATTATAAACAAATCAACAGGGCATGTCAATCATTCAGAAGGGAATTTTACCTTTTCAGCCTTCTGCAAATCCTTCTCCAGCACGCAGCGCACCGAAAGCGCCGCCCCGGAACAGAGAAACAGCAAGACCACCGGCACAGAATACGGCGCCAAAAGAATCCCCGCCAACAGGGTGGCTGTAACGCCCAGCGCACACGGCAAGGCACGCTGTGGAAAACAAAGCGAAAGCAACCAGGCTCTGCGCCAAGCCGCGCTTTCTCCTTCCCCCTGAAGCGCAAAGAGATAGACTGCCGCGCCGCACAGGATCAGCCACACTGCGCATGCCCCACACACCAAGGCATATCGCCAGACACTTTCCGGCAACAAGAGAATCGCCGCAGCCGCAGCCAGCCGCCTAATCCGGCCCGCCGCCCC
>ENA-OQCX01000814-OQCX01000814.1-human-gut-metagenome-genome-assembly--contig:-NODE-814-length-15702-cov-2.666196_pt1 | contig 15702 bp, 14 predicted proteins | sample MGYA00242762_ERZ504587 | MGnify/ENA primary metagenome ERZ504587 (study PRJEB26092, sample SAMD00036337) | human gut metagenome | host: Homo sapiens | study: EMG produced TPA metagenomics assembly of... | reverse complement strand
GTCTTGTAACCTGAACATGTTTTAGCTCCTCAAAATTTTATTAATTTTCGGGTTACTGATATGTAAATTCAAAGACTTGGGCACTAAAGCTCCTCTGTTTCTTGTTTTCCTGTTTTTATCCCCTTTTATTTCTTGTTTCTCGCTATTTCTTGATGCTTGTTCTTTATTGTTTTCAATATCTTGAACACTCCATTGTTCAGATGCTTCATTAGACAAATCTGGCTTTTGACTCTTGTCAAAATTATCAATATATTGCTTTCTTTTTTCTCTGTTATAGATATCAGAAACTTTGAATTCCGGATTCAGAATGTCTGTAACAACTTTTAAAAGCCCCTTAATGACTTCGGACACTTTAACCTTTGAAACTAAAATTCCATTGTTAATTTCCAAGCCAAGGTGTTCTCTAACATATGGATCCGACATCAAACGTTGCAAGTTGGTAATGTTTAATTTAGATAATGAATCCTTAATCGTATCAGAAACCTCTTCTTGTGATTTCAGCAAAGTGATAATTTGCAATGGAATTGATGATTTTCCTTCTGTCTTCTCCTCGAATCTTTGCTTTTGTTGAGCGTTCCAAGTGACAGTTCCGATACCATTAAGTTCTCCAGAGTGTTTACGTTTTATCCATATATCAGCTTCAGTAGGGGTTTCAAAAACAGCACAAGCAATATTCTTCAATTCAGAAATAGCATTAGGTTTTTCTTTTTGTAATTTCTGAAATTTCTTCCTTAAAGGAGAGTATTTGTCATCTATTAGTGTCGGATTATTTAATAGTTTTAATGACGTTATTCGCCTATTTCCTTCAAGTACAACATACTTATTGCTGTCTTCGTTGGGTGTTACAATAATCAAATCGACGGGGCTAAGACCATTGGTTACAATATCGTCCACAAGAGAATATAATTTATCCCCTTGATCCTCTATCATCTTATCTATTGCTTCTTTTTGTGATGATAAAGGCTCAAATCTATAATTTTCCGTATTGACAAATAGTGATGTCAATTTTATCGTTCTTATAACCATGGCAAAACCAATACTTGTTAGTTTGCAAAGTTACTCATTTTTAGTGAAGTTAGCAGTATTTGAACAATAAAAAATGCACAGGAATCTGCGATTTTGCAGGATGAAGTTTATTGTAAATCAATTCTAATCACTATCTTTGCATTGCAAAAAGGCGTTCTTTTGATTTAATGCAAGACGAGGTAAAATACAGAACTTCACTCGTTTCCAAATCGTTACCTATCAAGAAACTAATCTTTGCAATCTATTCAAATTCAGCGACAAAGGCAATTCAATATGCCTGCTTTGATGCCACGTGACGTTCTTTTCGATACCGCACTTCTTCGCTATTGCTTTGATGCCGTTCTTGCAGTTGGCGTAACAGGGAACTGGCAGCAGTTTGTCCCTTTCGGCCATGCCGTCGTATTTCTCGATGATGTGTCTGGCAACGTCCAACAACCGGATATTCGTTTCGACGCCTGTTTTCTGGCAGTTCGTGTCGATCCACAGATGCCCGTCGAACGAGGTGCGCAGGTTGGCTTTCGTCAGGTTCGCCATATCCGTCCAGCTCAAACCCGTAAAGGTGCAGAAGATGAACAGATCGCGGATCAGCTCGTAGCTTTTCTTTTTGAATGTGCCGTTGATCAGGAGTGTGATTTCCTCTTGGGTCAGAAAACCCCGTTTGGTCTCCTCCTTCGTGATGCTGTACGCGAAGAACGGGTCGCGCTGCAACAAACCGTTATTGACGGCCATATAGATTATTTTCCGGAACGGCATCATATAAGACCAGACCGTGTTGTTGCAGTGATTCTTTTCTACCCGCAGGAACAACTCGAAGTCCGTGATAAATGCCGGAGTAAGCTCTTTGAACGCGATGTCGCTGACCTTATACCGCTTTTCGACGAACTCCGAGAGGTGTTTGTACATGGTGCAGTATTTCCAATAGCTGCGCGGGCTTTTGAGCTTGCCCACCTGCTTCCCGTAATCCTCGTTGTGCTGACGGAATACCGCCAGTAGTGTTTCATGGTTCATCCCCAAACCGAGATAGGCGTTGCGCACTTTCTCGGCGGTAACATAATTATCCCGGTCGGCGATCTTCTGGTAGGCTTGGTTGATACCTACACGGATTTTATCCAGCATACGGTTGGTCTCCTGTGCAGCGATGCTGCGGCCGGAGACACGGCCTAACTCCACGTTCCACGACTTCTCCTCCACGTCCAGCTTGCAACTGAACTGGGCTATTTTGCCGTTTATCGTGATACGGCACATGACGGGAATAAGCCCGTCCTTTTTCGGGGCATTGCATTTCAGATAAAACAAAACTTTGAATGTCGATCTCATAACTCTACGATTTTTAATGAAACAAAATTATTACTTGTAGAGCTGTTCGACGAAATGCAGACCGCAGCGAATCAGTGCAATCGAGGCGGAAAACAGACTTTTTTCACGGCAGCAAGCCCAAAATCCGAAAATCCGACCGTTTTTACAGTCGAAGATTCCCGAATCGTGCCTGTAATTCAGCGTTTTGAAATCCTCCCAAAACCGCCTTTACCATTCGGAACAGAGTAACGGGATGGTAACGCAACTCCGGTTTCAATTGGCTTTGAGAAGGGTTTCGCTTGGGTTCATCTTTGCAGTCAAATTCTCGCTAAAACCTTTATTTTCAACCTTCTTGAACCTATCCGCTCTAACTCTCGTTTTATCACTATCTTTACCAATAAATTTCAAACGAAAGTTCTATGACACAAGATAATTCAATTGTAATTAGAGAATATTTGACGACAGATAAAGAAGTTGTAATGAATTTAATTAAATTAAACACACCCAACTTCTTTGCAAAAGAGGAGGTTAATGATTTGAGCAATTATTTGGATAAAGGAATAGAGCTCTATTATGTCTTGCTCGTTGACGGGAAAGTGGTTGGATGCGGCGGGATAAATTTCGCAGAAAAAAGAACCATTGGAAAAATAAGTTGGGATATTATGCATCCCGACTATCAAGGCAAATCTTTAGGTAAAAAGCTTTTAAGATACAGAATTGAGGTTTTAAAGGCTATTCCCAGTATCAAAAAAATAACAGTCCGAACCTCGCAATTAGCATATAAATTCTATGAAAAGCAAGGATTCACACTGAATGAAATCAAACGCAATTATTGGGCTGACGGTTTTGATATGTATAGTATGCAATATAATGAATTATAATTGTAAAATATTCAATAGTAACGTATCATCCCACACGTTATTAACCTTCCGGCATACACGTTACTAACCTTTCAAACGTCTTGTTCTTTTTTTTAAAGGCTTTGTTCTTTTCAGAAAAGAACAAGACGTTTTCATTGAAAGAACAAGAGCTTTTTAAAATTTGACCTGTTGTTTTTTCCCATAACGGTATCTACATGCCGAAACGCCTTATTTTTACTTCAGATCTTTCAGCCATTCCGCAAACGCCCTGCCCGTCGGCATTCCGGCTGAAGGATATGCATTGTGAAATGTTTCAGCCGGAAAATATCCTTCAGAAAAACCAATTCCCTAAGAACTGGAAAGACACCGGTCTGGCTGAAGGATTCCAATCCCGCTGAAGGATTCCCGAACCCAATTCTTCAGCCGAAAAGCCGACGGGCAGGGCATTTGCGAGCATGCTGAAAGATTTGAAGGATTTTTCAAGGTACTCTATATAGAGTATTATGAACGACCATATCTCACTGAAAAAAGTAAAATATCTTCGTGGAACATGTACGTGGTGTTACTTTGCTCGGAAACATATCTTACTTTGTCCACGAAGATATCTCACTTTTCTTTACAACAATACAGACCTCATTGCCGCCAAGCTAAAACAATAATACCAAAGCTTATCGCCAACCGAGGTGCCTCTAAACCGTTATCTCTGTTTCAAAGGCACATATTCCAGTTCTTCCAACACATTCTTGTATGCCGGACGAATAATGCGTTTTCCTTCAAAATTCAGCTCCTCATTGCGGTGTGCGCACCACCCCACGATACGAGCCATCGCAAACAAAGGTGTAAATATTTCCTGTGGCAGACCAATCATTTCATATACGAAACCTGAATAGAAATCGATATTGCTGGACACCGTCTTGCCGTTATTCTTAATCTTTCCGAACATAGCAATGGCACGTTCCTCCAACAATTCCAGGAAGCAAATTCTTCTTCCTTACCTTTTTCTTTTGCCAAATCACGAGCCAATTCTTTCAACAAAATAGCACGAGGATCGGATATCGTATAGACCGCATGGCCGATACCATAAATCAGACCGGACTTATCATACGCTTCCTTATTCAACATACGGGTAAAGTAAGTATCAATTTCGTCCACATTGGTCCAATCCTTGATATTTTCCTGCAAATGATGGAACATATCCGCCACTTGGATATTTGCCCCTCCATGAAGCGGACCTTTCAACGAGCCGATACCTGCGGCTATGGCCGAATAAGTATCCGTACGGCTGGACGAAACTACACGGACGGTAAAAGTAGAGTTATTACCACCTCCGTGTTCAGCCTGAAGTACCAACAGCAAATCAAGCGTGCGCGCATCAAGTTCCGTATAATCCTTTTTTAACATATACAGGAAGTTTTCTGCGATAGACAGTTTTTCACGCGGATGACGGATATGCAACGAACGACCATACGTGGCATGGCGCAACATGTTATAAGCGTATGCAATAATGGTCGGGAACTTGGATATCAAGTCAATACTCTGACGCATCAGGTTATCACGCGAAGTATCATCCGCCTGCGGGTCAAAACGGTACATTTCAAGCACGCTACGGGCCAGAATGTTCATAATGTTATTTCCCTCCAGCTCAATGATATTCATTTTGGTCTTCTGTTCCAACGGAGTATTGTCATTAATCAACTCACAGAAAGAAGCCAACTCTTCCTTGTCAGGCAAATGACCGGACAATAACAGATAAGCCACCTCCTCAAAACCAAAACGTTTCTCCTTAATGATACTATGTGCCAAATCTTCCAAATCATACCCACGATAGAAAAGTTTGCCGGGAATCGGCTTCAATCCTCTGCCGGGAATACGTTCATACCCTACTACATTGCCTATCTTGGTCAACCCTACCAAAACACCGGTGCCATCTTCGTTACGCAATCCGCGCTTTACATCAAACTTCTTGAACAATTCGTTCTCAATCCGGGTCGCATTCTTCATTTCCTCGGAGAGTTTGTAAATGATATATTCTTTCTTCATATCCGTGAGTTTTTAGGAGTTTATTCTTTCTATTATTTCTTTTGTAAATGCCGACGTGCCAAGCGAGACACCTCCGGGCATAAAACGAGCAAGGTCATGTGTGGCACGTCCCTCGCCAAAACTGGATTCCAAGGCATTCACTATCAGCTCCGCCGCCTTATTCCAGCCAAAATGTTCCAACATCATGACAGCCGAGAGGATTAATGAACAAGGATTCACCACATCCTTTCCGGCAATATTGGGAGCCGTACCGTGAGTTGCTTCAAAAATGGCATGACCGGTATTGTAATTGATGTTCGCTCCGGGAGCAATTCCGATACCGCCTACCATGCAGCCAACTGATCCGAGATGTAATCTCCGTTCAAATTCAAGGTAGCCACCACCGAATATTCTTCGGGAATCAATAACGTATTCTGCAAGAATGCATCGGCTATGCAGTCTTTTATCACCAACTTGCCTGACGCAATGGCATCTCCGAATTCACGTTCCGCCAGTTCATATCCCCATTTCTTGAAGCCGCCTTCAGTAAACTTCATGATATTTCCTTTATGCACCAACGTCACTGACGGCAAGCCATGCTCCAAAGCATATTTACATGCCGCACGTACCAGACGTTCCGTTCCTTCTTTGGACACCGGTTTCACGCCAAACGAAGAACTTTCGGGAAAGCGCACTTTAGCCACTCCCATTTCATCATGCAAAAAACGATAAAACTTCTCAGCTTCCGGCGTACCTGCTTCCCATTCTATACCTGCATAAATATCTTCCGTATTTTCGCGGAAAATATGCATATCCACCTTCTGAGGCTCTTTCACCGGAGATACCACTCCGCTGAACCAACGTACGGGGCGCAGACACACATACAGATCCAGCGTCTGGCGCAAAGCCACATTCAAGGAACGGATACCACCTCCTACCGGAGTAGTCAACGGACCTTTTATGCCCACACCATATTTCTTGAAAGCCTCCATCGTCTCATCCGGCAACCAGGAACCTGTTTCGTTGAAAGCACGTTCACCTGCCAGCACTTCTATCCATTCTATTTCGTGTTCGCTGCCGTATGCCTTTTTCACGGCTGCATTCACTATGGCTTGCATGGAGGGAGTGATTTCTACTCCCACTCCGTCTCCTGTAATATAAGGTACTGTCTTTTTCATCTTTTATCTTGCATTTAGAGCAGAGCCGGCACGGAACCAACCTATCTGCTGTTCATTATAAGTATGCTGTACTTCAAAACGATCCTGAGTGCCATCTTCATGGTGTAAAGTCACAGTCAGATTTCTTCCGGGAGCAAAGTCCGCCAATCCGCTGACGGTAATCAAATCATGTTCTTGAATCTTGTCATAGTCCGCTTTGTCTATAAAAGTCACCGCCAGCATTCCCTGCTTCTTCAGATTCGTTTCATGGATGCGGGCAAAACTCTTCGCCAAAATAACCTTTACATTCAGAAAACGAGGCTCCATAGCAGCATGTTCACGACTGGAACCTTCTCCATAATTTTCCTCCGCAACTACCATAGACCCGATGCCTTGCGCTTTATACTGCTTAGCCGCGCCCGATACACTCTCATAGGTATTTGTCAATCGGTTCCACACCTTGTTCGTTTCACCATTGAAAGCATTCACCGCCCCCATCAGCATATTATCCGAAATATTTTCCAGATGACCACGGAAACGCAGCCACGGGCCTGCCATCGAAATATGGTCTGTGGTACATTTACCTTGAGCCTTAATCAGTAAAGGCATATCCGTAAAATCCTTTCCATCCCATGCCGGAAACGGAGCCAATAACTGCAAACGCTGTGAGTCAGGATTCACCTTAATTTCTACCTGTGCACCGGCAGGAGCCAAATAACCGGGATTACCTTGAGTGAAACCTGCCGACGGCAATTCATCTCCCTCGGGAACGCTCAATTTCACCTTCTCGCCTTCTTGATTTATCAACGTATCTTTCAACGGATTGAAACATAAATCACCGGCAATAGTCAGAGCCAATACCAATTCAGGAGAAGCCACAAATGCATGTGTATTCGGATTACCATCGGCACGTTTGGCAAAATTACGGTTGAAAGAAGTGACAATCGAGTTCTTGCGGACAGGATCATCGGTATGGCGTTTCCACTGTCCGATGCACGGACCGCAAGCATTCGCCATAATAGTAGCCCCAATCTTTGGAAAGCATCAATCATCCCGTCACGCTCGGCGGTAGCTCGAATCTGTTCAGAACCCGGATTGACAATCAAAGGAGCAGCCACAGCCAAATGTTTTTCAGCTACCTGACGGGCAATGGAAGCAGCCCGACTTAAATCCTGATAAGAGGAATTGGTACATGAACCTATCAGCCCGACTTCCATCTTACGCGGATAACCATTAACCAATACCTTTTCGGCAAACTCTGAAATAGGTGTTGCGGCATCCGGTGTAAACGGCCCGTTGATATAAGGTTCCAACTCGGACAAATTAATTTCAATCACACGGTCGTAAAAAGCAGAAGGATTGGCAACAACCTCAGCATCGGCACGTAAATCATTTGCACTTTTCCGGCCATCTCTGCTACAGACTCTCTTCCGGTAGCTTTCAGATACACAGCCATCCGATCGTCATAGGGGAACAAGGATGTAGTAGCCCCCACCTCTGCACCCATATTGCAGATAGTAGCCTTACCGGTTGCCGAAAGTGAAGCTGTCCCTTCTCCAAAATATTCTATAATGCATTCGTTCCACCTTTCACGGTCAGAATACCGGCCAATTTCAGAATCACATCCTTTGGCGAAGCCCATCCATTCAAGCTTCCGGTCAAATGAACTCCAATCAGTTTCGGCATCTTTAACTCCCATTCCATACCGGTCATTACATCCACAGCATCGGCACCACCGACTCCGATTGCCACCATTCCCAATCCTCCGGCATTGGGGGTATGAGAATCCGTCCCCACCATCATTCCCCCGGGAAAAGCATAGTTTTCGAGTACCACCTGATGAATGATTCCTGCTCCCGGTTTCCAAAACCCGATACCGAAACGCGAAGAAACATCTCGTAAGAAATCGTATACCTCACGGTTGGTTTCCGTAGCCGTTGCAATATCCGGGCCCGCTCCTTTATATGCCTGAATCAAATGGTCACAATGCACAGTAGAAGGTACGGCAGCGGAATCCTTTCCTGCATTGATAAATTGCAACAATGCCATTTGCGCCGTCGCGTCTTGCATAGCCACGCGTCGGGACGGGAAATTCACATAGTCCTCGCCACGTTCATAATTCTTCAGTTGAGCATCATCATAAAGATGTGTATACAGAATTTTCTCAGCCAATGTCAGCGGACGCTGCAACACGGCTCTTACCCGACCTATCTTCTTTTCGAAAGAAGCATAAAAGGCCTTTAACATGTCCAAGTCATATACCATACCTTTTACCATTTATAATTATTACAGTTTTAAATCTATTTTATTTTTGGCAATATAGGAATAATATTTGAATTCTTGTGTAATCTATAATACGTTTAACAAAATAAAACATAAAGTCCTACCTAAAGGATTATTATTATCTTTGCAATTCTTATAGAAAAAAGCATCATTATGAACCAACATATACCCCTTTCTAATATAATTAACAAACTACAACGCAAAGAGTTGTTACTAAAATTAGAATATGATTACGAAAAAGAGACTTTCAGGCAACAGACTGAAGCTATGGGCATCGGGCGCAAAGTGAAACGGGGTATGTGCTGGTATCCTATATCGGCAGGCAGAAGCTATTATAACTCATTGAATCAATTGATTGTAGAAGTTGAAAGGCAAGAAGACAAAGACATAGAACATGTATTTGAATTCGGCCGTCCGGTATGCTTTTTTACGCAAAATGCATCAGGCCAATTACATTATTTCAATTTTACGGCAACTGTCAACTACGTGGACGAAGACCGAATGGTAATCGTTCTCCCCTCGGCAGATGCATTGCTCAGCATACAGGCAACCGAGCGACAATTGGGAGTACAGCTTTATTTTGATGAAACCAGTTACCGGTTGATGTTCGAAGCGTTGGGACAAGTCCTCAAGGCAAAAGGGAATCGTCTGGCAGAGTTACGTGAGATTTTTCATGGCAACCAAAAGGCGGAAACTTTCAGTTTCGGCTTCACCCGTTTCCCCTGGTTAAACAATACGCAGGAGGAAGCAGTAAATAAAGTGATGCATGCCAAAGATGTTGCTATAGTCCACGGTCCGCCCGGAACCGGTAAAACTACCACATTGGTAGAAGCCATTTACGAGACCCTTCACCGGGAAAATCAAGTCATGGTGTGTGCACAGAGCAATATGCTGTCGATTGGATTAGCGAGAAACTGGTGGACCGGGGTGTTCCCGTTCTCCGTATTGGTAATCCCACCCGCGTCAATGACAAAATGCTTGCTTTTACCTATGAACGCCGTTTTGAAAGCCATCCCGATTATCCGCAATTATGGAGTATCCGAAAAGCAATACGCGAGCTCTACGGACGTTCGCGCAAAGGAGCGGAGCGTGAGAATATCCGACAGAAAATAAACTCACTGAAAGACCGTGCCACCGAACTGGAAATTCGCATCAACGAAGCATTGTTCGGCGAAGCACGTGTGATAGCCTGCACACTGGTAAGTTCCGCCAACAGAATATTGACAGGACGCAAATTCAGTACCTTATTCATAGACGAAGCCGCACAAGCTCTAGAGCCTGCCTGCTGGATTGCCATCCGCAAAGCAGACCGTGTCATTCTGGCCGGTGATTATTGCCAGCTTCCTCCTACCATTAAATGCATGGAAGCAGCTCGTGGAGGATTAGACCGGACACTGATGCAGGAGATTGCAGACAACAAACCCGACACTGTATCCTTGTTAAAGGTACAATATAGAATGAATGATGAAATTATGCGTTTCTCTTCAGAATGGTTCTATCAGGGTGAACTGAAATCAGCTCCCGAAGTAAAATATCGGAGTATATTGGACTATGACACACCGATAGAATGGATAAATACGGAAGGAATGGAATGCAACGAAGAGTTTGTGGGTGAAAGCTTCGGCCGTATCAATAAAGAGGAGGCGGCACTCTCCATTTCCCAACTTACCAACTATATCAATAAAATAGGTAAAGACCGTTTTCTGGAAGAACGGATTGATGTGGGACTGATTTCTCCTTATAAAGCACAAGTACAATATCTCCGTCAACTGATAAAACGAGATACTTTCTTCAAGCCTTACCGACACCTTATCACCATCAATACGGTAGATGGTTTTCAGGGACAGGAACGAGACGTTATCCTCATCAGTTTAGTACGTGCAAATGAAGAGGGACAGATTGGTTTTCTAAATGACTTGCGACGAATGAATGTAGCAATTACACGTGCACGCATGAAACTTATTATATTAGGAGATGCCTCTACGCTGACGAAACATCCGTTTTATAAGAAGTTATACGAATATATCTTGGCGCTGCAAGAATAAAAGAAGGAGGGCAGAACTCCATGACACTCTTTTTCAGATTGTCATTCATTTTGCTCTCCTTAAATATTTTTTATTAAAGCACGTTCTTCATTCCTCTACTTGATTTCCCGTTATCGGAACAAATAATATTCAGAATCACAAAAGAAGGGAAGCTCTCAGTTGTGGCATAATTTCAAATAATTATTAAGACAATTTACTCATAAACTTCTCTTTGTCCACAATATAACGTACATGTGTACCTTCTCCAATCACGCCCTTGCTTATCTTGCGCCCGCACTTCAAAAGTAAGTTTTCTGCCTTCCACCTCTTTTAATACGGCAGTAGCCGAAACCGTGTCTCCCACAGCCGAGGGCTTGATATGAGTAGTGTTCATCATGGCCCCTACTGTAGTGGAACCTTCAGGCAACTCATCTGCACGGCACTCATGGCAGCATTCTCCATCAACGCCACCATAGCGGGAGTGGCAAACACATTCAAATCGCCGCTACCCATGGTGGCAGCTACATTTTCTTTTGAAACGACAACAGTCGAAGTATAAGTTAATCCTGTTTCCATCATGCTATTTTTTATTCTAAATGCAAATGTAACTGAATATCGTATATCATACAAATCTATTTTTCCACATTCATCTTTTACTCTCTCATCAAAATCACAAAAAATGTATAACAGAAATACAAATTCACACTTCAACTGCCTGCCACAAAAATCATAATGTTTAAAAACCCCAAAGCTGTCCGGCCCTATGAAACATCCGCCTGTTTACCTAGCATAGCCTAGGGGATAATAAAATTACAACCAAACGCCGTCCTTATCTACCTTTACTTTAAGCTCTTTATCGATCTGTTTGTTTTCCAAATCAAGTATATACCATTCATTATCAGGTGTCACCACATAATCAGCATCATCTATCACATAATCTGAATATTTTTCCATAACCGATTTTTTTACCGCTTCCGGTAAATTTGCCACCTGTACATCCCAGCTTGTTCCCATCCATTCGTTCCGCTCATTGAAATAAACCTCTTTCTCTCTGTTTTCATCTAAAATAGTAACTTCCTGCAAACCTTTTTCACGTTCTATTTCTACAATTGTCGCATTGGGATATTTCTGCTTGACAATAGCTATAATGCCGTTTGCATCAGGCTGCGGCAAATAATCATCATAATCTTCTTCGTGTCCGGTATCTACAACAGTTTTTACCAATATGCCTGTAGACGAATAAAACAAATCCAGCTCGGATTCTCCTTTCTCCACCTCAATGACATAAAGAGTTTCCATTCCCTCACGAGTCAACTTATCCACATCATCCACCCGCCAGTCAGCATATTTGCCTGCTTTATGGGCAGCAAGTACAGGTTCGGGAAGATTTTCATAACGAACATCTGTTTCTGTCATATACCAGGCAGCCGATAACGGATTGAACCATGCAGAATGCTCTCCACCATCCCAATAAAAATCTGCTACAGCATAATCACCTTTCAGCTCCCATTCCACGTCTTTGGCTTGCGGATATTTTGCATTAAATGCAGCCTGTACTTCTTTTGAAACCAAATGTGTGTTTTCAGGAACATCACTATTGTCATCATCACTACAACCACTAAAAGTTAGTGCAGCAAAAGCTGCGAAAAATAAAAATAACATCCAATTCTTTTTCATAATTACATTGTTTTATAGTTTCTTTTTGATGCAAAATTCTTATAGGATTCTGAAAAGAAACTGAAATCATAGAGAAAAGTTCAAAAGACATTCGTCAAACAGCAAATAACAGAAAAACCATACCTAACAGCCCATTTGCACTGAAATGACCTTAAAGCCCCCGATACCTACTTTTAAATTCTTATAAAAGAAGAACTAATAAAGACAAAACAAAATCTCTTCCGAGGTTTTTATTACCTTTGCAATCCTATTTGAACAGAAACGAAAAAAAATATGATAGTTTGTATTGCCGAAAAACCTTCCGTAGCCCGTGACATAGCGGATGTACTGGGAGCAAAAACCAAAAAAGACGGATATATAGAAGGAAACGGATATCAGGTTACCTGGACATTCGGACACCTCTGTACTTTGAAGGAGCCTCATGAATACACTCCCTCATGGAAAGCATGGAGTCTGTCCAGCCTTCCTATGATTCCACCTCGTTTCGGCATTAAGCTAATCAGCGATCCGGGCATTGAAAAACAATTTCGTATTATAGAAGGACTGATGCAAAATGCCGATGAAATTATAAATTGCGGTGATGCCGGCCAGGAAGGAGAACTTATTCAACGATGGGTCATGCAGAAAGCAGGAGCACACTGCCCGGTGAAACGTCTATGGATTTCATCCTTGACTGAAGAAGCCATACGCGAAGGATTCAGCAAACTAAAAGATCAAAAAGAATTCCAACCTTTATACGAAGCCGGATTAAGCCGTGCTATCGGTGATTGGGTATTGGGCATGAACGCCACCCGGCTCTATACCTTAAAGTACGGACAAAACAGACAAATTCTATCGATAGGACGGGTGCAGACCCCGACTTGGCACTGATAGTAAAGCGTCAGCAAGAAATAGAGAACTTCACTCCTCAACAATATTGGGTACTGGCTACTTTATACCGGGAAACCACATTCTCTGCCATCATCCGCAAAAGCATGAGGAACTGGCTCAGGAAGAAAGCGATGCTAAAGAGAACCCCAAGAAAGCCAAAAAGGCTGAAGGGAACAGGGGAATTCCTCCCATCACCGATCTTGCTACCGGACAGGCACTTATGGAACGTATCAAAAATGTTCCTTTTACCGTGACAGAAGTAGCAAAAAAACAAGGCACAGAAGCACCTCCCCGTCTTTTTGACCTGACTTCCCTACAGGTGGAATGTAACAAAAAATTTGCTTATTCAGCTGACGAAACTCTAAAACTTATCCAGTCATTGTATGAAAAGAAAGTGACTACTTATCCTCGTGTAGATACTACTTTCTTAAGCGATGACATCTATCCCAAATGTTCCAATATCTTGGCGGGACTAACTCCATATACAGTATTTACCGCTCCGTTGGCAGGACAAAAGCTCATCAAGTCCAAAAAAGTATTTGACAATTCAAAAGTAACGGATCACCATGCCATTATTCCTACGGGACAACCTCCTGTAAATCTGACAGAAATGGAGAAACGGGTATTTGATTTGGTAGCACGCCGCTTTATTGCCGTATTCTATCCCGACTGCAAGTTTGCCACTACTACCGTAATAGGCGAAGCTGACAGTATAGAATTCAAAGCCACAGGAAAACAGATTCTAGATCCCGGATGGCGCGTTATCTTTGCCAAACCACAAACCAATCTGCCAGAAGGTATGACCGATCCCGATGCAGAAGCCCGTGAAAATGACGAAGAACACTCCTTGCCCGCTTTTGTGAAAGGAGAAAGCGGGCCGCATCTGCCCAAACTGGACGAGAAATGGACACAACCCCCACGGCCATATACAGAAGCAACTTTACTACGCGCTATGGAAACTGCCGGTAAGCTGGTAGATAATGACGAGCTACGCGATGCATTAAAAGAAAATGGAATAGGACGTCCGTCTACACGTGCAGCCATTATTGAAACCCTATTTAAACGCCATTATATCCGTAAAGAACGTAAAAATCTGATCGCAACCCCTACCGGAATAGACTGGTGGGACTAATTCGCGAAGAACTGTTGAAATCCGCCGAATTAACGGGAATATGGGAAAAGAAACTACGTGAAATAGAAAAGAAAAGCTATGATGCAACGACTTTTCTAAATGAATTAAAGCAAATGGTAAGTGAAATAGTACACAGCGTTTTAAGTGATAATACAAACCGCCGCGTCACCACAATAGAGGAAACAGCAACGAAAACTGCAAACAACCGCTACGGTCAAACAGCCGAAAAAAAGGCAGGGACCTCACGAAAAAACGCTTCTTCAGCCACGCCCGCTCCCACTATCCCATCCGATAACGAATTGGTGGGAAAATCCTGCCCGCTATGTGGCAAAGGAACGATTATAAAAGGAAAAACCGCGTATGGCTGCTCAGAATGGAAAAACGGGTGTACCTACAGGAAGCCTTTCTGATAATCACATTTTCCTTGTACGAAGCCAAACAAATTTGTATATTATAGAATACAAACAAGTCTGTACCCGGAGAAGCATTGCGCCAGTCTATGAAAAACAATATGCACAATCTTCCCGAACAAATCTATGGCTCCTTTTAGCATACAAAAGAAAGTTCTTCGGGTAAATAACCGCTTCGGATACGCCATTCCTGCGGATAGAGGTTATTAGCCCGATTGCCAATGTTCTTGGCAAATCCTAATGGAATGTTTTTATAAGTCAAAAGTATATAACCACGCGGAACAGAAGCATCCAATGTGATCGCTTCTTTACGCAAATAAGCAATAGCCTGTTCATAGGTCAATTCAAAACGAGAGAAACCATCATGATTCAGCAATGTGCTCATTGCCAACGAATGATCCGGTATAACGTCTTTTCCTTTCAACTCACCTATAGTAACACCCGCATGAACAACTTTTAATTTCTGACGGAACAGATCATATTCTGAAAGATGGACATTGGGGAAGGCTATCACCTTCGTGCCTCTTACCTCAAATCGGAAATCCTCCGCCTGCTTTAACCAACTTTTTACTTCTTTGGGAAAAGGAACAACCTGAGACAAGCTCCCCTTTTCTCCTTTTCTCTTCTTTTTTGTTATTTTCTCTTTGTCATCCTGACAACGAATACAAGGAACAACATGAGAAATGGCAGCACTCTTCCTCAATACAGCCAAGAAAAATCCTTCTCCTTTCACTCTATGAGGCAAAAAACGATAAACAGGAAAATCCTGTCCCGCCAAATTTCCTATTATCCCCCATTCCGACGCCACTGGCACTTTCAGTATCTCCGCACCCAATTCATCAGCAATCCAAGCCACATTTTCCTCATCCTCTTCCCTATTATAAGTGCAGGTACTATAAATCAGCAGACCACCGGGTTTCAAAGCCGGCCATATATCCGCTAAAATCC
>ENA-OQCX01000812-OQCX01000812.1-human-gut-metagenome-genome-assembly--contig:-NODE-812-length-15723-cov-2.608233_pt1 | contig 15723 bp, 23 predicted proteins | sample MGYA00242762_ERZ504587 | MGnify/ENA primary metagenome ERZ504587 (study PRJEB26092, sample SAMD00036337) | human gut metagenome | host: Homo sapiens | study: EMG produced TPA metagenomics assembly of... | reverse complement strand
AGTAATCTAATATCTGCGCAGGCAACACGAGGCTGGCTAGCATGTTCAAATAATCGTTTTTCATAATGCGAAGTAAGCAATACTTCACGAGTATAAAAAATAATCCCCGCTAAAAATCTACTGAGCCGCAATGAGGGTCAATAGATGAGGATTTTTACGTTGACCCGATAAAATGAAAAAAGACCGCTGAATCAGCGATCTTTTTTTAGTTGCGGAGGCCTGACCTTATATGTAAATTCTAATTATTTAGCATGCTTGAATATTAATCAAATACGCTTTTCAATTCAGTTACTATAATAGGTTATTTGTCCGAATTTTGTCCGAGGATAATGAAAGTAATTTGTTTATTTACTGTGCCTTACCTGTTATTTTTTCAATATCTTCTAATTTATTCAGTAAAACAGATTCCAAATTGGCAATAGCGGTGGTCTGCATGAAAGCTCCCAAAAGTTCGGGGGTGATTCTCCGCATAGGATTCGCCCAATTTTTTGTTGATAATGTTAATTGCAGATGTCATATAGAAGGTGGTTTCATCTAAAGATTGTTGCTGAAGTGCTGAATTAAGGTTTCTTTTCCATGGTTGGTATTTTTTATAATGTCCTTTTTATTTATATTTTGGTTTTATTTCTTTGCAGAAAAACGAGATTATGAATAGAGATTTACAGTTTCTTTTGAACGGAATATGTTTGGGTATAAATATTATATGCCTAATTTTTAATATATTAATCTATCTAAAAGATAGTCTTAATTGAAAAAGTTCACAATTAGGGCTATGGCATTGATAATGCCAATAATGATATTGATATATGTAGCCCACATTTGAATTCTATTAGTCTTGAGCGTGGAACGTTGCACTTTTATCTCCAATTCGTGCTCAATTTCCACCTTACGCTTCATTTGCTTCTTATATTCCAAGTATTTGATAATGTTACCATCGAATTGTTTCATGATGTTGATACCAATATTACTTAGCATAAGCCTATCGTTTTCTGCATTACCTTCTGGCACAAGAATTCCATTTTCTGTTAGGAACTGTAGTGCAAGCTGGCTTTGCTCGTAGTCTCCGTTATGATATTCATACATAGCATCTCCCCAATCGTTACCATCCGGATAATATTCACTGAAGCGTTTGATGCCTTCATTGACTATTTGGTAATTTATCTCTACCATTTTAATACTTATTAATTATATATTCTATTTCTCCAAATCTGATCCGCTTGCATCGGCACATGTTGCATTGTTTTCCTTTGGGACATCTTTTTTAATTTCCTTAATTCTACCAGTCAGTTCTCCTACTTGTAAAAGCAACTCTTTGTTTTCTTTTTCAAGCTGGCGACATCTGTCAATTGCGTAGGCCAACGAAATATCCTTGTTCTCTTCTTGTTGGAACATTGTTCCTTCTCCAGTCATTATCCAATGCGCATTTAGAGTTTTACTATTTATTAGAATATTTCTAATTTCATCAGGCCTAAAACTAACCTTTCCTTTTCTGACTTCAGATATTTTAGTAGAAGCCATTCCTACAGCCCGAAGATATTCAGCTTCGGATTTATATACTTTAATATCAGTAAGATATGTTATATATTCAATAATACGTCTGTCAATATCTGTTTTCTCCATACTGAAAATATTAGAAAAAATCTAATAATAAATTTTGATATTTAGAAAAACTCTAATATATTTGCATCATGTTAATAAATTCACGTAGCTAAGTTAGTTAAACGGGAGATTAAATCAATAGAAACATTTAATAATTTATCAATTATGGTATTTACAGACTATATGAAAAGCTTGCCTAATCAGCAGCAAGAGACTATCAAGAAGTTGGCAGAAATCACGTGTTCCACTCCGGCAGCAGTGTATCGTTGGATAAATGGGGTTAATCCACCAACTCCCATTAAGCAAAAGATTATACCGAATATCTTGGCATGAGTGTAGAAGAACTTTTCCCTTCTAAAAATGAATCCAATAACTAATATCGAGTTCTATAACACTCCTGAAGGAGATGTCATGATGAAAGAATTTGGACAACCGGCAATTGTACTCAAGGATACTGATAGGGCAACCCTTGAGTATATGCTTTCCGTTATCAGGGACCGATATCCGAAAGCTCATACCCGGTTGATGAAGATTTATTCTGCCAGCACAATGAATAGGTGGCATTATGAGTTCCGGGTGGTTCATCGTTTCATCCGTTGCAATTTTGGGGAATATGACCAATATAATCTCGATATAAATAAAGACGGTCAGTTTGTATTCGAGGAAGTGAAATGTCCGCTGCGAGGTGAATGTGAAGATGAGGATGTGATTTGCGTCCGGAACTTGATACTCGGCTTACTGAGCGTGAAATGGATGTATTCCGCTTGATTGCTTCCAACTGCCAAACGGATGACATTGCTGCAGAACTGCATATTTCTCCTTGTACGGTGAATCGTCACAGGGAGAATATAAAAGCAAAAATTAAGGTACGTAATGTAGGTGAGATGATTTCTTACTGGCATCAGAACCAAATGAAATAAGTTCGCCGTGAGGCGCGCCATGTGTGATTATTGTCATGATAACATTACTATGAATAGGCTGTTGGCAGTCTGTGAAGATAGCCCAGCCGAAATCCCGTACTACGTCCGAATGGTAGCGGATAATATGTGACATATAGGTGCGATTGGGGTTCGATTCCCCTATACGGGACACATTTATTAACCAATAAAACTGAAGATTATGACAACAGGAAAAACAGACAGAGGCTATGCCTCAATTTCCACTCCGGACGGTAAATTCAGAATGTGGCTGAATAAACCGACGGCTTCCGGAAAGATAATCTGCTCTTGTGGATTTTCTTTGAAGCAGAAACTGCCATTTGTAGATGCCATCAACACATTAGGTTATGTGCAGGCAGATGAAGTCCGGCTGATAGACGAGGATTACAGTACATTGATTTTAATTTGTGTTCAATCCTCTGACGGAGTATTTGAGCGATTGATAGAGGATATTCCGGAATTGATGGAGCAATATCTTGTAGGCCATGATGACTATGGATTGTGAGTTGAATGTTGAAGTCATCGAGGCATTGGAAGCGGAGATAAGAAATAAAAAGCTTCCCTTACATGTACAGAAAGGAATCATGTTCCGGGAATCTGAGAGTGACACTCTGATGATGCCTGTACAGATAGACTATCCGGATGATTTCGATTTGAATGAAACTCTTTGTGAGGTGATAAACAAAACTTATAACTTAAAATAGATAATCATGTACTTCTTTATAGATAATATTAAGACTTATGCCAGTGTCAATAAGAAAGGAAGGGAATTACAGCTATTTGTACGACAGTTCGACCGGCATCTGATTGCTGATGAATGTTCGTTGGATGCACTGAAATGTGACATCGAGCACCAGATAAAAATAATGAATGAGAAATATCCTCGTAGCCGCCTGTGCTGCTGGATGTGTTTAATAGTGGAAAAGATGGACAATGGACCATTCTTGTAGAGAATGATAGCGACAGCATTGTCTGTATTATATCTTATAAGAAAGTATTAGGTTATTATGCCATAGTAAGTAAAATACGTGAATTTACAAAAATAGGCTGATGTTCTATGGTTACTAAAACAACATTCAAAAAGAAGTTTCCGGATGTTAAAGTCCAGAAGTTGCAAACCGAAGTAGTGTTTAGCAGAAAGCATGTAGAAGATGCAGTTTTACAAATGTGCGGAATGATGGGTTTAGGATTGCTTTATTACAGTTATTCCAATAAATGGATAACGGTCTATACTTCCGAGAAAATGAAAAGGAATGGACAATGGAAATATTAACGGCATTACAATGGGCTAAAAAGGGTTTTATACAATGAGGGGGCGGAAGGTACAGAACAATGGACTAATTGTTATTACTCTGCCAAAGCTGTCTATTTCAAAGACTGTGAAGTACATGAAGATAAGGAAGCAGCAAAAGCCATCCTCTCTGCCAAAAGGAAGGAATATCGGGATGTAGCCAAGAAACGGAAGAGAAGAGAAAACAGAATGCCGAATACCGGGGGAAAATGAAAACTCATTGGCAATGGTTACAAGAGGGAAGAATTCCTGACCCTCATGCACGTTGGAGAGTTGGAGAGGAATTGAATAGAACTTATAATACCTGTTCTTATGGCAGTAAATACTGTTATTGCCATGAGAGATATACCCATGAGCCTAAAATGATGAAGAGATACAAAAAGCCATTTTGGATTTTCATAAAAACGGAGATAGCTGGGGCTGAATATAAACAGTATAAAGATGAAATGACAAAATAAATAAAACTGTATAGAAATGAATAAAAAGGAAATATCAATGAAAAAAGGTCAGAAAGTACGCATCCTGCGTACAAATCAGATAGCGACAATCGTCGAAGTGGAGCTGATTCGTAAGAGTGGTAAAGTACACAGATATTGCCATCTGAAGATGGATAAAAAGCCGGACTTGTGGATGGACGCTTCAGAACTGGGTGGATTGGTGGAAAGATGCCGGATAACTTTCCACGATGACAGAGGACAGGAACTATACTTTGATGTGGAGCGTGATTACCGCAAGGAGAATTTGAGTGTGACATTGACCGGGAAAAATCCGGAAAACCTCAAGGAGCATCACGGAATCAACATTATGATGGCCGAAATGTTGTGCAGAGGTTTTAAAACATATAAATAACGTCCTTGATAACTCTTTTGCAAAACAATTCCTTTGTATCCGCTCAATGCTTAGAATATGGATTTATTTCAATATTTTCCAGACAATAGTCAATCTTGGATCCCGTCTTATATCGAGTCAATGGGGATGGAGAAATTGGCGGAATACTATAATAAAGTGTTCATCAGGCTGTATGGGATGCAGCCTGGTGAATCTTTCCGGGTGCTTGAAAAGGTTAGTCCGGAGAATTATGACCTTTTCATGAAATGTGTGTATTCGTGTTTGTGCGAGTTTGACTTATACGGAGTACACAGCTACTATTTAGAAGAACAAGGCACTGTCATCCTCAGGAGATAGGGCCGAATAGATATAACAATGATAGACGAAAGGATAATAGAACAAATCATCGACCGTGCCGACATAGTAGACGTGATAAGCGAATATGTCGAACTCAAAAAGAAAGGCATCAACTACCAGGCATGTTGCCCGTTCCATCAAGAAAAGACACCCAGCTTTGTCGTGAATCCGGCGCGTGGTATCTGGCACTGTTTTGGATGCAGTAAGGGTGGGAACGTTATAGGTTTTCTCATGGAGCACGAAACCATGACTTTTCCGGAGGCAGTCCGTGCACTTGGAAAACGTTACGGTATCACCATTGAGGAAGAAACACTGACTCCAGAGCAAGAGCAAGCACGGATGAAGCGAGAAAGTATGTTCGTTATCAATCAAAGATGCGCCGAACATTTTCGTAAAAATCTGCTTGACAAGGCTAATAAAAATGCGTTTGAGTATGTCAAAAGCCGCTGGGGGATGGAATTCTCCGAAGAGATGGGCATAGGATTTGCTCTTGAAAAATGGGATGATTTACTCAAATTTGCCCAGGTTTCCAGCTTGTCCATTGAACTGATGAAAGAGATGGGGTTGTTGAAAACCGGGGAGAGAGGTAATATCTATGATGGTTATCGTAATCGCATAATGATTCCCATTCGTGACAAGTTTCGTAGGATAATAGGCTTCACCGCTCGTGACTGTTCCGGAGATAAATCGGCGGCTAAATATATAAACTCCAACGAAAGTGACATATACCATAAACAGGATTCTATTTTCGGTATTGATACGGCTATACGTCAGGCTGCCAAAGACGATAAGTTCTATTTGGTAGAGGGTGCTCCCGATGCGATGCAGCTGAAGCGGATTCGGGTTAATAATGCTGTGGCACCGCTTGGCGGAGCATGGACAGAAAGTCAGATGGAACAGTTTAAGAAGTATGCGGACCAAGGTCTGTTTTTCTTCCTGATGCAGACCCACCTAATTTGAGAAAGGAGAAAAATTAGGTGCAGGTATTCGCAATACGATGCGTAACGGTTTGCTGGCCATGAAATCCGGACTGGGTGTATCGGTCAAGGAGTTGCCCCTGGGAGAAGCGCAGAGCAAGAATGACCCGGATACCTATTGTACAAGCATACAGAAGTTTCAGGAATTAAAGGAGGTCGATTTTATTCCTTGGTATGCCCAGCATATATTTCAGGATGTAAACACTACCGAAGAGCGGAGCGATGCCATCAATACTATTAGTGCAATGGTTGTGATGGTCAAAGACGAGGTAAAAGAATCTATGTACCTCAAGCAGCTACAATCTTTTTATGAAGATAAAAAACTGTGGCAGACGGCCATTAACCGCGCGAAGAAACTGGACAAGGCAAAGCAGGTTATTAGTGAGAGCAAGAAAATAGACCGTGACCTGTTGGGTAAATACGGTTTCTATGAAGAGTACAACGCTTACTTTGCATTGGCTGGTGAAACAGGCAAGCCGGTACAGTGGAGTAACTTTATTATGATGCCTATGTTTCATATCAAAGACTCCTTGCTCCCCAAACGTTTGTATCGTATCAAAAACCAGAATAAGCAGGAAGAAATTATTGAGATGAAGCAAGAAGACTTGGTTTCACTCTCCAAATTCAAACAAAAGGTAGAAGGGTTGGGTAATTACATTTGGCTGGCTTCCGAGAAAGAACTGACTAAATTGAAGATGTTCCTTTACGAGCAAACAGAAACAGCTCTTGAAATTACTCAACTGGGGTGGCAGCGTCAAGGTTTCTTTGCGTATGGCAATGGCTGTTTCGATACTGAATGGCATACCGCCGATGAATACGGTATTGTACGCCTGCAAGGAGGTAATTTCTATCTGCCAGGATGTAGTACCATTTATCGCGATGATATTAAATTATTCCAGTTCGAACGGCGGTTTGTGTATACTTCTTATAATAATGTCAGCTTGAGGGAATACAGCGACAAACTGGTGCAGGTATTTGGCGATAATGCTAAAGTGGGTATTTGCTTCCTGCTGGCTTCTCTCTTTCGGGATATAATCGTTGGACAGACGAAAAGTTTCCCCATTCTGAACTTATTCGGTCCGAAAGGTAGTGGTAAGTCGGAACTCGGTCACAGCCTGATGTCGTTCTTCATCATCAAGAATACACCGCCCAATATCCAAAATGCCACCATTGCTGCATTGGGTGATGCGGTGGCTCAATGCGCCAATTCTCTTGTACACATTGACGAGTACAAAAATAGTATAGACCTTGACAAACGGGAGTTCCTGAAGGGGATTTGGGATGGTACCGGCCGTAGCCGGATGAACATGGACAGAGATAAAAAAAGAGAAATTACCTGTGTGGATTGCGGTGTGATTCTATCCGGCAAGAAATGCCGACAATAGACATTGCCTTGTTTTCCCGACTTATATACTTAACTTTTACAAAAACAGAATTTTCAACATCAGAAAAAAGAGCGTTTGACGAGTGCAAAAGCATTCGGGATTTGGGACTTTCACATCTAACTTTACAGCTGCTGCGTCACCGTGCAAAAATGGAGACAGATTTCTCTACTAATTATCGCCAGTGTATGGATGATTTAAACGACCGCTTGAAAGGCGAGTCCATTGAAGACCGCATACAACGAAACTGGGTGATACCATTGGCTGCGTTCCGCACACTTGAAGCTGTACTGGATGTACCATTCATGTATCGGGACCTGTTGGGCATCTGTGTCGATGGCATCATTCGGCAGAACCGTGAATGTAAAAGCAATAACGAACTGGCTAATTTCTGGAATGTGGTCAGTTAACTTGCAACAAGATGGCGAGATATTCCTGGAGGCGGATTTTCGGATAGATTATCTCTCCGGTCTAAAGACTAATAAAGTCAAAGATTTGGTATTCAAACAGCCGCGCCCTGTTTTACGAATGCAAACCGACCGTATCTTTATGTTGTATAAGAAGTTTGCCCGCCAGGTAGGTGACAATGCGTTACCTACTGAATCACTGAAATTCTACATCGAAAACTCTAAGGAATACTTGGGCGTGCAGAACTCAGTCCGTTTCAAGAACATACAAAAGGGGGTTGAAGTCACTAAGGAAGTAGAGGTCGACGGTAAAAAGTACTATCGCAAAACAAGTAGTACGAAACAAGCACTTTGTTTTGACTATACTGAGTTGATGGAGAACTACAACATCAATCTCAATATTGACATGGGAGTATCGGAGATAGAAGAAAGTGATGCTCATTATAAAGCGAAAGAAAACGGCAATTCTCCATATATGTTTTAAAATGTCTATCATAGTTGTGAGAGAGGCCCTTGCCTGTGAAGGTAGGGGCTTTTTTATGCACTTTCTATACTCGAATATAGGCTTTATTTTGAGGGAAAAAATACTTCTACACTTTCTACACTTTCTACAATGTTATAAATCAATGTATTAGTATATAAAAACGACTTCTATACATTTCTACAACTTTCTACAAAATGCAGTTTTTCTATATTTCTTCTACAAAATGGCACTTTATAGACAGATTTTCTACACTTATTACCCAATAATAAAACCGTTATATTGTTGATATATACTTGTTTATGCAGATTGTAGAAATTGTAGAAGGTGTAGAGGCAAAAATGTATTACTTTATGCGTTGAATTTTGCCGGAAAAATAGCGGGCAATATTATATATAGTGACTATATTTGCATAGAAACCAACTATTTATGATATGAAACCTTATGTAACGATTGAACTGCAACCTTATCTGCATGATTTCCTTTACCATGAATTTGGGTGTACGAGGGGAACTGACGAATATATACAGGTTACATCGGCCAATGACCTGGGCAAATTTATTCAGGCTATGGTGACAGTCAGTGACGTCCGCCCCAGCAGTCCCTTAAGGACCATCCGATAAAGCTGTGCCTTCCTATCCGTGAATGGAACCATTTTATCCTGAAAGAGAATTTTATTTATATTCCGGAGTGGAAACAGCAGATGCTTCGCGACTATATCGAGGCATCGTTCCGCATCCGTATTCGTGAGTACTTTGTTTCAGGCTATGAGAAAGGGTATAAGCAGGATAGGATTATCAAGGCCTTTCTGGCTGCCTATAATATCAAGGCCAACGCATTGAATTATGATGCGGTGAAGAAGTATGATTACCGTAATCGCCGGCGGATTGTCAAGGAAGTGAACCATGACATACAACTGACCCTTTTTGATTAAACATTATTTAATCTGTTAAACTTTAAGTAAAAAACGGATTTTCAATTGAATATCACTTAAACTTTTAACTGAAATGAATCAGGATGACAGACGGTCGCAGGTATGCGGCATGTGTTTTCTTCCGATAGCGGATGCTTCGGTTGGAAATTTTCCAGGTGCGGATTTTATTAGGGTCCGCGGTGACTGGGAAGTTATCGGAATATCTTCCGGAGAGTTTAAAGAGAGCTGCGATACGTCCGGAGGCGTAGTGAAACAAGAGCTTAAGGCTGTTGTTACGGATACGGGAAAAGCCAATATGGGGAGAATACAGGAGCTAGTACGGCAGGAAGGGCTGGTGCTGCTCGATTTATCGAATGGTGACTGCAAGGTGGTAGGTACGGACCAGTTCCCGGTGTCGTTCTCAACGGAATATGCAGGTTCTCCTTTGAAATTAACCCTCTCTTTTAAACGTGATAGTGCGGAGTTTGCCAAAAATTTAAAGTCCTTTTAAGCGGGTGGCGCTGTTGTACCTTTGTATCGTTTATTAGTAGATACAAATATAATGGCGTTTTCAAATTTATATAGTGCGGTCTGTCGGGGCAAATGGTTCGTTTCGTTCCGGGAGTTGAATCCAACCTGCTTGTTGTCGATAAACTGTTGGAACGCGACTTTGATAGTCAGGATACCGGTCGGTTGTCTGAGCGTGAAGCTATACCGCTGATGATTGCGACAAAAGATGGGCGTAGCGCAAGACTCGGCAATAGCTTCAGCGATGCTCCGCAAGGTAGTACGGCTATCATTCCGGTTCATGGTACTATGCTGAAGTATGGTACGTATTGCAGTTACGGGACAACGGAATATGCGGCCCTTATTCGTGACGCGGCTGACTCGGCTAATATCTCTTCTGTTTTGTGTGACATCGATTCCGGTGGCGGTGCAGTGGATGCCATTGCACCGCTGGTCGATGCCATTCTTTATGCAAAAAGTAAAGGAAAAGCGGTTGTTGCACATTGTGACCTTTGTGCATCGGCTGCTTATTATGCTGCTTCCTACTGTGATGAGATTATTGCCTCGAATACCATATCTGCCGAGTTCGGCAGTATCGGTGTGATGATGAGCTTTCCGGATTATGCTAAGTATTATGAAAATGCCGGTGTTAAGGTGCATACTATTTACTCCAATCTTTCCGATTACAAGAATGCTCCGTTTGAAGCGGCCAAGAAAGGTGATTACGCTTCCATCCGTGACGAAGAACTGGACCCGTTGGCAAGGGATTTTCAGGCGAATGTCAGGAAGAACCGGGGTGAATGTTTGAAGCAGGAGACTGAAGGACTGCTTCGCGGACGCATGTTCTATGCGGAAGATGCGCTGAAAGTTGGACTTATAGATAGTATCGGTAACCAGGATTATGCTGTACGGCGTAGCCGGGAAATCAATGCGGAAATGACAATTAACAATTATATCAACTCAAAATCCTGAAAGTATGTTTGGAAAAGTAATGAGCGTGGTACTTGGCTTTTTGGGCATCTCGGCCTTTGCGAAAGACGAGAAAGGAAAATCAATCCTTCTTTCTACGCAGGAAGAGCAGTTGAAGCAGAAGTACGGGGCGGTATTCGTCGAAGCCTTTAAAAAGGATCTCGCCGAATTTGAGAAAGAAGGTAGGAATGCAGAGGAAGCGGTTACCGATGAAGTGAGAACGGAATTGGAACGGGAGCGCGACAGTAACGCGACAGCGCTTGCCCAGGCACGTAAATCCTTGAAAGAACTAGATGATAAAGTGAAAGCTCTGAAGGATGAGATTGCCCAAAAAGATGCGCAAATAGAAAAAATGACAAAAGAACCGGTTCCGGATGCCGGTCAGCAGGTTGATGGGGGTAAATCAGAGATGGGTAATAAGTTTAAACCGGACATGAGTCTGGCGCATAACCGCTATTTGGACGCAGCCTTTAAAGGTGCGGCATACAGTGGTAACTCGACCATTGAGACAACTGAACTCCAGAAGGAGTTTGGGAAGTATGTATCTTCGGAACGGATTGAGATACTCAAAGGACTGATGGGTACTACGGAGTCCACGAAGTACATGTCAACATTGGTAACGGATAAGACGGAAGTACGTGCGCAGCAGGCTGCCATTGATTCAGTGCTTCAGCAGTTCGTTCCGAAGTGGACGCCTAAAGGCAAGTCTAAGTTCACTCCGCTGACAATAAAGAACTACAAGTGTAAAATCAACGTTCCCATTACGCCGTCGGACATCATGGAGGATATTCTCGGCTATCTGTATGATGAGAACTTGAAACCGGAAGATATGCCGGTAGTGAAATACATCTTGTATCAGCTTATATTCCCAAAACTGGACGAGGAACGCGAAATCGCATTGGCGGTTGGTGAGTTTAAGGAAACTTCGGCTACAAAGGACGGTGATGCCGCTACGGATGCTAATGACGTCATGGACGGTTATGTCACCCAATTGAAGAAACTCAAGAAAGCGAATAATGAAGCGATAACCTGGCTGCTCGATGGTGAGAAGCTTGAGGATGCGACACTAGTTGACCAGATAGAGAAAGCGGTTGAGGAAGTGAAACCTCTGTACAAGAAAAAATCCATGTTTATCCATGCGGACCCGGACTTGGTAACACGTTATGGTAAGGCATATCGTAAAAAATATCCTTGGCTGAAGAATGAGGACGGTGAGAAAATCAAGGTCGATTTTTCCAAGTTCTCATTTGTGCCGCTTGAAGGCATGCGAGGTACGGGTGTGTTCTTCATCACACCGAAAGAGAACTTCAAACATCTGCGCAGTAAGGACCTCAGAGCGCAAAAGTTTGGATGCAGGGAGAGAATTACGATGTGAAGATTTTTGCGGAATGGTGGGAGGCTACCGGATTTTGGCTGGCTGAAGCTATTTTCGCTTATCTGCCGCCGGCAGAAGAGGCTTCTGTTTCTTCGGCTTCTGATGATGGCATTTGAAATGAAAGGAGGTATATATGAGTGAAAACTATACAATGGTATCAGTACCGAAAAAGACATCGAACGCCGGACGTCCGAAAGGGAAGAAGTCCTATGTCATGCTTTTCCGTTGGGAGGACGTTAAGACCTGCACCCGTGATGAAAAGGGCGTGAAGGTGACCGCTTTTGAAATGGCGGAAGGTAAAAAACCGATAGCGGTGTATGCTACGGATTCTACAATAAACATCTATCATACCAGTGAGGGGGAAGATGATGCGCGCGGATTCATTCACCACGTGGATTATGAGCATCCGGGTACGGAGCTGGAACATGATGAGTTTGTTAACAACAACATCAACGAGAACCTGGGGGCGATTGTTTTCGGGTGTTCGGGGGATGATGCGAAGATTGCCGGAACACCGTGTACTCCGCTCAAGATGACCAAGGCGGATTCTCAGGATAACAAGGAAGGGGATAAGAATACCATAAATCTGGCCAGTTCTTTACGCGGTGGCACTATCGGTCATATAGCCAAGAGCCTTATTCCGGCAACGGACAGCGAGGAAATCAACGCTGTTTTAGGATTGCCGCCTGCTTCGGAATTGTCGTCTGACGGAGACGGAATGTAGTTTTGTTTAAAGGTTGGTTATAGGAGAGGCGTTTGCTTGGCATGCGCCTCTCTGTCCTTTTATAGGATATTGATAGGGGATATTTTTGTATCGAATTAAAAAATAAATTATGGCAACGAAAAAAGAAAACTGAAAAAGATGAGTTAACAAAGGTGGATACCACCCATGCAGATGTGAATGATGGTATGGCAGCGCCGGAACAGGAGACTTTGTCTGAAATGGAAAAAGTGAATGCTACGGCTCAGGACCATATAACGGTTGTTATTCCTTATTGCAGGGAATTTGCTCAGGGCAGAGAGCTGCTGTATGCTTTACGCTCCTGGCAGGAGAATGTACGTTTCGGAATCAATGTGGTGGTCATCGGTGACCGTGAGGCTTGGTTCAGCGAAGAAATTACCTTTATCGAGCATCAGCGTGTATCCGATAATGCGCAGGTTGATACACTCGCTAAATTGAGAATAGCTGTAGCTTCTCCTGAAGTGACCGGATATTTCATCTGGAGTAATGATGATATCTATGTTATGAATCCGGTTGCATTGCCACACATCGCACTTCCTAAAGTATCGGGCAAGCTTGTTCCGATGAGATTCAAGGGACTTTATGCGGAGAATATGAAACAGACCGCAATGTTGTTGGAAAAGAACGGTTTGCCATGCCTGAATTATGAGACCCATACTCCGGTATTATTTGATAAAGAGCGGTTGACTGCGATGTTTGAACGGTTCCCGGAATTGGAAAAGGGAGGTTACCTGTTTACTTCTGTTTATTATAATTCCCATCCATATCCGACACAGCCGGTGTATCTTGATTGGAAAACCGACCAGGTGTTGCTGCCTGTAGTATCGCAGAGTCCGGATGAGAATAAGGTGGTTGATATCTTATCCCGTAAGGTGTTTATGAACAATACCGTTTCGGGGTATTCTTCTTGGTTGGAAAAATTCCTTGATAAATGTTTCCCGGTTTCTTCCGATTTTGAGAATTGAAGGGAGCTTACGGGAAGTGCTTCACGGAGAGAGCCGCTCTCTTTCCGTGAAGAATTTCCGTTCCTGAATGAACCGGACTGCCCCATGGAGCTGGAAGCGCTTGTTTCGCGTAAGTTCAGCAAGTATCATGCTTATGTGCGGTTACACCGGAAATTGCGCGATTGCACCTCTTTGGAAGAATGCGCTACTGTCAGTCGTGAACTGATTGATAGCTATATCGGTAATCGGATGATATGGGAAGAGTTGAACTATTACAAGGAAAACCACTCGCTGTTGGGGAAACATCCGGCTTTTGCCGAGTTCCGCCGCAGGAGTGAGCTTCTGAAACTTCCGGTCAAGGAACTGGTACGTAGGCTGAGACAGGTGGAGAATAATATTTGGCGGGTTAAGTCGGAACTGGCGAAAGGGGATAAACCGCATTTGGATGCGATTCGCCGTGAAAGGTTGGCCGGCTATGAGAAGGAGCTGGCAGATATAAATCGTCTGTTGGAATGAGTTATTATTTTAATTTGGAGGAACTCCGGAAAGAAATGTCCGATTCCCGTATTTTCACCAGACGTTTTGAAACAATGTTGACGTTCAAGCTGAATAGCTTGAAAGAATTATGCGGACGTTTGCCTAAGGAAAACGAGGCGTTTTTTATCGAGACAAAAAAGAGTTTTACGGCATTTACCTTTATTGTGTATCTGATAAAGCATGCAGGCAGGTGAATCATTTGTATGTAGCGACCTATTCGACGAATGAGCGTATCATTAATGCGCTGTTCCGCTGGAAGGAAAAAGGATTTATCGGCGTCATTCATCTCCATATTTCGGAAACGATTAAGTTCCGGATGCCGAAGGTATTTGAACGGCTGATGCAGCTCTACCGGGAAGGAACGATTGAGTTGTCTTTCTCCTGGAGTCATAAGAAGATAACCTGTCTTGACACAACGGCAGGTTATTTTGTTGTTGAGGGGTCGGGAAATTACGGGGAAAATGCAATGGAAGAGCAGTATGTATTCTTAAAAAAACAAGGAAGTGTATGAGTTTCGTAGCGGACGAAGTGGTAAAATGGCGTGAAGATCCGCCATGGTTTGACCGGATAGACATGGATGAACTGGGACGGCTGGCCGGTATCGGTTATGAGCGAAACAGATTGCAATGTATTACAATGTTCCGGAAACGGATTTTATCTGGTATTTCAACCTTGTAGGGTCTCCGTTGAAATACCATTATGAACGTGGGCAGTTGTTGCAACGGGCCAAAGAGGGTTTGGCTATGGCTGCCAGTGCGGAGACGGGGGATAACGTGACTCAGGCGCAGCGGTTTGATAAGTTCCGCCAGGCGACCGGGTATCGTAATTCGATTAGTAAGATATTTTATGACGATATAGGCTGATGTTTGAAAAATCTTATTTTGAGACCTTGCAGGACTACATTGCTTCAGGATGTACGATAGAACTGACCGGTGATGAATTGGATTACTATAATGCGCTGTATGCCTGGTGGGGATAAATCGTAAATATGGTAAGGACAATGCAATCGCTTTCCTGATGCACGAGCCGTTTAATGTGGAACGGATGCGTGCCAGGCAGATGTACAGTGAAGCCATCAATCTGTTCTACCTGAATGATACCATAGAGAACAATGCGCACCGGAACATGGTGTTTGACAATCTGATGAAAGCTGCCCATGTGGTTCTTCAGAACGCAGTTAACTCCAAAGACATGGAAGTGTACGGCAATCTGACCGTACAGGCTGCCAGGATTAAGCAGCTTGACAGACCGGACCCGGTGAAGCCGAAAGAACTGGATGAGAAGCCTTTCAAGGTGTATGACCTTGACCCGGAAAAGGTGGGGCTTCCTTCTGCCAACCGGAATCTGTTGGCTGCTCAGATTGACTCGATGCCGGATATGCCATCCAGGGAGAAGGTACGGTTGAAACGTGATGCCAATGTGGTTGATATTGATTTTGAAGAAATGCTCGATGACCAGGAAGAAAAAACTAAAGAT
>ENA-OQCX01000811-OQCX01000811.1-human-gut-metagenome-genome-assembly--contig:-NODE-811-length-15756-cov-6.409943_pt1 | contig 15756 bp, 18 predicted proteins | sample MGYA00242762_ERZ504587 | MGnify/ENA primary metagenome ERZ504587 (study PRJEB26092, sample SAMD00036337) | human gut metagenome | host: Homo sapiens | study: EMG produced TPA metagenomics assembly of... | reverse complement strand
AGCAACAGACAAAACGGGGAGGTTTCCGTCAAGGAAGACCTTACTGCAAAACAACTGTTGCAAGGCATCTGGGTGAACGATGAAACAGAAATGCCGTTGATGCGCATCGAAGGGGATACGGTATATTATGCCAACCCGCAAAGCGCTCCCGTACCTTTCAAGGTTGTTCACGATACAATCTACATATACAGCAATGAACCGGTGGCCTATAAGATAGACCGTCAAACGGAATACAGCTTCTGGTTCCACTCGCTGGCCGACGAAGTAATCAAACTGCATAAATCAGAGAATGCAGAAGATTCTTTGGTTTTCACCAGTCGAGAAGTGGAGGTCATTTCTACTACTCCGGAAGTAATAAAGAAAGACAGTATCGTAACATACAAGAATACAAGATATAGGGGATATGTATATATCAACCCCTCAAAGATGAAGGTTTTCAAGACTTCCTATTCTGAAAATGGAATCAGTGTGGACAATGTGTATTATGATAATGTAATCCACATCTGTGTATACGAAGGGAAGAAGATGCTTTATGGCCAGGACATCACTAAAAAGATGTTTGCGGATATATTCCCTACCGAAATGCTGGACCAGGCCATTCTTGCCGATATGAATTTCATGGGTGTGGATAGTAAGGGGTACCATTATCAGGCAACCCTCGGCATACCCGAAAGTTCCGTATACAATTTGGTAAATATGATTATTGGTTTTGACAATACAATGAACATAGAAAAAGCGGAATAAATCCGCTTTTTCTATTTCTTTTCTTCACCACAATGTTTATTTCTTCTCGCTGCCATTCTGTGGACGTTTGGCTCTGGGCTTTCCACCTTTACTGTTGTTACGGCCGTTCTTGTTTCCTCCTGGCTTACGTCCGTTTCCATGGCCGCCCCGTCTTCCTCCTCCGTCAAATGCTCTCGGCTTGTATTCGGGTGCTTCACCCAGCTCTTCGGGAACCGGTATTTTATAGATGTCCCTATCCAGGAATTTTTCGATATTCTTAAAGCTACCTTGCTCCTTTTCGGAAACGAAGGTGATGGCTACGCCGTCATTATTGGCACGCGCCGTACGTCCGATACGGTGCACATAATCTTCACTGTCGTGGGGAACGTCATAGTTTATCACCAGACGGATGTCATCGATATCAATACCTCTCGCAACGATATCTGTAGCTACCAGGATATTGATACGTCCTGCCTTGAATTCGTACATCACTTCTTCGCGCTGTGCCTGCTCTAAATCGGAGTGCATTTCACCAACGTTCAGTTTCATCTGCTTCAAGGCTTTGGTCACTTCCTTCACTTTCAGTTTGGAAGAAGCAAAGATGATGACGCGTTCCGGCGTCTCCTCTGCAAAGAGGCTACGGATGATGCCCAGCTTCTGATTCTCGTAGCAGACATAGGCTGCCTGCACAATCTTTTCCGCTGGTTTGGAAACCGCCAACTTCACTTCGGCGGGATTGTTCAGAATGTTGCCAGCCAACTGTTGTATCTTGGCAGGCATGGTAGCAGAGAACATAATGGTCTGCCGCTCTTTAGGGAGAAACTTGACAATCTGCATAATGTCATCATAGAATCCCATATCCAGCATCCGGTCTGCTTCATCCAAAATAAAATAAGAGACACGGGAAAGATCTACATAACCAAGGCTAAGATGGGCTATCAAACGCCCGGGGTAGCAATAACGACATCAGCACCAGTGTCAACCCTCTTTTCTGCTGCTCGAATAGTATTCCGTCATTACCGCCATACACGGCCACGCTGGAAACCGGCATGAAATAAGAGAAACCTTCCATCTGTTGGTCTATCTGTTGCGCCAACTCGCGGGTAGGAGCCATGACAATGCAATTGATGGCATCGGCAGGGTGTCCGCCCTCTGAAAGCTTGTTCAATATAGGCAACAAATATGCGGCTGTTTTTCCCGTTCCGGTTTGTGCCACTGCTATTAAATCTCGACCTTCGAGTATGACGGGAATTGATTTTTCTTGTATGGGGGTGCACTCTTCAAAGCGCATGGCATCCAGTGCCTCCAGTACATTGCCATTTAAATGTAGTTCTGAAAACTTCATGTATCTCTTTTAAATTTGCGTACAAAGATAGGAAAAAGACTTATAAAATAGACTCTTACAGTAAAAAAATAAGCCCTTGGGACAATAATTATCTCAAGGGCTTGCAAATTTGTTTCAAGCATCTGCCTTCAACGGGGAATATCAATGTATGAATCCTTAAATCCCAGAAAGTAAAGTACGCCATCTAAGCCGATGGTATTGATGGATTGCTTGGCATTGGCAACTACTTTGGGCTTTGCATGGAAAGCGATTCCAAGGCCGGCAATTCCCAGCATGGGCAGGTCGTTGGCACCGTCGCCCACAGCAATAGTCTGCGCAATATCCACTTTCTCCACCTGAGCTATCAAACGCAGCAACTCCGCCTTACGCTTACCGTCGACTACATCACCGAGATAGCGGCCGGTCAGTTTGCCATCCTCTATTTCCAGCTCGTTGGCATACACATAGTCTATACCGTACTTCTTCTGGAGGTACTGCCCGAAGTAGGTAAACCCTCCCGAAAGAATAGCTATCTTGTAACCGTATTTCTTCAAAACATACATCAGGCGATCCACACCTTCCGTAATGGGAAGATTCTCTGCAATCTCCTGCATCACGGACTCATCCAATCCTTTCAACAAAGCCACTCGTTCGCGAAAGCTCTCGATGAAATCTATCTCACCACGCATGGCACGTTCGGTAATGGCCTTCACCTGGTCGCCCACACCTGCACGTATGGCCAATTCATCAATCACTTCCGTTTCAATCAGCGTAGAGTCCATATCGAAGCAAATGAGGCGGCGCATCCGGCGGTACATATTGTCCAACTGGAAAGAGAAATCCATTTCCAGTTCGGTTGCCAGTTTCATTAACTGTTCTTGCATGGCAATACGGTCTTTCGGAGTGCCACGAACGGAAAATTCGATGCAGGCGCGTGTACGCGATTCGCATTCGTCCAGCGGGATACGTCCTGTAAGGCGCTTGATGGCATCGATATTCATGCCTTGCTCTGCAAGAATACGGGTAACGGCAGATATTTGACGGGCAGACAACTTACGCCCCAATAAAGTAAGAATATAGCGGTTCTTTCCCTGCATATTCACCCAATCCTCGTACTCTTTGGTAGTAATGGGGTAGAAACGGACAGTCACGCCCAGGGAGGAAGCCTTGAAAAGCAGTTCCTTCATAATGAACCCCGAGTGTTGTTCTTCCGTCTTGCACAAAATGCCCAACGAAAGAGTATTGTGAATATCTGCCTGGCCAATATCCAGAATGGTAGCATCATATTTCGCCAGAATTTCCGTCACGGAAGCTGTCAGTCCCGGACGGTCTTCACCCGTAATACGTATCAGGATGAGTTCAGTGTTCAATGGTTGCATAAGTCATCTTTTTGATAGAATAATAGGCTACAAAAGTAAGGAAAATTCCCGCTATTTATGCTAAATAACATAAAAATATGCCCCTAAAAAGTGAGAAAAATGCTTGTTTATTTGGAAGTTTGTTTAGGAATTACTTACCTTTGCACCCGATTTCAGAATTAAAAGCTTTGATTATCAGCATCTTTATCACTATTCAAGGCTTTGACAAGACGATGTTCCGGGAAGAAATCACTGTTGAAGGACAGTCCCGGATAGTATTAACCAAAACCGTGCCGCATGAAATATGCAAAATGGATTTTTGTTGTATTACTAATAAGTTCCTTGACTTCTTTTGTAGAAAAAGACAAACCTACCGGAGGTTTGAATGTGGGTGACATGGCCCCGGATTTCAAAATCCAAACCATGTCGGCAGAGCAATCCCAAACCGAACTTTCAGACTTGAAAGGAAAGTATGTGTTGCTCAGTTTTTGGGCAAGTTACGACGCGCAGTCCCGGATGCAGAACGCAAGTTTGAGCAATGCGCTTCGCTCTACTGCCCGCAACAATGTGAAGATGGTTTCAGTTTCATTCGATGAGTATCAGTCAATCTTTGAAGAAACCATCCGTAAGGACCAAATAGTTACGCCCACTTGTTTCGTGGAAACTAAAGGCGAATATTCCGGCCTCTTTAAGAAGTATCGCTTGGGCCGCGGATTCACTAACTATTTACTGGATGATAATGGTGTAATTATTGCCAAAAACATCTCTGCTGCAGAACTTTCCGCTTACTTGAATTAAGCTTGCTGATGCCCGGTGCATACAACAGCAACTTAAAGAACCTGTAAGACGAAAGTGAGGGTGTTCCCTAGAAACCGACATCTCTTTCCGGCAAAAAAGGGAACAGAACAAAAGAGGAAAATGAATACAACAAAAAGCCCCTCCCGCACTTGTACAACGCAAGAGTGGGAGGGGCTTCTTATTTTAATGGGCTTCCAGAGACAAACATCCTAAACCTCTGCTTTAGTACGCCAAACCTCAACTTGAGCAAGCTGAAGTAGAGGTTTAGAATGCTTATTTCGGCGCTTTCCTATATAGATAGAATGCGATGAAGGCATACATTATATTCGGTATCCATACAGCGATGACCGGAGGCATGTTGCCGTTCACCGCAAATGTGGAAGCAATGGTCTGAAATAGAATATAAGAGAAACTCAATGCCAAGCCGATACCCAAATGCAATCCCATTCCGCCTTTCGTTTTCTTGGAAGACAAAGACACTCCAATCAGTGTCAGGATAAAGGAGGCAAACGACATGGCAATGCGTTTGTGTACTCAATCTCAAATTCCTTAATGTTGGCAAAGCCGCGTTGCCGCTGCCTGCTGATGTACTCGCTCAGTTGAGGGCTGGTCAACATCTCCTGCTGGTTCTTCATAATCAGGAAGTCGGCAGGCTCCATAAAAAGGGTAGTGTCTATGCGGTCACCCTTCGTGATACTCTCCTTCATGCCATCCATCTGGCGAATCATATAATCCTTGATTTTCCACTTATGCACGGCCGTCGTGTCGTAGGTAATGGAACGGGCCGTAAGGTGGGAGACCAGTTGCTTGTCATTGAACTTGTCCAAAGAAAAGCGATAACCGGTCTTGCTGTAGTCTTCAAAACGTTCGATATAGGCAATTACCCCCGAATCCACTTCCAGCTGGATGTTCCGTGCCGTATTCGCCTTACGGGGTTTGTAGTACTTGTCCTCAAAATTGATACGTGTCACACTGCCTTTGGGAATGACATAGGACCCGAGGCAGAATGTTACTACCGCAATGATTGCTGCAGACACCATGTAAGGACGCAACATACGCTTGAAGCTCATTCCCGTAGAGAACATGGCAATAATTTCCGAGTTCTCCGCCAGTTTGGAAGTAAAGAAGATTACGGCGATAAACACGAACAGCGGACTGAACAAGTTGGCAAAGTAGGGGATGAAGTTCAGATAATAATCAAAGACAATAGCATTCCACGGCGCTTCATGAGACATGAAGCGGTCCATCTTCTCGTTGAAGTCGAACACCACCGCAATGGAGATAATCAATGCGATGGCAAAGACATATGTACCCAGGAACTTCTTAATGATGTACCAGTCCAGCCGCTTCAGGAATTTACCTCTCGGCAGCTTTATATTCTTCATATCCTCCAGTTCATTTTTCTCATAATCTTGTCGATACGCGTTTCACCATCATCGGTTTCCAGGTAGCAAAGTCGCCTGCAATGATATGCTTACGTGCCTCGCCTGCCAGCCACAGATAGAAAGCCAAGTTGTGGATAGATGCTATCTGCATGGCAAGCAGCTCTTGTGCATGGAACAGATGGCGCAAGTATGCCTTGCTGTACATGGTATCTACGTAGGAGGCACCGTCTGCTTCAATGGGAGAGAAATCCATTTCCCATTTTTTGTTGCGCATGTTCATGATGCCGTCCTTGGTAAACAACATGCCGTTGCGTCCGTTGCGGGTAGCATCACACAGTCGAACATATCGACACCGCGTTCAATGCCCTCTAGAATGTTTACCGGGGTCCCGACTCCCATCAGATAGCGAGGCTTGTCTTTGGGAAGAATACCGTTCACCAGCTCAATCATCTCGTACATCTTGTCTACAGGCTCGCCCACAGCCAGACCGCCAATGGCATTACCGTCAGCACCTTTAGAGGCAACAAACTCTGCCGACTGCTCGCGGAGGTCGCGATAGACGCACCCCTGCACAATGGGAAATAAGGATTGCTGATAACCGTACTTAGGTTCTGTTTCGTTGAAACGCTTGATACAACGGTCCAGCCAGCGATGTGTCAATCCCAGTGATTTTTTGGCATATTCGTAGTCCGAATCCCCCGGAGGACATTCATCAAAGGCCATCATGATGTCTGCACCGATAGTCCGTTCTATATCCATCACCTTCTCCGGCGTAAAGATATGCTTGCTACCATCGATGTGTGAACGGAATTCCGCACCTTCTTCGCGCAACTTGCGGATACCGGACAACGAGAATACCTGGAAACCGCCGCTGTCTGTCAGCATAGGACGGTCAAAGCCGTTGAACTTATGCAGTCCACCGGCTTTCTCTATCACTTCCAGTCCCGGACGCAGATAAAGATGATAGGTATTACCCAATATTATCTGCGCCTTTATGTCCTCTTTCAGCTCGGGCAGATGCACGCCTTTCACTGTTCCCACTGTACCTACCGGCATAAAGATAGGTGTCTCAATCTGCCGTGGTCAGTAGTAATCAGTCCGGCACGTGCATTGGTCTTGCTGTCTGTATATTGTAACTCGAATGTCATTCCTCTTTCTTTTCGGTCTTTTCTTTCTTTACGGACAAGTCGATGGCATCGGCTACTTTTTCATCAGTCAGCGCAATGGCAAACACTTCCTTAATATCTTTCACATAGTGGAAAGTCAGTCCTTTCAGATATATATCCTGTATCTCTTCTATATTCTTGCGGTTCTCGTCACTCAAGATAATCTCCTTGATACCGGCACGCTTGGCAGCCAGTATCTTCTCCTTGATGCCTCCTACCGGAAGTACCTTACCGCGAAGTGTTATCTCTCCCGTCATGGCAAGATTGGCCTTCACCTTTTTCTGGGTGAGGGCAGAAGCGAGGGAGGTAGCCATCGTGATACCGGCAGACGGACCGTCTTTCGGAATGGCGCCTTCGGGCACATGGACATGGATGTTCCAGTTGTCAAAAATCTCTTCGTCAAGATTCAGCAGGGAGCATGCGCCTTGATGTATTCCAATGCCAGCATGGCCGACTCTTTCATTACATCACCCAAATTGCCGGTCAATGTCAAACGTCCACCCTTGCCACGGCTCAGGCTGGTTTCCACGAAAAGTATTTCACCACCTACGGCAGTCCACGCCAGACCGGTCACCACCCTGCATACTCATTACCCTGATACTTGTCCCGGGTATATTCGGGTGCACCCAGGAATTCATACAAGTCTCCCGGTTTTATTTCGGTCTTCGCAAAATAACCGTCCGTAGCATATTGGCGTGCAGATTTACGGAGTATCTTTCCGATTTTCTTTTCCAGTTCGCGCACGCCGCTCTCACGGGTATAATTCTCTATAATGGCTTCCAGTGTGTTCTTCGGAATCTTGATATCATTCTTTTTCATACCGTTTGCCTCCAATTCCTTCGGAACCAGATGGCGGCGGGCAATCTCAATCTTTTCTTCCGTGATATAGCCGCTTACCTCAATCAGCTCCATACGGTCCAGCAACGGTCCGGGGATGGTATTCAGATTATTGGCAGTAGCGATGAACATCACTTTGGACAAATCATAGTCCACATCCAGAAAGTTATCATGGAATGTAGTATTCTGTTCCGGGTCGAGCACTTCGAGGAGGGCAGAGGAGGGGTCTCCCTGGCGGTCGGCACTCACCTTGTCTATTTCATCCAGAATAAATACCGGATTGGAGGAGCCTGCCTTTATCAGATTCTTGATAATCCGTCCCGGCATGGCACCGATATAGGTTTTACGATGACCGCGAATCTCAGCTTCATCATGCACGCCTCCCAGCGACATACGGATATACTTACGCTTCAAGGCGGCAGCAATGGAACGCCCCAAAGAGGTTTTTCCCACACCCGGAGGGCCATACAGACAGATGATGGGGACTTCATATCGCCCTTCAGCTTTAATACAGCAAGATGTTCCAGAATGCGTTCCTTCACCTTCTCCAAACCATAATGGTCTTTGTTCAGTGTCTTTTCTGCATTGACAAGGCTCAGATTATCCGTCGTATAAATGCCCCACGGTAAACTAAGCATCGTCTGCAGATAGTTCAGCTGCACGCTATAGTCGGGAGACTGGGGATGGGTACGTTCCAACTTATCCACCTCTTTCAGGAACGTAGCCTTCACCTCATCATTCCATTTGATGGTCTCCGCCTTCTTACGCATCTCCTCTATTTCCTGCTCTTGACCGCCGCCACCCAGCTCATCCTGAATGGTTTTAATCTGCTGCTGCAGGAAATACTCACGCTGCTGCTGGTCTATATCCTCACGTGCACGCATCTGGATAGACTCTTTGATTTCGGCAAGCTGCACTTCACGATTCAGAATCTCAAGCAGGCGGTAGGTACGCGCCCGCAAAGATCGATACGGAGCAGTTCTATCTTTTCGTCTTTCTTGAGTGGCAGGTTCGTACAGATAAAGTCTACCAAAAACATTGGATTGGTAATGTTCTTGATGGCAAATGCCGAATCCTGCGGAAACATATCGGATGACTTGATGTAGCGTACTGTCAAGTCTTTACACGCCTCTACCAATGCATGGAATTCCTTGTCATTCTTCTCCGGAAGTTCTTCATTCAGCGTAGCTATCCGTCCCTTCAGATAAGGAGTCGTATCCGTAATCTCCTTCAGTTCCATACGTTTGGAGCCTTGCAGAATGACTGTAGTTGTCTGGTCTGGCATTTCAAGCACACGTACTATCTTGGCAACTGTACCGATGGTATGTAAATCCTCAAACAGAGGTGTCTCTGTTTCAGCCACCTTTTGGCATACAACAGCTATATAAGAATTTTTCTTTTCTGCTTCACGCACCAATTTGAGGGAAGATTTTCTTCCTACAGATACCGGCATAAACACCCCAGGGAACAATACCATATTTCGGAGAGGCAATATCGGTAAAACCTCTTCTACCTCAATGTCCATCAATTGTTCTTCATTCCCCTCAAAATCAGCAATTACAGAGAAAGCGTTTCCGCTTCTATCTTCGACATCACTCAGGTAATTTCTTTTCTTCATTTCTTTCTTTTTAGTTTATGTCATATTGGCAGGCCAATAAAGCGCCTGCAAAGTTAAGCTATTTCTTCATAAATAAACGTTCTTCACCCTTTAAAAAGACAAAAACAGTGCCAATTTTATGACAAATATGCAGGCTTTGATTATTTTTGAGCCCAATTAAAGAAGATAAACATGCCAAAATCATCTTTTAAGTTTAAACAATTTACCATATTTCATGATAAATGCGCCATGAAGGTCGGCACAGATGGTGTACTACTTGGGGCATGGGCCCCGGCAGACAAAGCAAAGCGTATACTGGACGTTGGAACGGTACCGGATTAATAGCCTTACAGTTAGCGCAAAGGAATCCGCATGCCCGGATTACTGCAATCGAGATAGATGCGGCTGCAGCCGGACAAGCCACAGAAAATGTATCTCACTCTCCATGGGCCGATAGAGTAGAGATCATATGTCATGATTTCCGAGATTATCAGCCGGAAAACAGATTTGACCTCATCGTTTCCAATCCTCCCTATTTTATAGATGCGTTGAAATGTCCTGACGAACAAAGGTGCACAGCACGGCATGCGGGCAATTTGAATTACGATTTACTGTTTCATCGTTCGGCATCTTTGCTTGAAGAGCAAGGAGTCGTAAGCATCATTATTCCAGCGGAAGCTGAAAAAACGGTTGTGGATACAGCTTGGAACCATAAGTTGTTTCCATTGCATCGTGTGCAAGTCTTCACCAAGCCCGGAAAACCGTGCAGACGGGTATTGCTGAACTTTGGTTTTGAAGCAAAAGAGTGTAGAGAAGAGAAACTCTGTATTGAGGTGAATCACAATGAGTTTACCCCTGAATATGTAGCTTTAACGAAAGATTTCTATCTGAAAATGTAATTTTAATTGCATAAAACTTGCCTAAATGTTTGGTTGGTATCAGAATTGTTTTTACCTTTGCACTCGCTTTTCAGAAGTAAAGTATTCGGGGTGTAGCGCAGTCCGGTTAGCGCACCTGCTTTGGGAGCAGGGGGTCGTGGGTTCGAATCCCGCTACCCCGACGGATGAGAGTCAAGGAGTTACGGTAAAATGTAGCTCCTTTTTTTATTCTCCGAATGGGGCGGTTTACCTTTGGTTTAACCGAGTGAGTTAAACCGAGAGTTAAACCAAAAATTAACATGGATGCTACAATTTCAGTGGTTTGTTACAAATCCAAGACCCTATCTAATGGCGAACACCCTCTAATGCTTCGTATCAGTAAAGACGGAAAGAAGAAATACCAAAGTTTGGGAATATCTGTAAATCCCAAGTTTTGGGACTTTCAGAAAAATAAGCCGAAACCTAAATGTCCTAATTTAGAGTATCTTCAAAAGATTATTCTTGATAAGAAGCTGGAACTTCAAAAGAAAATGCTTGAAATAAAGTCCGACCAAAAAGAATACTCGGCTGCAACTCTGATTGAAGCAAATGAAAAGCTACTGGTTGCCAAAACCGTAGATTGCTTTTATAAAGAAATAATTGCTCAGTGTGAGATTAACAACAAATGTGGCAATAGGCTGGTTTACCTTAATTCCTATAACTCTTTGAAAAGATTTACTAATGGAAAATTGGAAATCCCCTTTAACACCATAAATGTGGCATGGCTCGAAAAATATGAAAAATGGCTTCGGAGTAATGGTAACAAAGAAACAACAATCAGTTTAATGTTCCGTACCTTACGAAGCACATATAATAAAGCAATAAAAGAAAGATGTGCCCATTTGTCAGATTATCCTTTTCAAGAATATAAAATCAGTAAATTCGACACTTCTACTCAAAAGAGAGCCATAGCTAAAACGGATATGTTGAAGTTTACAGAAACTTCCCAACCGATAGGACAGAAAAAATATGTGGAGTTAAGTAAGGACATCTTTATATTCAGCTATCTGTGTGGCGGTATAAACTTTACTGATATTGCTAATTTAACACAAGAGAATATCGTTAATGGTAGGTTACACTATATCCGTCAGAAAACTGGTAAGCTAATCAAGATTGGAATACCCCAAGAAGCTATGCAAATTATTAAAAAATACACCGATGAGAGTAATGGTTATCTATTCCCGATATTGAACGTAAAAGTCCATAAAACAGCTTTGCAGAAGCAGAATAGGATTCATAAAATACGTGGCAAGGTAAATGACATTCTAAAGACACTCGGTAAGCGATTGGGAATTGAAGCTAATATAACAACCTATGTGGCGCGCCATTCATTCGCAAGTGTTCTTAAGAAATCGGGAGTAAACATAGCATTGATAAGTGAAGCATTGGGACATTCAGACTTGGCGACTACTCAAATATATTTGGATAGCTTCGACAACGAGCAAGTAGATGAAGCTATGAAGAATTTGCTGTAAACCAATAATTCCCCACTTGTAGCAATGCAGGTGGGGATTATTTTTTAATTTTGCGTTTAAACTTAAAGCTAAAAAGATGAATACCAACAATTCTAACATAATTAATGGATATGACCTCGTACAAGTGAAAAATACATTGCCACAAATTATTCAATGTTCTACGAGATATAAAGAACTGTCCCAACTTTTCTCACAAACAGAATACCAAGAAACTCTTTTAGATATTATAATAACTACCCTTAAACGCATCAGAAGATACCAAAGCTCTAAAGTTATTGACTTGGCAAGACTTGTTAAACTCTTATATGGCATCCAAAAACATGATTCTATCCAAATCAAATATAATGGGAAGACCCAATTTGATTTTCCATACGGAGAAACGACCCGGTTACTATTCGATACTTTTAACAAGGAATTGGCTACAATATATCCACCTGAGAAAATGATGCAGTTTTATAAGTTCTTGTATGCGGAACTTCTTTGGAATGAAGAAATAAAATCTCCGATTGATAATAACGATACCAAAGTTCTTCTATTTGAATATAATGCCAGTAAAAGCTATAAGCGAATTGTTGCGTTTGAAAAGGAAGATGATATTGATATTCGCCTCTACTTTGGATATAAGTTCAAGGACGGTGTTACTCCATATTATGCAAAGAACGAACAAGGGAAAACTGTACAACCGATTGGATTTACTTTGAAAGGAGTTAAAACAATTCTTGCCATAGAATCAACCTTGCAAAAAAGAATAGACTCTCACTATGTGGGTACATTACTATATACATTAGGTACAGAGTTTCAATTTGCTGGTATTTTTAAGAGAGGGGATTTTCTATTTACCAATGAACAATATGCGTTCCTATATGATATTGCAGGAATATTAGGAGTGCTTGATAAAGACTTTAATATTGAATACTCTAATAAAGAGAAGCAAACATTCGTCAGAAAGGAAATGAAAAAGTACAATAAATACATAATCAAATAACATAGGCTTAACTTTTTGGAATTTTCTATCGATTTTTTCCCACCTTTTAGTTCCACTTAGCTCCATTTACTTCCTCTACCTTTGCGCCATAATCAAGAAAATAAGAGGCCTCTATTTTGATTACCATTAATTATTAATTATTTTTATATGAGCAAAAAGAAGAATAAAACAGCCCCTATTAATGGGAGCAATGGAACAAAGTTTTTAAACGGTGAAGGAAAAATTCAACTTTCCATGCCCAAGAATCCTTTGGAAGACTTGAAGTGGCTTCCCGAACTTGTAAAAAGTGAAGACGAAAGGCTTGATATTATAGAGCGATTAGGCTTCCCCATAATAAAACAAGATGCGGAAGGTTTTGTACACGTGCCTTTATTCCCTTCACAACCCAAACGGGATGAAGACTTATTGCAAGAGTTCATAAACGGAAAATGGCGTTTCATGATAGCGGCATGTACCATGAGGAAAAGATTCCCGGATAAAAGGCATGAAACCACCACAAGAGGTTTTGATGTGGAACGTGTGGATGCTGCACTTCCCGAAATCAGAGAAAGACTTAAATGCAGGGTATGGAAATCTTGGGACTTGAATGAGAATCAATTTTTCTCATGTGAAGATGATGACTTTCCTGCTTGGCAATTCAAAAGAATTGGCTGGAGCATCTACCCCGATATTCCATATCCAGAGGAAGGAGGTGACAAATGATTACCTTCAACTTTGAAAGTGTCGTTTCAAGTAATCGCGAACCATATAATAATGTGGCTGCGCATGAAGAATTGAAGTCCATGATGTCACGCTTTGACAGGTTGAACATCTTCTTCGACATTGACGAGGACGGCTACGAAGTGATAAAGGTCGAAAGCACATACGTGAAACGCTTCGCGTATCAGTTGAACGATGAATCTGCAAACTGGCTTATGACATACCTTTCTACTGGAAAGAGTGAGGATTTTGGAGTAGAACCGTCCGAAGTTCAGAAGTCAGACCAAACCAACGGCAACGAGTATCGAAAGAATATGCTCAAACTGTTTGTGGAAAGCAAGGCTGTAAACATTCAGTTTACGCCCGAGTTCAGAGACCGTAGAGGGCAGCTAACAGCAGTAGCCAACTTCAAGTTCGGTAACATCTTCTTCTTTGTAAATCGAGACGAGGAAATTGTTTCGTACTTGCAAGAGAAAGAGTTAATTCGCTAAATCCAAACGGAGTAGAGGAAGTGTAAATTTCCTCTCTCCTTTTAAAAACTGACAAAAATGAAAACGGAATATAAACCAATATATAAAATAGCTGGTAAAATCCAGTACTTGACAGAAGTCCTGCCACAGATAGAAACAAACACTATCCTTTGTAAGACATTAACTGGATTGGGTGCAACCTATTCCGAAATAAAGGCTAAGCGACATTCTGTTATCATCGTTCCCAATGTTCCGCCTATTATTGGCAAGTGCAAAGACCCGAAGCATAAGAATGACAATCTGTTCGGTGTCAAGCAAGGGGTGACAACAGAAGAAGTCATTGATTATATTGAAAAGACATTAGCCGCAGGAAAGTTTATCAAGTTGATAAGCACTCCCGAAGGATTTGCTAAAATCAAACGTGCTTTCGAGGAACTGGAACTTGACATATATAATATGTGCTTCTTCCTATCCGATGAATGCGACAAGCTGATAAAAGATGTTGATTACAGAGCTGATATAATTCTTCCTATGGATGATTTCTTTAAATTCAGAGAAAAGGCATTTGTTTCAGCCACTCCCATACTGCCGAGTGACCCACATTTTGAAAGTCAAGGTTTCAAAATAGTAGAAATACAGCCTACCTTTGATTACAAACGTCCTATCAGCATTGTGCAGACTAATAATGTTTTGGAAGCATTGAAAGAAATTCTACCACAGATAAAAGCACAACAAGAACAACCACGCAGTGTTTGTTTCTTTGCCAACAGCGTTGATATGATACACCAGCTAATGAGCAAATTGGGAATTGAAAATGAGTCCGCTGTGTTCTGTGCAGAGAAAAGCGTTGAGAAGTTGAAGAAGAAAGGATTCAAACGCGCTTATGAACACTGGAACAGTAAGCATAAAATGCCTTATATGTGGTTTACTTGTAGATTTTATACGGCTGTGGATATTGAACTGGAGGAACAACCCGATATAGTATTTGTCACTGAACCGTATTTTGCAGAATACACAATCATTGACCCATGCACTGATGCGGTACAAGCAGTTGGACGATTCAGAAACGATACTTCTTTCGCTATTCATGTTGTCAATGCCAATGAGAACTATCCGATACGCACCAAAGCAGGCATCAAGGAATATCTCAAAGGTTGCAGGGATGCTTACAAGACTATTAAAAATCTTTATGAATGTGCAACATCTTCAGAAAGTCGAGATGCTTATAAGGCTGCATTGGATATACTGCCATATAACCGGATGCTAAAAGACGGTAAGACCAACTATTTTGCGATTGACAATTTTGTTGATGAAGCATTGGTTAAGTCTGCCTACAACAATATTGATTCAGTAGTGAACCGATACAAGGAAAGCAGTTTGTTTTTACCGAAACTGACCCAACCTCTGTTTTACAAATTGGGCGATAAGGAAAGGTTGAGCCTAATGGATAAGAGCAGTTCTATCAAAGAAAGCCGAAAGCGTATCGTTGAATTACTGGAATCGTTGAAGGATGACAGAGATTCTCCATTGGCACAATCGTTTATCGGTGACATCAGACAAGTTGATGCTTTTATTATTGATGCTTACGATACGGTAGGCAAAGAAGTTATTGAAGTAAACAATTATTCATTCAAAAAAATCAAAGAAGCCATGATTATGAAAAACTACAGAGAAAAAACAAGCGGAGTAGAGTTTGTTCAACTCCTTAAAAACTCCTTTAAGATTGGCGAGAAATACACTCGTGAATATATCAAAAAAGAATTAAAGCGTTTATACGCATTGGTTAAGACTGCACCTAAAAATGCGATTACAGCCATGACTATAAAAGATTTCTTCAAAATTCAAGAGTGTAAAATCGGAAATCAAAAAGCTATCAGAATATTAGAACCATTAATTGTAGATACTAATTGAAAAGTGCGCCAATATTCCAATTGAAAAGTGCGCCGCCATAGGATAAGTATAATGACCTTTGTATCATCCAAATACAAAGGTAAAATGAAGACTATGGTAGAAAGACAATCA
>ENA-OQCX01000810-OQCX01000810.1-human-gut-metagenome-genome-assembly--contig:-NODE-810-length-15762-cov-1.862808_pt1 | contig 15762 bp, 24 predicted proteins | sample MGYA00242762_ERZ504587 | MGnify/ENA primary metagenome ERZ504587 (study PRJEB26092, sample SAMD00036337) | human gut metagenome | host: Homo sapiens | study: EMG produced TPA metagenomics assembly of... | reverse complement strand
TTACACCGGCCATCAATTCCGGATTGCTTTCGATTGGTTCATTCTCCTGTTTTTCCTACTGTTGTCAAATCGCTCATATGACGGAATCACCTCCGGCGCGGTTGAAGCTGTATTCGGCTTTACCTCCATCTGCTCCTGAAGCGCATCCACCGTGATCCTGGAGATTTCCTCTGCGATCGCAGGGGCGGAAGCAAGGCCCGGCGACTGGATACCGGCCGCATGGATGAGGTTTTGCACATATTCGGAGCGTTCGATGATGAATTCCTCTTCATATGTAGCGGCTCGGATGCCGGCAAAATAGGTGATTACGTCCGAGGGGGCGAAGCCTTGATGAGCGGGAGGTGCTTTTTCAGGATCGCGTCGATATTCTCGCGGTGCGTGCTGAAATCCTCGCGCATCGGCTGCTCGTAGGCGTCCGGCCCCACGAGCACGTTTTGGTCAATCGTGCGCATCACACCGCCGCCCTTGGTGTCGGAGTGGCCTGGCTGAGATCGATCAGCCCATTGAGCGAGTCACGAGCGGGCCCTTCTTTTTATCCAGAATCACCAGCTCTCCCTTGCGCGGGTGGATGGAGAAAAAGCGGTCGTTTGCCATCTCGCAATCTGATCGGAGAAAACACCCGCTGCGTTGATGACGAGCCGCGGATGGATGGCGCCGCGGTTAGTGAAAACGCTGCCGATCGCATCCCCCTCCATCTCCATGCCGGTGACGATGGTGTCAAGAGAAACCTGCGCGCCGTTTTCCACGGCGTTTTCCGCCAGCGCAACGGTTAGCTTATAGGGGGATAGTACGCCGGAGGAGGGGTATTCAAACGCGCCTAAGGCGCGGTCTGTGATATTCGGCTCAATTTCACGCAGCCGCTTGCGGCTGATTTTGCCGCCGACAATCCCCAATTTGCGCGCCCGCTCGCCGAGATAGGCTCTGCCACCGTGCCGAAGATATGGTCGGCATAGAGAATCAGATTGCCATACCTCTGGAAGGGAACGCCGAGCTCCTCGCAGAGCTGTGTATACATCGCGTTGCCTTTCACATTCATCTTACCGCGCAGCGTGTTTGCATGGGAAGCAATGCCGGGGTGGATCATTCCGTCGTTGCGGGAGGAGGCGTGCATGGCAACGTCGCTCTCCTTGTCGAGCAGCAGGATGTCGAGCGCATTTTTAGACAGCTCGCGGGCAATCGCGCAGCCGATCACACCGCCGCCGATGATGAGCACATCCGGCCTGCGGCCTTCCAGCGCGTTATCCCGCTGTTTCGGCGTGCGGATAGGGGCGGTGTGAAGCCCTTGAGTGTAATATCGTTGATTACACCCTTATAGCCCGCCTTCGCGGCGATTTTTCCGGCTTTGACGATGGCTTTCCAATCGTCAAGCTCCCCCTCCAGCCGGATGGATTTGTGCCACTCGGTGCAGGAGACGCCCTCGTACCCTTTGCCGCGCAGCGTGCGTTCAAGCTTTTGAGCCGTTGTCATGGGAATCACCTCTCCATTTATTTCAATCGTATCTTGCCGTGGATTATAAAAGGGAAATGGTTCGGTTGTCCGAACCTCTTGACAGGATTGTATCAATTTATTATACTTTTGTCAATAAATATAATTCATTTCGTTTAAAAATTCTTTTGGATGGTGCGTTGAATGCTCAGTGTTTCACTTGTTCAATTGATGAGTTTGTTCAAAGGGCTGCAAGATAAAATAGGGCTTTGGCTCATGGTGGCGCTGTGTATTCTGGCATTGCTGGGTTCCAGCGCCTATTTTCTTGTGAAAAGCCTGATCCGCCGGTGCCGGAATCCATCGAAATCGGTCAGGCGGACGCGCCGAGCAACCGCGGCAAAGCGGATTATGCGCTTATGCAGGCGCTTACGGCGCGCAAGGAGCCGGTCACCTGGGTGTTCGCGGGGGACAGCATCACGCACGGCTGCATGCACACAGACTATCTGCGCAATTATCAGGAGCATTTTACACAGGCGCTCAAAGCCACACCGGAGCGCGCGCGCGACACGGTGGTGAACACCGGCGTATCCGGCGCCACGACGCGGGAGCTGATGGAATATTTCAACGCCTGGGTGGCGGATTACCAGGCGGACGTCGTCTTTCTCTGCTTCGGGATGAACGACTGCGCAACGGATGGAATCACGCCGGAAAGCTATGCCGGCAATCTGCGCGAGGCGGTCAGGCGTATCCGGGCGGCCGGGGCAATCCCCGTGCTGCAAACGCCGAACACAAGCAACCGCCAGCGCAAGCTCAGGCCCTATCTGGAGGCGGCGCGGGCGCTCGTGCGGCAGGAGGAGATTCTTCTGATCGACCACAACGCTTTCTGGTCGTCTCATCCAAAAGAAGTGAAAAAGCTGATGGCGGACGGCATCCACCCGAACGAATACGGGCACCTGATGTGGGTTCGCTATCTGCTGCAATCGCTTGAGCTGTGCGTATCCGAAGAGGGAATCTTTGTATCTGGCAGCTATCATGATCTTTCACTGCCGGAGGATCCGGACCCAGCGCGGGCGGAATTTTCCCTTGACAAAGCCAAAAGCGCCTTGTTTGCGCCGTATTTTTCGCCCGGGCAGCCCTTCGTTTGGGTGTATCTCGGCGGCGGGACGACCGCTGGAACGCGTTTCAGTCAAAACGGCGCGCGGGCCTACCCGGAGCATATCCAGGAGGTATCCCGCTGGGAAATGATTGGCGACGAATATACGAGCCGGATGCGTTATGCCATCAACCAAGCGCACAGCGGCGATACAGTTTCCGACATGCTGCTGCATTACGATGATTGGGTGGGCCGTTTTCACCCGTCGGTTGTGTCGATCATGCCGGAGTTTGAAGGAGAGAAATCAGCCTGAATGTGCAGGCGCGGTTTGAGCATGACTTGAGCGCGCTCATTAGCAGGGCAAAGTCGGATGGCGCCCTGGTGATCCTGCAAATGCCGTTGACCCTGCGGAAAGATTTGAGCGGCTGCCTTGCCACGATGAGGAACCTTGGGCAGCAGGAGGGTGTGATATTGCTTGATCTTACGCGTTTGGCGCAGGAAACGGCACAGAACGATGCGCGCGTACAGGAGCGATGGTTTGATGAAAACGGCCGCCCGAACGAAGAAGGGGAGCTTGTGATCGCACGTTACTTTTGCACGACCCTCCTGGATGTGCCGAAAAACAGCCGAATTTTGACAAAACACTATTCCTGTGTATAATTAAGATATGGATTTTTTTGGAAGAAGGGTGCGAAACGTATGCTGGATAAAGCAAGCTACACTCCTTTATATATTCAGGTGAGAGAGTATATATTAAACCGCATTCGAATGGGAGATTATAAGGTAGGCGACCGCCTGCCCACTGAGAAGGAGCTTATGGAGCAGCTGCAAGTTGGACGGGCAACCGTGCGTGCCGCTCTCAATGAGCTGGAGCATGAAGGCCAGGTGGAAAAGCGGCACGGAATCGGCACGTTTGTAAAAGAGCCAAAGCGGGAGCTAGGCTTTGAACCGTTAATTTCTCTTTCCCACTACCTGGATAAAATGGGCATCCGTTGTGTCAATCGCGTGGTGAAGGATGAGCCGGTTACGGTGGAAGCCGGCGTCCTCAGCGAACGCTGGGCGCCCGGTAGGGTGGTGCGCCGCCTCAAGCGTGTGCGCTATGGCGAAAAAATCCCGGTGGCTGTGGAGGATAACTACTTTACACAGGAGCTTTATGAACGCATTGCCGGGAGCGCGCAGAGCGAGGCCTCGATTGCGCATGTGATCCTCACGCAGGAGGATTTGAGCGTGGGAAAAATCGATTATTCAATCGTGCGCCGCGTACCGACGGAGAAAGAGCAGGCGGAGCTGCGTGTGCTACCGAACCAGCGCGTGCTGGAAATGACGCGCTGGCTGTATTTTGAGGGGGATGAGGCGCCTTCCAATTTTGTGCGCTTCGTCATGCCGGAGCACTTTATGGATTATCCCTTCGCCGCCATGAAACGGGATTGAACAAAAAACAAATGCGCCGCGTTTGTTTTGCCGGATAGGAGGCGGTTGGCATTTGAACATACAGATAAACCCTGAAAAGCAGTTTCAGCGCATAGAAGGCTTCGGAGCCAGCGGCGCCTGGTGGGCACAAATCGTGGCGGATGGGAACACATTGATCCCGCAAGCGGCAAGCCGGTCCGCGCTCCGTGAACACTCTTCTATTTTAATTGTTTGTATTCCACTGAGCACGCGCGCTTTGTCCGGCGGAAGCGATCAATCTCGTGAAAAAGCTTCTGCGGCACTCCTTGAAAAAGGGGAAGGCAAGGCCTGGCGATACACAGCGTTAGAAATGAGAGCTGACAAGGCGTGGTGGAGGGGGGTTATGAAAAAGCTGATTTGGATCGTGACGTTAAAATTTATGCCCATTTGCAGGAGAATGGCAATCACTATGTAATCCCGCCGCGGCTCAGCCAAATCATTTGTGGGAAACGCGTTTTTATGGGCGCTGGATGAGGGCGAGGATACCTGTTCACTGCTTCAAACAACCGGAGGCTATCGGGTGCGGCACAGTCGGGCAGGGGTCGATATCTTTTTTGATGCGGATTACAGCACTGTCGTGTATAAAGGGGTTCCATCCTGCGATTTTCTTGGAAATGCGTTTTGTGTGCGGGTGGATGGCTCAGACGCCTTAGAGCGGGCAATGGCAAACTTCTATTGGAAGAGCATCTTAAACCAATGCGCCGAGCGCTCCTTTATGCGCGGAAAAAAGCGGCTGCGGGAGGGCTATGTTCTTTCAACGCTGGAAACAAAGTTTTATGGGGGCACTTACCCCGCTGTGGATCACGAATTCCATATTCGCGGCAGGGTAGCGATGGGCGACGCCTTTGATTTGCAGGTGGTCCGCAGAATGCTGGAATTGCAGCTGCGTCTCATGCGCACAGATTGGCGGCGGCAGTTCCGCATTCCGTGTTCTCTACAACCGAATGGGCGGAGGGAATACCGCGTATACCGCAAAAGCAAGGATAAAAAGGTAAAGGCCGTAATGTTTCTGCTCACAGGCGTAATCGAGCTGGTGGAAGAGCTATATCATTACTTCTGCCTGACTAAGGACCTTGGGTTTGTAAAAAAGCATTTGGGCACTCTGGAGCGCGGGCTTTGCTTTGCAGAGCGGTTTCTGGATGGGAATGGCCGCCTTTGGGGCGATGTGTATTATGAAGATCAAGTCATAAAGGATGGCGCCAATGCACAGGCGCAGGCCTTTGCCGTGCATTCGTTCGAGTTAATGGCGCGGCTTGAAGCCATTGCTGGAGCCCCGGAAAAAGCGGATCGTTATGCAGCGTTGGCCAATAAAATGCGGCACAATTATATACAGCCTATCCCGGAGCTATTGGAGTGAGCGGGACGGCCGCTATGTGGATTGGATCGACCGGCAGGGTGCGGCGCATGACCATATCCATTTGCTGAGCAACGCCTTGTCCGTCACCTTCGGTTTCAATGATCCCACCAGAAACGAAACGGTGAACGCCGTGATCGAGCAGTATGACGATGTTTTTCAAAAGTTCCCATCCTTTGTCGCGGCAAAAATTGAGGATTATACGCAGTCGGAAATTGGCGTGGGTGGCCCGTATGATTTGTGCGCCGCCGGGCGGTATTGGTGCCACGATGCAAAATACAGGCGGGAAAAGGCGGATGCAGCCCTGCTCAAGCGCCAGTTAGAGCGGGTTGCCCAGCAGGCCGGGGCCGACAATTTTGATATGGGCGAGCGGTATGATATGAATTATATTTACTATAACACGGGGGAAGAGAGCAAACGGAATTGGCACGGCTCGCCTTCCTATTATGAATACCGAATGTGTTTCTTGATGTGCTGGTGCATGACTTTTTGGGGCTCCGGCCGGATGAAGCGGCAGATCTTTTGGTTGCCCCTTGCTGCACGGGCGATACACAGGTTTCCATGGCGAGCTTTGGCGTGGCTTATCGGCTATCTGGGCAAGGCTTTTCAATCCGGAATATTTCTGGCGTATCCAAAAAGGTGCGTGTTGATCTATCGAAGATTTTGCCGGTTGGAAGGATTGTCATGGCGCATCCAGCGCCGTCTACACGCTGCTGCCGAATCAAAGCTGCATTTTTAAAAGCTTTCCATTCGGGCAAAGGAACGGTAGAAATGAAAAACAGCTTGTCATTGCTGGCCCGGCAGAGCGCTGGGCCTGTATTTTTTGAATCGATTGCTTCCTGACGCGTAGTTCCTCTGTGCTTCTATTTTTCTTTTCCACTCTTTTGGAATATTTGTGGTGAAAAGGCAAAGAATAACGACGCAGAAAAGCCGAGCGCTATCAAGTAGGGCTTTTCAAACAGGGAGGCCGCGCAGAGGCGCTGCGCGGCTCTGTGAAAGGAAGGAATCATACGCATGATCTTTTTGAAAGCGTTTCTGGTTGGCGGGCTGATCTGTGCCGTAGGCCAAATTTTAATTGACTGGACGAAATTGACGCCCGCAAGAATTCTGGTGCTGTTTGTTACGCTGGGCGTGCTACTTGGCGCAATTGGCTTTATGAGCCGCTGGTAAAGTGGGCCGGCATGGGGGCCAGCGTCCCTTTGACGGGTTTCGGTTATCTGTTGGCGAAGGGAACGAAGGAAGCCGTGGCCAGCCAGGGCTTGCTCGGTGTGCTGACGGGGCCGTTGACAGCCGGTGCGGCAGGCATTACGGCTGCGATGATCAGCGGGCTGTTGGTGTCCTTTTTTGCAAAGCCGAAGGATAAATAAAGGCTGCGATGGCAAATGGGGACTCTGGCTTCACAATGCAGATGCAGCGCGCGCTTTTGTATTGCCTGTGCAGTGGTTTCCGATAAACGTTGCCTTCCGCGCCGAAAAAACTTGAAAAATCCGCCGGGGATTACTATAATTAAATTTACGAGTAATTTCATATTGAAATCCCTGGAAAGGCGGTTTTTTGGAAGATGGCAGAGCAGAAGAAAATGGTGGAGGAAATTACCTCCATGGAGGAAGATTTCGCCAAGTGGTATACGGACGTTGTGAAGAAAGCGGAGCTTGCCTCCTATTCCTGCGTGCGCGGCTGCATGGTGGTGCGACCTTACGGCACGGCGCTGTGGGAGAATATCCGCGATAACCTCGATCGGCGTTTCAAGGCGCTGGGGCATGAAAATGTGATGATGCCCCTGTTTATTCCGGAAAGCCTGCTCCAAAAGGAAAAGGAGCATGTGGAGGGCTTCGCGCCAGAGGTGGCGTGGGTCACGCACGGCGGCGCGGAACAGCTTCAGGAACGCCTGTGTGTGCGCCCGACGAGCGAAACGCTCTTCTGCGATCACTATGCCCAGGTTATTCATTCCTACCGTGATCTGCCCAAGCTCTATAACCAGTGGTGCTCCGTTGTGCGTTGGGAGAAGACAACGCGCCCGTTTTTGCGCACCATGGAATTTTTTTGGCAGGAAGGCCACACCATGCACGAGACCCCACAGGAGGCGGTGGAGGAAACGGAGCGTATGCTCAACGTCTACGCGGATTTCTGCGAGCATGACCTTGCGATTCCCGTGGTCAAGGGCCGTAAGACGGACAAGGAAAAATTTGCAGGCGCGGAGGCAACCTATACGATTGAAGCGCTTATGCACGATGGCAAGGCTCTTCAGAGCGGCACGAGCCACTATTTTGGCGACGGGTTTGCCCGTGCGTTCGACATCCAGTTCACTGGGCGGGACAATACGCTCCAATATCCGCACCAGACCTCCTGGGGTATGTCAAGCCGTATCATTGGCGCGATTATCATGACGCACGGGGATAATAACGGCCTCGTTCTGCCGCCGGCCGTCGCACCCGTACAGGTGGTCATTCTGCCGATTGCAATGCATAAAGAAGGCGTGCTCGATAAGGCGATGGAACTGCGTGACCGTCTGGCGGCAACATTCCGCGTCAAGGTGGATGACAGTGATAATTCCGCTGGCTGGAAGTTTGCGGAGTATGAGATGAAGGGTGTGCCGCTGCGGCTGGAGATTGGCCCGAAGGACATTGCCAATAACCAGTGCGTTCTAGTGCGGCGTGATAACCGCGAAAAACCTTCGTCTCACTCGATCAACTGGAAGCGGCCATCGCAGAGCAGCTGGAGGCCGTGCGTGCCGGGCTTTATGAAAAAGCGCTCGCCCGCCGCGAAGAGATGACTTACAGCGCCAAAACCTTGGAGGAACTTAAGGATCTTGCAGAGCACAAGCCTGGCTTTATTAAGGCGATGTGGTGCGGCGACCTCGCCTGTGAGGAAGCTCTCAAAGAGGAAGCGGGCGTTACCTCACGCTGCATCCCCTTTGAGCAGGAGCAGCTTGCCGATACCTGCGTTTGCTGTGGTAAGCCGGCAAAGCATATGCTTTACTGGGGCAAGGCGTATTAACAGATATCAGACATCCAAATTCAAGCAATCAGCGCCTGCGGCAGAAATGCCGCGGGCGTTTTGACGATATGACAGGATTGTCATGCAACCAAGCGAAAAATATGATATACTCGATTCAGATGAAATAAATAGGGGCGGATGTGCATGCGGATTTTGCTGGTGGAGGATGACCGTACAATCGCCGTGGGGCTCGTCTATGCGCTTGAGCAGGAGGCTATGCCGTGCATCATGTGCCGGATGCTGCCGGGGGCAAATTGGCGGCGGAGCGGGAGCCGTTTGACCTTGCCATCCTCGACCTGATGCTGCCGGATGGCAGTGGATATGACGTTTGCCGGGCATTGCGGGCAAACAGGGAAACCCCTGTGATTTTTCTTACTGCATGTGACGATGAAGTGAATGTGGTAATGGGCCTTGAGATGGGGGCAGACGATTATGTGACGAAGCCTTTCCGCATCCGGGAGCTCATGGCGCGCATCAAAACGTGCTGCGCCGCCGGGGCCGCCCGGATACGGAAGCGATCCGGTGGGCAATATATGGATTTATCCGGCCCAGGCGCGCGTGATGCGGGGCGGACAGGAGGTTTTTCTTACAGCGCTGGAATATCGCCTGTTGCTGACGTTTGCATCCAATGAAGGGCAGACGCTCACTCGCGGGCAATTGCTGGAAAGCATTTGGGATGCGGCAGGCGACTTTGTTAACGACAATACACTGACTGTTTACATCAAGCGGCTGCGAGAAAAGCTTGAGGACGACCCGCAGAAACCGCAGCTGATACAGACGGTGCGCGGGCTAGGTTACCGGGCCGTAGGCAGCGCGAAAAATGCAGAGGAGCATCGTTGAACGCTTTTATCATATTGTATGCCTTTGGAATGGGGGCAGGATCGCGGCTATGCGCTGAAAACCGCTGTTGACAAAAATAAGCATCAATTGATGAGAAACAGGAGACGCTATGAAAACAAGATGGTATAAAGACGCGGTTGTTTATCAGATTTATCCGCGCAGCTTTCTGGATTCCAACGGCGATGGCGTCGGTGATTTAAACGGCATTCTGCAAAAGGCTGATTATCTGAAGGAGCTCGGCATAGACGCCGTATGCTGTCGCCCTGCTACAAATCGCCAAACGACGACAACGGCTACGATATCAGCGATTATCGCGACATCATGGATGAATTCGGTACGCTGGCAGATTGGGAAAAGATGCTGGAGGCCTTTCACAACCGTGGAATCAAGGTGCTGATGGATTTGGTTGTCAATCACACGTCGGACGAGCACCCGTGGTTTCAAGAGAGCCGGAAGGATCGGACAAACCCTTACAGGGATTATTATATCTGGCGCGACGGCATCGGGCCGGATCACAAAACGCCGCCCAACAACTGGCGCGCTTGTTTTGGAGGCTCTGCGTGGGAATATGATGAGGCGACCGGGCAGTTCTATCTGCATCTGTTCAGCAGGAAGCAGCCGGATCTGAATTGGGATCATCCAAAGGTGCGCGAGGAAGTGGCGGCCATCTGCAACTACTGGCTGGAAAAAGGGTGGATGGATTCCGGTGCGACGTTATTACCTATATTTCAAAGCCGGAAGATCTATACCGCGCGTCACAGAACGACGTTGTGGTCGGCCCACGCTGGAAGGAATATATGCAGGAGCTTTCCGAACGCTCGTTTAACCAATTTGACACGATGATTGTCGGCGAGGCAGCAGGCATAGATTTTGCCCGCGCCTGCGAGATTACGCAAGAGGGCGCGGGGCTATTGGACCTGCTCTTCCACTTTGAGCACGTCGGTGCGCGTGCCGTCTGCGCCTACAACCAGAAATCTACCAATCTGCGCCGCTGGAAGCGCACGCTGTTCCGTTGGCAGGAGCTGCCGGAGGGCTCTTGGGGCGCTTTGTATTATGAAAATCACGACCAATCAAGGAGCATTCCGCGGTTTGCCCCTGCGGGTGCGCACCGCGCGGCAGCCGCGAAGAGCCTCGCGATTTCCCTGCTGTTTCAAAAGGGGACGCCCTTTATCTACCAGGGCAGGAGCTTGGCATGACAAACTGCCCGTTTAAAAGCGCGGATTACCGCGACATTCAGTCCGTCAATCAGCTGGCGGCAGCTCGTAAAAAGCCGTTTGGCAGCATTGTTGCCTATTTTACCGAGCGATATTTGCAACGGTATGCGCGCGATAACGACCGTACTCCCATGCAGTGGAGCGATACGGCAAACGCAGGCTTTACAAGCGGCACGCCATGGATGAAAATCAATGAAAATTACCGGGAGATTCACGCGGATGCACAGTTGAAAGACCCGGATTCCGTATTCCGCTTTTATCAAAAGGCATTGGCGTTGCGCAAGACATATGCGGATATTGTGCAAGACGGCGCATTTGTGCCCATTGATGCGCAGAATAGGGAGGTGCTTGCCTTTGCCCGGCGGCTTGGAAGCCGGCAGCTTTTGGTTGTATGCAGCCTGTCGCCGAAGCCGGCACGCGTCAAAATCCCTGCGGAGCTCTGTACAGGCGGCGCGCAGCTTTTGCTGAGCAATATGGAAGCCCCGCCTGCGCTTACAGAAACAATGCGCCTTGCACCCTGTGCCAGCGTGGTATGGGAATTGTGCATGGATTGATCGGCGAAAGAGAGAGGAAGATTCACATGCAGATTCTGCGCAACCGTGAGCTGTGCCGGATGCTGGCCGTTATGCTGGCGGTCATGGCGGCAGGGAGTGTTGCAGGCTTTTGCTTCGACTGGCGGGCCGGGTGCCTTGCGTTTTTGGTAGGCTTGCTTGTAGCCATCTGTGCGATAGGGTTTGCAGGGCGGCAGTACCGTCGCCTGCGCCGATTGAGCGCATGTTTGGAGCGCATCTGCGCAGGCGATTATTCGCTTGATGTACGAAATAACGACGAGGGCGAGCTGAGTATCCTGCAAAACGATATCCATAAGGTCACGCGCATTCTCCGTGAGCAAAACCAGCGTTTGACAGAGGAAAAAACACGCCTTGCCGACTCGATGTCCGACATTTCGCACCAGCTGAAAACGCCGTTGACCTCTATGATGATGCTGGCGGATCTTTTGCAGTCTCCTGACCTGCCTCCGGATCGTCGGGAAGAGTTTTCAAGGGGATTGCATGCGCAGCTCGACCGGCTGGAGTGGCTGGTATCCTCTCTGCTGAAGCTCGCCCGGCTGGATGCGGGGGCGATTGTGTTTCGGCCTGCGATGCATGAAGCGCGCGCGGTGCTGGAGAAGGCGTGCGAGCCGCTCTCCATTTCAGCGGAGCTGCGGGAGCAGACGCTTCTCATCGATGTGCCGGAGGGGCTTCGCGTAAAATGTGATTTGAATTGGACGGCGGAAGCGCTGCTCAACGTGATTAAAAATTGTGTGGAGCACACGCCTCGGGGCGGCACGGTAACTGTGTCGGCTCGACAAAACCCGCTCTATGCGCTCTTTATGGTTGCGGATACAGGCGAGGGTATTGCAAAAGAAGATCAGCCGCATCTATTCGAGCGGTTTTACAGGGGCAAAAACGCCTCGCCGGACAGCGTCGGGATCGGCCTTGCCATGGCGCGTACCATTTTGCGGGCGCAGGGCGGTGAGATCAGCGTTCGGAGCAGCCCGGGGCAGGGCAGCATATTTTCGTTGAAGGTATTTAATCAGGCGCCTTAGCCAAAGGGGAACATGGCGTACAGTCAGCAGAAGAGGTGATCCAATTCATGAAATGGGATGCGAAACAATATTTAAAGTTTGAGGCGGAACGCACGCAGCCAGCCCGCGACCTTGCGGCCCGAGTCACGTTGGAAGAGGAGTGCCGCAAAGCGCTGGATATCGGCTGCGGACCGGGCAACAGCACGCGGATGGTAAAGCAACGATTCCCGGAAGCGGATGTGCTGGGGATCGATCAATCCCCGGAGATGATCCGGGCCGCGAGGGAGGAGAACCCGACGCTGTCTTTTCAGGTTTTTGATGTGACTCGGGATTTCACTGCGCTTGGTACGGATTATGATCTCGTGTTTTCTAACGCTTGCCTGCAATGGGTGCCGGGCCATGAACAACTGCTTCCCCGCCTGATCGGCTTTTGCGGCCCGGTGGGATTTTGGCGGTGCAGCTGCCCAACAATTTTGAGGAGCCGGTTCACCGGATCGCCGAGCGCGTAGCTGCCAAGCAGAATGGCGATCGTGCTTCCCGGAGCGGCGTGTTTTCTATCAGCTCACGCCGGAGCAGTATTTTGATTTGTTGAGCGCCAGCGTTGGGGACTTTACGATGTGGGAGACAGTCTATTATCACAGGCTTCCCTCTCATCAGGCGATTCTTGAGTGGTACCGTGGCACAGGGCTACGCCCTACCTCTCCTGCCTGACGAAGGAAAACCAGCGGCTATTTGAGCGGGAGGTGCTCGATGGAATTGCGCGCGCCTACCCGGTGCGGCAAAATGGAGAGGTTATTTTTCGTTTCCCGCGGCTGTTCTTTACTGCTCGGCGGTAGGGTTTGGTGAAAGGCGGGAGGGAGTGATATCAAACGCATGTTTTGGAGCAAAGAGACGGCCGATCAAAAAACAAATTCCATTCTATTCAATTGGGGAATTGATCCGGTGAAAATAGCCCGTCTGCATCCCTCTGTATGGAGCGCTGATGGAACGTATGTTTTAAAACGTGGCGAATAGGTTCCTGAGATAGAAAACGGTATTCTGTGAGTGTGTTGGAATGGTCCCGACAAAAACAATCACACTCTTCCGCATCCAAACGGGGAAGTTCTCTAAAACGAAGGAAAGCCTGGTCGGCCTTGTTTGGTGACCCGATTCAGCTCATATGAAAAAAACGCTTTCACCACGCTCCCACTTTACGCATAGGATAGGGGAGCGGGGAAAGCGTTTTTGATGATGGATCCCGCTAACAGGGGGTGAGTGCCATTGAACGGCCTGTTTTATGCGGTGCTGGAGGCGCTGTTGCTCGTGGTGGCTCTTTCGATGGATGCGTTTGTTGCGAGCTTTGCCTATGGCGCGCAGCGGATCAAAATTCCATTTTCGTCCGCCGCGATTATCAGCGTGATCTGCACGGCAATGCTGGCGGTTTCCCTTCTGGCAGGGGCGTTGCTGCGCCCATTTTTGCCGCAGGGGCTGACCAGGGGGTTATGCTTTGCGCTCCTTTTTTTTGTTGGGTGTTGCAAAGCTGTGTGACAGCGCGATCAAAACTCTGATTCGCAGGCATAAGCGGATGCACCGGCAGGTTTCCTTCTCGGTGTTCAGCTTGAAATTTATCTTGGATGTCTATGCCGACCCGGAGAAAGCAGATCGGGATGGCTCCCGGGTGCTCTCGCCCGCAGAAGCCGCCTCGCTGGCTGTTGCGTTATCCCTTGACGGGCTGGCGGTTGGCTTTGGCGCGGCGCTGATGCAGGTGAATGTGTTGATCGTAATGCTGTTTTCCTTGGCCGTTGGGATGCTGGCGGTCCGCTTGGGTGGAAAGATCGGTAACCGCGCGGCGCAGAAATTATCCTTTGACCTCTCCTGGTTTAGCGGGGCGCTGCTGATCGTGCTGGCAATCTTAAAGCTATAGTTACTTAAGCAAAGGCAGAATTTTTTTCTGTGATGACGGCATAGCCCTCCGCCGTGGGGTGGAGTCCGTCGTATGTAACGCCCGCTTCAGATCGCCGTTTTCATCTGAAAGTTCTTTTGTTAGGTCAAGAAAGACTGCGCCGTTCTCCTGCGCGATGGTTTTGATCTTTTCGTTGATTGCTGTTATACCGGCATTTGTTCGCTTACCAACCATAACGCGCGCATAGAGCGTTTCCATATGCTCGTTTACCGGGTAGATCGCCTGCACGATCAGATTTGTCTCCGGCGACTGCTCTCGGATCATTTTGACGGAGTCCGTGATGTTTTTCAGCAGTTCCTCTTCCGGCACACCCTGGCCAATATCGTTTGTGCCGATGAGCATCACGACGTTGCGCGGCCGGAGTGGTATGACAGTGTCGTTGAGGCGGTCTTTCATGTGGCCGCTTGTTTCCGCGCTGATGCCGCGGTTGTAGACGAGGCTTCCGGTCTTTTGGGTAAAGGAGCCGTAGGCTCCGCCACAGGGTAATATTCTGTGATGGAATCCCCCAGAAAGACGGTTTGGCCGGTGAGGGAGGTTGCGTTGGCGGATGTAAAATTATCCTGCTTGATATCGAGCTGCGCTTCGTTGAAGCCGTTGAGATATTTCACGCCGAAAATGACAAGCAGGATCACGGCGATCAGCAGGACGGTCGGAATCGCGGCGGCGAGCAGGACGGCTTTGCTTTTTTTCACAATGATTTCCCCTTTTGATCTGTTTTTCTGCATATGTATACGATAACATATTTGATCCGGAATCAAAATCAGAGGAATTACGGATTTTGATCGGTATTTTTTAAGCGATAGGGGGCGGATTGTAATCCGTCCCCGCTCTAGTTGTTCAAAGGAATACTCCTCGCTAAATCGATAAATCCCCCTTGGAAAAAACGCCGTGCCGGCGAAGGAGAGCGCAAGCCGGCAAGATACAGCGCCGCCGCTCCCCAGAGGCCTGCCGCCTCGCCCGCCATGATTTTTCCGGCGCGAAGAGCATGAAGGAACAGCCGCCGCTCCTCGCGATGGGGAGCGGCGGCTTAAAAGATATTAAGGGACTTTTTTTATTACGAGCAGCGCGAATAACAAAGCAAGGCCTGCCAGTCATCACGCCGGGTCTAAGAGATACGCACAGCTTGCGATTGCAGAAAACCAGCGGCTATTTTTTATTTGTATTTCGGCCTGGCTTGTAGGACGTATGCAGCACCTCATGCGCAAGATGGCTGCCCGGCTCGCCGAAGAACTCGGTGTACACCGTTTTGATCGCTTCACTCTCATGCGATTTGCGTACGGGGAGCTTGCGGTCCGCATCATAAAGCGCTGCGGCGCGGCGGTTTTTCAAATCAACGAAGTTACGCACTACCGCGTGTTGAATCGGTTGCCCGCCGCCGTTGATGCAGCCGCCGGGGCAACCCATGATCTCGATGAAATGATAGGGGGATGTGCCGGCCTTCACCTGCTCCATGAGCGTGTGGGCATTGGCGGTGCCGCTGGCGACCGCCACCTTGAGCTTGAGGCCGGCCACTTCATATTCCGCTTCCTTCACGCCGTCCATGCCGCGCACGTCGGTGAAATCCACGTTGTCGAGCGCCTTGCCGGTGAGCGTTTCAACGGCCGTGCGGAGAGCAGCTCCATTACGCCGCCCGTCGCGCCAAAGATGACGGCCGCGCCGGTGCCCTCGCCGAGCGGATTGTCGAATTCCTCATCCGGCAGGTGCTTAAAGTAGATGCCAGCGCTCTCAATCATGCGGGCAAGCTCGCGGGTGGTGAGCGCGATATCCACATCCGGGTAGCCGGAGCGGACTGGTCGTCGCGCTTGGTCTCAAATTTTTTCGCGTGCAGGGCATGATGCCAACGACGACGTCTCTCGGATCATCCCCTCTTTTTGCATACCA
>ENA-OQCX01000809-OQCX01000809.1-human-gut-metagenome-genome-assembly--contig:-NODE-809-length-15773-cov-2.425924_pt1 | contig 15773 bp, 22 predicted proteins | sample MGYA00242762_ERZ504587 | MGnify/ENA primary metagenome ERZ504587 (study PRJEB26092, sample SAMD00036337) | human gut metagenome | host: Homo sapiens | study: EMG produced TPA metagenomics assembly of... | reverse complement strand
CCTGGAAATCATGGTGCATACCGCCCGGAATCATGTACTGGCGGTAAATCTTGCCGCTCAGATCGATTTCCTGAAGACCTGCTTTGTAGTACATACTTTTCAGAAGAAAAGAAGTCGGCATCATCAGATGACCATTCTGCAGTTGATGAACGCCAAGTACCCCTCCATCTGTGAAGTACCAGCGGATGTCACCGGCACTGTCCAGTGCATAGAGCATACCGGCAGAAGAGCAGACGAACGTCAGATTGGAGTAATCATAGGAAGAAGCATCACTCATAGCTGCCTCGATCGTGCCGACGCTGATCTCAGTCTTTTCTGTGGTAACTTCTACGGTTGTGGAAGTACCGTCCTCCAGTGTCAGGACCACTTCGGTCGTATCGCCATTATACAGCCCGTAGATCGGGACAAGATGATCCGTCGCAGCTTCGAAAGTTCCGGTAATGTCATCTTTTTCATCTTTTCCTTTGACGGTGACTGTGCCGCCAAGCTCTTTGTCTGTGTGGAAGGCAGCGACAGCAGTCAGCGGGGAATTTCCATAAGGATTGATGATCACATTTGGTTCTTCAAAAGAATATCCGGCAGCAGCCTCCTGCTGCAATGCTTCATCGATGCTGTCCTGCTGTGCGAACAGATCCGTTTTTTCGAGAGAAGCAAAGGAAGCGGAAGCGGTCGCTGCAGAGTCACTTTCAGAAGCTGTTTCCGAAGAAATGCTTTCTGTTTCACTGTTGTTTGCTGTTTCAGATGGCGAACCGGCGGAAGAGCAGCCGGCGAGCAGAGAAACAGTCAAAGTACAGACGCATAGACGGGATAAAAGCACTTTGTTTTTCATAAAGACACTCCTTGTATCATGATATTTGAGGCAAAAATGCCATAAGGATCACAGGTTCTTGTTTGAATTTCCGAAAAACAGTTACGGAAGATCCGGTAATTCACAGGAATAAGTTTCGGATTCAAACGGGTAAGATAAGGTAAGACCGGAAGCATCTTCTTTGATCTCGAAAGCGATCCAGCCTTCGTTGGAACCAAAGTTCAGCTTGGTACCTGCCATACGCGTCATGCCAAGATTGGTCAGGAATTCATCGTCAATACGGGTATATTCATTGCCGTCTTTATCAGTAAGCTTCAGAGAAGCCCAGTCGATGGCTTCCGTGCTGCCATCTTTGTTGATCTGCATTTTGATCAGATAATAAACGTTTCCGTTAGAAGCTTCCTTCAGATAATTGTTTGTCTCAACACCGGTGTAGCCAAGGTCTACACTGACGTTCTCCAGAGACTTGTTCTTTTCCAGTTTTTCTACAATAAACTGCCATCCGGCAACCGTGCTGTCGGAGATATCAGCGGCAGCTTCAGTTGCTGTCACATTTTCAGAAGATGCCTCGGTATCAGCAGCCTCAGATTCAGCAGCTGTCTCGGACTGGTCAGCAGTATCCGCAGCAGTTTCAGATTCAGCGGCACTTTCAGTTGCAACGACTGAATCGGCAGCAGAGCGGGAAGAAGCAGTTGTACCGGCATTGTCCAGATTTGTGCATCCGGTGAGTGCAGCAGCACCGATCAGGGAAGTACATAATAACATAGCAATCTTTTTCTTCATAATAAAAACCTCCAGAATAAAAATAGATGGTACGAAGTGTACGAAATATCTTAAAAATATCTTAATTTTTCTTGAGCCGAAGCTATTTTAACATAAGATATAGAAAAATGCTACGTTATAATAAGCAAAAAATGTGAGAAAAAAATGAATCATTAATTTATACGATATCTTTTGAATTTAACAACAAAATATAAAAAAAGTGAAAAAAACATAAAGTTGTTGACAGAGATACAGGCTGGTGATATATTCTCGTTGAACAAATGTTGAATGAAAATCAGAATCGGTAAATGACAAAAATGGTCAATAAGGTTATCAGGAGGTGTGAAAATGAGCTGCCGGGAGGTAAAAAATCAGAGACAGGAGCAGGCAGCCGCAACCAGAAAAAAGCTGCTGGCATCTGCACAGCATCTGTTGCGCAAAATGGTTATAATGGGACGACAGTGCGGATGATCAACGCAGTGTAGATCTGGCAGACGGGCTGCTGTACCACTATTTTCCAGGTGGAAAGAAAGAAATTTTCAAAGAAGTGATCACCGGCAATATGCAGGAAATGTTTCGGGAGCTTCAAAAGCCGGAAAAGCAGGATGTATACGAAAAACTGCCGCTGGATGCGGCTCTGGATGCAGCCTATATCAATTTTATGACGGTGATTGATGAACATCTCGAATTCATCCGTATGATGATGAGGGAAAATAAAGTACGGGAGTTTATGACTGAGGACGAGATCCGGGCTATCTGGAAAAACAGGATTCCGTGGCTTCCGACACTTCTGCGAAGAAAAATGGAAGCAGGAGAGGTCAAAGAGATTGATTTTGAGATGGCGGCACTTTCTGTAAATTCCATTTTAATGCATTATGTGATGAAACGCGTTGCCGATACCGGACGCAGTACGCTGGATGATCAGGCATGGAGGAAACGTATGATCGATTATCAGGTGAGTGTCTGGTCCGTGGAAAAACAGCCGGAAAATAAAAAAGAGCAAGAATAAAAAATTACCGGAAAAAATTTGGAAGGTAAAGAAGAAAGAAAGGTGAATCATATGTGGCATTTGTTGAAAGATATGCGAAAGAAGGACAAAGGACTTGCGTTTCTTGCAATTCTTCTGATCGCAGGTCAGGTGTTTCTGGATCTGAAACTGCCGGACTATACAAAAGAAATCACTGTTCTGGTCAGTTCTGAAAGCAATGTGATTTCAGATTATCTGTTATCAGGCGGAAAAATGCTGGCATGTGCACTTGCAAGTGCATTGCTGGCAGTGATCGTCGGCTATATGGCGGCAAGAATTGCCGCTGATTTCAGTTATGATGTCAGAGGAAAAGTATTTCAAAAGGTATCAGATTTTGGAACGGGTGAGATCAGTAAATTTTCTACTGCGAGTCTGATCACACGTACGACAAACGATATCACACAGATCCAGATGCTTGTAGCCCTCGGGCTTCAGGTGATGATCAAAGCACCGATCATGGCAATATGGGCAATTGTGAAAATCGTCGGAAAGAGCTGGCAGTTATCCGTTCTGACGGCATCAGCAGTCGTGCTGATCATGGCCGTGATCGGAACACTGATGGCGGTGCTGCTTCCGAAATTCAAAACGGTACAGAAGCAGGTTGATGATGTCAACCGTGTGACACGTGAGAATCTGACCGGACTGAAGGTGGTCCGTGCATTCAATGCCGAAAAATATCAGGAAGACAAATTTGAAACCGTGAATGATAATCTGATGAAGACGCAGATGTTCACCATGCGTGGCATGGCATTTCTGTTTCCGGTCATGATCTTTGTACAGAGTGCATTATCTCTTGGCATTTACTGGCTGGGAGCCAAACTGGTTGATGACATTTCAATCCCCTTAAACGGAACAATGACAGAAATATTTACGGTCATCGGTTCAAGGGCGGACATGCTTGGTGATGTGGTGGCATTTAACTCCTATGCCCTGTATGTAGTTATGGCATTTGTGCTGCTTCTTATGATTTTTGTCATGCTTCCACGGGCACAGGTTTCTGCAGGCCGTATTAATGAAGTGCTGAACTCAGATATCGCAGTCAGAGAAGGAAAAGATGATGGCAAAGGGACAGAAAAAACAGGCAGCATCGTATTTCATGATGTTTCTTTCCGTTATCCGGAAGCCGCAGAGAACTGTCTGGAGCACATCAGTTTTCAGGTGGAGAAAGGTGAGACGCTTGCCATCATCGGTGCGACAGGCTCCGGAAAATCGACGCTGGCAGCTCTGGCAGCACGACTTACGATGCCAGTGAAGGAGAAGTGCTGATCGATGGTAAAAACATAAAGGAATACAGTTTCCGCGGACTGTATGATAAAATGGGATATGTTACACAAAAAGCGGTACTCTTCTCTGATACGATTGAAGGAAATATTGCTTTTGGCCAGGCAGAACATGAGATCACGGAAGATGATGTGAAAAAAGCAGTCAATATCTCCCAGGCACAGGAATTTAATTGATAAAATGGAAGAAGGTCTTTACAGCCATATCGCACAGAGCGGAGGCAATGTTTCAGGAGGTCAGAAACAGAGGCTTTCTATTGCCCGTGCGATCGCCAGAAATCCGGAGATCCTGATTTTGATGATTCGTTTTCAGCCCTGGATTATAAAACAGATAAAGAACTGCGAAGAAGACTTTCCACCGACCTGAAAGGTACCACCTGCGTGATCGTGGCACAGCGTATCGGAACGATCCGCCATGCCGATAAGATCATCGTACTTGATGACGGAAAGATGGCAGGTATCGGAACTCATGAAGAACTGATGAAAAACTGTGAAGTTTATCAGGAAATTGCTTTATCTCAGCTTTCAAAAGCGGAACTTGCGTAAAGGAGATGCGGAATCATGCATAAAAAAAGACAAAAACCAAAGAATCTGAAAGCCGCATTGAGCAATCTGTTCTCTTACTGCAAAAAAGAAGCAGGTATCATTTTATTTGCACTGATCATGGCGGCATCAGGTGCAGTTCTGACGATCGCAGGACCGAATCAGATCAGTAAGATAACAGATTATATATACAATGGACTGACCGGCGGGATTTCCAGTGAGGCCGTTCAGGAAGACATTCAGAACCAGATCAGGTCCGGACAGATCAATATCATGGATTATCTGCCGGAAGGAACGGATCCGGGAAGCCTTGATTTAAAGAACCTTGACCTGACGGACAAAAACTCCGAGCTTGCACAGAATATCATGAACAACATCCGTTTGAGCGATGAGTTCCGGGCAGCCCATCAGGATGACGGCATCGATATGAACGGCATCTTCAAAGTGGCAGTTTTTCTTCTCGGACTGTATCTGATCAGTGCCCTGTGCAGTTTCTCACAGCACTTTATCATGGCAACGGTGACACAGAAACTTTCCAAGCGTATGCGCAGAGACATTGACGGAAAGATCAACCGCCTGCCACTGAAGTATTTCTCAGAACATTCATATGGGGATGTGCTCTCCCGTGTGACGAACGATGTGGACACGATCGGTCAGGCATTTTCTAACAGCCTTGCAGCGATCGTATCCTCAGCGGCACAGTTTATCGGCTGTCTGATCATGATGTATTACACCAACTGGATCCTCGGAACGACCACTGTTGTGTCCACACTGCTTGGTCTGGTGCTGATGGTGCTGATCATGAAACACTCCCAGCGGTACTTCACCGACGCCAGAGAAGCCTTGGTGAGCTGAACGGCTACATCGAAGAAATGTATGCCGGTCATGATGTGATCCGTATTTCCGGAGCAGAGGAACAGGTCAGAGAACGTTTCGAAAAATTAAACGGAGCTGTCAGGACGGCAAACTATAAATCACAGTTCTTATCCGGACTGATGCAGCCGCTGATGACTTTTATCGGAAACTTTGGATATGTAGCAGTCTGCATCATCGGTGCCCTGCTTGTTATGAAAGGTCAGATCACTTTTGGTGTGATCACGGCATTCCTGATCTATGTGCGTCTGTTTGAACAGCCGCTGCGTCAGATTTCACAGGGTATGACAAACATCCAGTCTGCAGCAGCTGCTTCTGAGCGGGTTTTTGAATTCCTTTCCGAAGAAGAGCTGGAAGATGAGTCTGCAAAGATGGCAAATATAGAAGAAGTCGAAGGTGATGTGGTATTTTCACATGTAAAATTTGCTTATCCGAGTGTGCCGGACAAAGAAATCATCCACGATTTCTCCGTCCATGTAAAACCAGGACAGAAGGCAGCCATTGTCGGTCCGACCGGTGCCGGAAAAACACGCTGGTCAACCTGCTGATGCGTTTCTTTGAACCGACCGGCGGCAGCATTACGATTGACGGTGTGGATACAAAAGATATGACAAGAGAAAATGTTCACAGAAAATTCGGCATGGTGCTTCAGGACACCTGGCTGTTCGAAGGAAGCGTTCGTGAGAATCTTCTATATAATAATGACAACGTATCCGAAGAAACGATGATAAGTGCCTGCAGGGCGTGCGGCATCCACAGCTTTATCAAAGCACTGCCGCAGGGGTATGATACCATTTTAACAGACAATACTTCGATTTCAGCCGGACAGAAACAGCTGCTCACGATTGCAAGGGCAATGATCCAGAACAGTCCGATGCTGATTCTTGATGAGGCAACCTCAAGTGTTGATACCAGAACAGAGCTTCTGACACAGCGGGCAATGGATCAGCTGACACAGAAACGTACCAGTTTTGTGATCGCACACAGACTCTCTACGATCAGGAATGCAGATATCATTCTGGTTATGAAAGACGGCGATATTGTAGAGCAGGGAAATCATGAAGAACTTCTGGCAAAAGGCGGATTCTATGCAGATCTGTATACCAGCCAGTTTGAACAAAGTGAGGTGCGGGCATAATGAGAGGAAAAACGATCGTAATTGACAGAGAATATGGAAGCGGCGGCCGTGAGGTCGCAAAGCTTCTCTCAGAGAAACTTGGAATCCCGTTTTATGACGGTGAACTGCTGGTGCTTGCCAGCGAAAAATACGGCATCGACCTTGGCATGATGAAAGATTACGATGAGAAACGTATGGGAAGCATCCTGTACAGCATTGCCATGGCAACCAGTTATGCCTCTGATTTTGATAAGATCACAAAACCATATGAGATTTATGAAGCACAGGCAAAAGTCATGCGTCAGCTGGTGTCCGAAGGACCGTGTATTTTTCTTGGAAGATGTGCAGCTGAAATTTTGAAAGATAAAACAGAGCTTTTAAATGTCTTTATCTACAGCAGCGACCAGCATGCAAAAACAGAACGCATCATAAGAGTGGATGGTGTTGCACAGAGCAATGCAGTCACGGAATTACATAAAAGAGATGTCCAGCGGGGCAATTATTATCATTATTTTTCAAAAAAAACCTGGGGTGACCGTAATCATTATGACCTTTGCCTGAATACCGCAGAATTAGGTTATGAGAAAGCGGCAGAGATCCTGGCAGCTGCCGCAAAATAAGACTTCATTTATCAGTGACGGGATATGGTCTTGCATCTGATATGGCTTTCAGCGGATGAAAGAAGTTCCAGATGAGAAATTGTTGCCTTTACATTACTCTGCTTTTTGTATATAATATAGCTGTAAGTTCATACTAACAAGAAAAGAAAAGGAGGCAATAAAATTATGAAAATTTTGTTTTTTGGTGCGAAAAGTTATGACATAAAATCTTTTGATGCTTATCTGGACAAAGAAGAATACAAAGATCTGGATGTTGTATACATTGAGCCGAATCTTACTCCTCAGACAGCAATGCTGGCTGCCGGTTACGAAGCCGTGTGCGCATTCGTAAATATGGACTTGAGTGCGGAGACAATCGATATTTTAAATACATGCAAGGTAAAACTGATCCTGATGCGTTGTGCAGGCTTCAACAACGTAGACCTTGAGCGGGCAAAAGGCTACGGCATGACCGTCACACGCGTACCGAGCTACTCACCGGAAGCAGTCGCAGAACATGCGATGGCACTGGCTCTGACGGCAAACCGCCACACGCACAAAGCGTACATCAAAGTACGTGAGAACAACTACAGCCTGAACGGACTGATGGGTGTCAACTTCTACAAAAAGACGGCAGGTATCGTCGGAACAGGAAAAATCGGTGCTGCGATGGCACGTATCTGCCACGGCTTTGGCATGAGAGTACTCGGCTATGATATGTACCCGAATAAAGATCTGGATTTCGTGGAATATGTAGATCTGGATACTTTGCTTTCGCAGTCTGACCTGATCTCCCTTCACTGCCCATTGATGGAAGAGACACATCACATGATCAACATTGACACGATCCAGAAAATGAAAGACGGTGTGATTCTGGTCAACACTTCAAGAGGCGGCCTGATCAAGACGGACGATCTGATCCAGGGAATCCGTGAGAATAAATTCTTTGCCGTTGGTCTGGATGTATACGAAGAAGAGAACGGTTCTGTTTACGAAGATATGTCCGAGACGATCCTGGAGCATTCTACCGTTGCAAGACTGTTATCCTTCCCAAATGTTATGGTGACATCACATCAGGCATTTTTTACCGAAGAAGCACTGGCAGCGATCAGTGAAGTGACACTGGATAATGCCATGAGTTATCTGAAAGGCACACCAAACGGAAATGAACTTTAAAAGAAGTAACAAAAACAGGAATAGCGCATGAACAGATCCAAGGGTGGAATTCTTACATAGGAATTCTGCCCTTTTTTTGATGTAAAGGGCAAAATGGAAAATATTTCACTGGAATATGGCAGGAAAGCATGGTATACTTGAAAACAGCGTAGCTGTGAAAACAAGGAACAGGTACAGCACAAATTTGCAATCAAGGAGGATCTGAATGGGAGATTTTAAAGAATGGTTATCAGATAACCTGCGTTATTTCCTGGTCGGTGTTGTTGTGATACTGATCATCGGGGGTTCAATCCTGGGACTGAAGATTTATTCATCTGCAGTCAACGGAAAAGATGAGCCGGCTTTGATCCAGAAAAATACACAGGCACAGACAGAGAGCAAAAAGGAAACGGAGACAAAGAAAGAAACAGAAAAAGCAACAAAGAAACAGACCGAAAAAGAGACGAAAAAACAGACGGAGAAAACGACCGAAAAGGCTGCGGAAAAGACAACGGAAAGTCAGGCAGCTTCTTCAGACCAGACTCCGGACGGAAATGCTTCAGATGACAGCAGTTCGCATGGTGATGGATCTGAACAGAACGGTGATACATACGGCGGCAACGATTACGATTACAATTATGATGGTTCTCAGCAGCAGAGGTGATCTCACAGGAGACAGAAGCACCGCAGCCACAGTATATGACGATCAACGCGGCATGTTACATGCGTTCTTATCCGGACTATGGGGACAATATCATCGGTCAGTTTGATGCAGGTACAACGGTACAGTTCCTGGCAGATGAAGGTGGCTGGTACAAGGTTTCCGTAAATGGTCAGACAGGCTATATAGGAGCAAGATTTTTTAACTGATAAACAAAAGCGAAAGGGAGAGCGAAACAATGAAGAAAAAAGTATTAGCAGCAGTACTTATAGCAGCAGTAAGTATGTCTATGGCAGGATGCGGAAGCAAACAGGCGGCATCCACAGATGGAGGAAGTAAGACAGAGAGTGAAGCAGGAAGCAATGCGGCAGCAGATTCAGGTGAAAAGAAAACACTGCGTGTCGGCATGGAATGTGCCTATGCACCGTACAACTGGACACAGAGTGATGATTCCAACGGAGCCGTTCCGATTTCAGGATCTTCTGATTATGCATATGGCTATGACGTTATGATGCAAAACACATCTGTGACGAGCTTGGCTGGAATCTGGAGATCGTAAAGATGGACTGGGACAGCCTTCCGACATCCGTAAGTTCCGGAGCCATCGACTGTGCGATCGCAGGACAGTCTATCACAGCAAAACGTCTGGAATCCGTAGATTTCACAGATCCGTACTATTACGCATCCATCGTGACACTGGTAAAAAAGGACGGACCATATAAAGATGCAAAAGGTCTGGCAGACTTAAAAGGAGCAACCGCTACTTCTCAGATCAATACGGTATGGTATGACACCTGCCTCGACCAGATCGAAGATGTAAACAAACTGCCGGCTTATGAGACAACCGGAACCATGCTGGTATCTCTGGAATCCGGAGCCTGTGACCTGATCTGTACCGATCAGCCGACTGCAATGGCAGCATGCGTGGCTTATCCGGATATGGAAATGCTCGATTTTTCATCTGCAGATGACAACTATCAGGTATCCGATGAAGAGATCAACATCGGTATTTCTGTAAAGAAAGGCAATCAGGAACTGGTTGATGAGATCAACAGCGTTCTTGACAAGATGACAAAAGAAGATTATGAACAGATGATGAACGAGGCGATCTCCGTACAGCCATTGTCTGAATAAGCAGAACCGGGAGGAAGTATATTATGAGCAGTACTTTGCCAACAGACTACTGGGCGAGAGTCGTTTATCTGATCACACACTACAGTGCGTCTTTTCTGCGCGGAGCAGGAAGCACACTGCTGATCGCCCTGGTGGGAACCCTGGTCGGATGCCTGATCGGTTTTGCGGTCGGTATCGTGCAGACTATTCCGGTGTCCAGACAGGATTCTGTCATCAAAAGAGCCCTGCTTTATATCGTAAAACTGATCCTGAACATCTACGTGGAAGTATTCCGCGGAACACCTATGATCGTTCAGGCAATGTTTATTTACTTTGGTGCCATGCAGTACCTCGCATTACCATGGGTATGTGGTTTGCCGCATTCTTTATCGTGTCGATCAATACCGGAGCCTACATGGCAGAGACCGTGCGGGGCGGTATCTTATCGATCGATCCGGGACAGACCGAAGGAGCAAAAGCCATCGGTATGACACACTTTCAGACCATGTTGTATGTTATTTTCCCGCAGACACTCAGGAATATCATTCCGCAGATCGGCAACAACCTGATCATCAACATCAAGACTCATCTGTTCTGTCCGTTATTGGTGTTATCGAGCTGTACTATGCGGCAAAACAGACTGCCGGTGCTTATTACTGGTGGTTTGAGGCGATGACCGTAGCGATGATCCTTTATCTGATCATGACCTTTGTATTCTCAAGACTCTTGCGTTTCTGGGAGTCCAAGCTGGACGGACCGGCAAGTTTTGACCTGGCAACGACCGATCAACTGGCACATACGAGCGGAAATTACAGCTATCCGGGTGACGGAAGCTTGATAAAGAGCGAAATATCGAAACAGATGTGAACGGAGGGAGAGACAAATGAGTAAAGAGGCGATTCTGGAAGTAAAACACCTGTCCAAATCTTTTGGAGCCAATGCCGTTCTCAAAGACATTGATTTTGTCGTGCATCCGGGCGATGTGACATCGATCATCGGTTCTTCTGGTTCCGGTAAATCGACCCTGCTGCGCTGTATCAACCTTCTGGAGACACCGACATCCGGTGATGTGGCATTTCATGGGGACAGTGTGGTGGATAAAAAGGTCAATGCAGCCGCATACCGTGCAAAAGTCGGTATGGTATTTCAGTCCTTTAACCTGTTCAACAACATGTCTGTTCTTGAGAACTGTATCATCGGACAGACAAAAGTGCTGAAGAGAAACAAAGAAGAAGCAAAAGAAAAGGCCATGCAGTATCTGACCAAGGTCGGCATGAATCCATACATTAACGCAAAGCCTCGTCAGCTTTCCGGCGGACAGAAGCAGCGTGTGGCGATCGCACGTGCCCTGGCGATGGAACCGGAGATCCTGCTCTTTGACGAACCAACTTCCGCACTGGATCCGGAGATGGTCGGAGAAGTGCTGGAAGTTATGCGCGGACTGGCAGACGAGGGTATGACTATGCTGGTCGTTACACATGAGATGGCATTTGCACGAGATGTTTCCAACCATGTGGTATATATGGCAGATGGTATTATATGTGAAGAAGGCACTCCGGCAGATATTTTCGAAAATCCGCAGAATGCAAGGACGAAAGATTTCCTGGCAAGATTTCGCGCAAAATAATACAAAAAGAAAAGCTCTCAGGCAATGTCACAGAAGACAAAGCCGGAGAGCTTTTTATTTATCAGGAGAAGACTTGCGCTTCTTTCATCTGAAAAGCTGGAAAATCGTAATTGTATCAAGATTTCTCGTAGGCAAGGCGAGGATCACCGTTTGCAAGATGGATGATGCCGCATTTGCGGAAGCCGTTTTTTTCAAGAACGTGCTGCATGACCTTGTTGTCGTGGTGTGTATCAATGCGAAGATGAGAAATCTGAGGTTCACAGAAATCCAGAACTTTTCGGAAAAAACCATGAACAGTGCCATCACTGGCAACGATGTGGATCACACCGTAAGGAGAATCGGATAACCAGTCTCCATCTTTGATATGGGCATAGGTCAGATCGTTTTCAAGGGCAAAATAGAAACATCCGTGAATCTGGCTGCCATCTGCCAGATCCGTAAGGACAAACAGTTTCTGCGAATGGATATGTTCTCTGAGCAGTTCAGAAGAAGGATGTCCGTCTGCCCACTGTGTCGGGTTTCCCGTCTTCGCCATAAAAGACCGGGCGAAGGAATAAATATCCAGGATGGCAGGAAGATCATCCAGAACAGCATTTCGTATCATAGTAACCTCCTCAAATAAATATATAATGATGATGAAATAAATATGGTAAAGCATAAAAATACATGGTATAGTAATTAAATTAGAGAAACTCTGCAAAATTTACCTGCAAAAATCTCAGATACAGAAAATAATTACAAATGATAGCACGAAAGTACAGAATTGTAAAGAGAGTACGAGGTATACAGAAGATGCTTCGGCGGCACATAACTACGGCGGAAGCGGTCTGGGTATGGCGATCGGAGAACAGCTCTGTATCAGAAATAAAATTTTATAAGAAAAATAATACTGCGCTATGTATATCTTGTGCAGCGATGAAAGGATTGGGACATGGACAGCAGAGAATATCTGAACTATGTTTTAGATAAACTGAAGGAGCGCATTTTCAAACTGGATGATGCAATCCTTCAGGGTCAGAAAGAAATTGAAAACATGCATGAGTATTACTGGGAAAACTATACGGAGATGGACCAGTATGGCTATGAGGATTTTGATAATCAGCAGGCATTGTTAGGTCAGGTCAATGCCAATCAGGAAAAATTGGATCTGCGTCGGCGTTTCCGCAAAATGCTCGATTCGCCGTTTTTCGGACGCGTAGATTTTGTGTACGATGGGGAAGAAGAGGCAGAGATTTTTTATATCGGTATCGGCAATTTCTCCAGAGAATCAGGGAAGCTTCCGCTGGTCTATGACTGGAGGGCACCGGTATCCAGTCTGTTTTATGATTATGATAAGGGAGAAGCTTATTACGATGCACCGGCAGGACGTATGGAGGGAGAAGTGCTCTCCAAATGGCAGTACAAGATTCGCGGCGGAAAGATGATCTATGCGTTTGAGAGCGATGTCAAGATTGATGATGAGGTACTCAAGCAGGAGCTTGGAAGCCACGGCGATGTCAAACTGAAAAACATTATCAAGACGATCCAGAAAGAACAAAATGCGATCATCCGCAATACAAAAGATCGGATCCTGGCAATCCAGGGGGTAGCCGGAAGCGGTAAGACTTCTGTGGCACTGCACCGTATTGCTTATCTGCTTTATCATGACCGGGAGAACCTGAAGTCTTCAAACGTGCTTGTGCTTTCCCCAAACGGTGTGTTTTCAGATTATATTTCCCATATTCTGCCGGAGCTTGGCGAGGAAAATATCCGCGAGATGAGTTTTGACATGTTTGCTTATAAAGAACTTCAGGATACGGTCAGCGATTGTGAGGATCACTGTGATCAGATCGAACGGGAACTGCACACTTCAGAAGCCGCGGAAAGTTTCCGGCAAAAGCAGTCAATCGATTTTGTTTTGCAGTTAAATGAATTTGTGCTGGGTCTGGAGGATCGTCTGATGCGTTTTTCGGATCTCAAATACAAAGGGATGCAGAAAAGTGAACGCCAGCTTACAGAACTTTTTTATTATCGATTTCCGGACATTCCGCTGCTGGAGCGTATGCAGGCCGTGATGGATTATGTGGTGGATGAATACGAGACGCTGATCGGCCGGAATCTGGGCGATGACGAGGTGGAGCTTGTGCGGGGCAGATGTAAAAAGATGTACCGCAGCACAGATCTCTATGTGCTTTATAACTGGTTCTTAAAAGAATACGGCTACGCTGTCCTGCCGCAGGTTTCTTATGAGAAGCGGATTCTGAAATATGAGGATGTTTATCCGATATTATATCTGAAATACCTTCTGAAAAGCAGACGTACAGATCATAACATCCGCCATCTGGTGATCGATGAGATGCAGGATTATTCTTATATGCAGTATCTGATCCTGGATAAGATGTTCTCCTGCAAGATGACGATCCTCGGGGACAAAGCGCAGACCATGGAGGAGGACACACGCGATGTCTTAAGTTTCCTGCCACGTGTGTTCGGCCACGGTATCCGAAGGATCAACATGAACAAGAGTTATCGAAACACCATGGAGATCGCAGCGTATGCCAATAACATCTCGGACGTGTCGGATATGGAACTGTTTGAGCGTCATGGAAAACCGGTGGAAGAGCAGAACTTTGCAGACCGGATTGCGGCACTGGAAGCAGTTCTTGAAAAAATGCGTCTAGAAGAATTTGAAACGGCCGCTGTGATCGAGATGACACAGGAGCGCGCCGAAGAAAGTGCTGTCTATCTGAAAAAGCGGATGGAAGAACTTGGCATGGATACAAAGAATCGCTTTTCCTGCGTAGACCGTGACAGCACTCAGTTTAAAAAAGGACTGACCGTCACGACCTTCTATCTTGCAAAAGGACTGGAGTTTGACCAGGTATTTGGAATTTAATGAGAAAAACGATAATACACCGTTGCACCGCCAGGCGAAGTATATCTGTGCCACAAGAGCGCTGCATGAGCTTTACATGTTTGAAATAGAGGAGAAGCGTTATGAATAACTGGAAATTTTATGGCGCACTCCTTTTCGGTGCGGGAGCACTGCTGCTTCTTGGTTATTTTCTGAAAAGGCTTCTGGAGAGGAATTATTTTCCCTATGAGCGTCAGCCGATCCTGACCAAGAGAGAGTATGCCTGTTATCTGCTCCTGAAAAAGGAAGCCGACCGTCATCATTGTCTGATCTGCCCAAAAGTGGGACTGAAAGATCTGATGCGGGTATATGATAAACAGCATTATATGAAGTATTTTTATAAGATTTCTCAGAAACATGTGGACTTTGTAATCTGCGACCGTAATCTGAACGTACTGTTTGCACTGGAATTAGATGATGCCAGTCATGATACACAGGAAGCGAAGAGACGTGACAAATTTAAAGACAAAGCCTTTAAAGCGGCAGATCTGCCGCTCAAAAGGCTGCGCAGTTTTAATGAACGTTCGGTTGCGGAGCTGTTCCGCGGTCTCTGAGCTGAGCTTCTCTTTCTGTCCTGGAAAAGACACAGCCACAGTAATCCTGGCGGTATAAGCATAGAGAGCGGACAGTTCTACCGATCGTTTATAACCGTTTTTCTTTTTGAAATCGGAAGGAAGCCATGGGATACCATAAGTATCGCCAAGCTCCTGTCCGATTTCGTTTAATTTCCGGGCATTTTTCAGAGGACTGATGGAGAGCGTGGTGCAGAAATAATCAAAGCCCTGTTCTTTTGCAAGCTTTGCGGTCTGATCAAGACGCAGGCGGTAACAGCGAAAACAGCGTTCTCCGCCTTCTGGAACCTGTTCCAGTCCTTTTGCCATCTCATAGAAACGTTCTTTGTCAAAATCCCCTTCGAGAAACGAAACCGGATATTTCTGTGGAATCTGACGGATCAGATTTTGCTGTTCCTTTACACGGTGGCGGTATTCCTCATCCGGATAGATATTAGGATTATAGTAAAATACCGTGATCTTAAAAAAATCTGATAAATATTCGATCACATAACTGCTGCAGGGAGCGCAGCAACTGTGAAGAAAAAGAGAAGGAACGATGCCGTCCTGCTGTTTTTTGTTCAGGATCTCTTCCAGCTCTTTCTGGAAATTTCTTTTATTTGCCATAGCAGCTCATCCTTTCTGGCATGTTTTGGTTCATCACGTAAAGCATAGCACAAACCGGAAAAACAGACAATCCATACAGAAGCATTTTTGCAGTGGATTTCATAAGATAAAGCAGAACAAGAAGAAGGAGGAATAAG
>ENA-OQCX01000808-OQCX01000808.1-human-gut-metagenome-genome-assembly--contig:-NODE-808-length-15783-cov-2.459185_pt1 | contig 15783 bp, 16 predicted proteins | sample MGYA00242762_ERZ504587 | MGnify/ENA primary metagenome ERZ504587 (study PRJEB26092, sample SAMD00036337) | human gut metagenome | host: Homo sapiens | study: EMG produced TPA metagenomics assembly of... | reverse complement strand
GGCCGTAGGCGGTAGCATTAGGTGGGAGGTGGTAGTCACCTCCTACCACTATTTCGGGGAATGCTTTATATAGAACTACATGGGTGGGAGTATCTGAAGACGGACGAAGAGAACCTTCTACCACGTTGCCGTCCAGATCTACTACAACCATGTCTTCAGCTTTCATATCATCGTATGATACGCCACTGGGTTTGATTACTACCAGACCTGTTTCACGATCGATGGCAGAAACATTTCCCCATGTAAAAATAACTAGTCCGTGTTTCACCAAATCCAGATTGGCACGGAATACTTTTTCTTTTAATTTTTCTAACATAATGAATAATTGGGTAATGTGGCAATCTGCTAATTTGTCAATTGGCAAATTATTGCATCGGCACATTATTTTAAAGTTTAAATTTCGGATCTTTTCTGTAGGCCTTATCATTAAATTTATAAAGATAAGCACCTCGTCGGGAACCTGATTTGTCTATCAAATCTGTTTTTTCAATGAAATCCATTTCGCTACCCGCTTGCGGAAATTCCGCTTGTCCATCGGTTCGCCATAGATTGCCTCATATAGATTTTGCAACTGTGTCAGGGTAAACAGTTCGGGCAGCAGGTTAAAACCAATTGGATTGTATGATGCTTTGTGCTTCATCAGTTCACGTGCTTTGGAAATCATGATCGGATGGTCGAAAATGAGCTGTGGCAGTTCGTCTATTTTTGTCCAATGGGCATTGTGCTGCTGCACTAGTTCCCTGTCATATTCATTTACATTGACTAAAGCATAATAGGCTACTGATATGACTCGTTCTCCCGGATCGCGCTCTAAGTCGCCAAATGTGCCTACTTGTTCCATATATACATTTTCCAATCCGGTCAGTTCTGCCAATACCCGTTTGGCGGCAGCGTCTACACTTTCGTCTTCTTGTACGAATCCTCCCATCAAAGACCATTTTCCCATAGCCGGTTCAAAATTTCGTTTTAGTAGAAGCAGTTTTAATTCTCCTTCGTCAAAACCGAAAATGATACAGTCTACAGATACATAGAATTTAGGGTTTATGTTATAATAGGTGGTCATGGTTTAGCGTCGGTTTAAAATTAACAGGCTGTATTCTTCAAGATAATTCAAAGCATACAGCCTTTAATTTATGGTTTACCAGAAATAAGCATAGAATAGTGCACAAAGCAGAACTACACCTAAAGAGGTAATAACATCCCATTTGTTCCAACTCTTTCTGATAAGTTCCTTGTAACTGCCGGTAAAGGTGATGGCTTCCACTTGTTTGGCGGTTGGAGCCGGAGTGAAGCATGATACAACAACCATTAACAACAAGAGGAATACAAGTAGCCATATTTCAAAAATAAGCCAGTTTGTCTGCCAAAACCAAGTTGTATTTTCCCAAAACCAGCCGGTCATCACATCTTTTCCGGTATTGGTGAGGATATTAGTCAGCAAACGGAGCATACCAATTAGGAAACCTACAATCATGGCTGTTTCACCGGCTTTCGGAGTGATTTTCTTGGAGAATATACCAAGTGCAAATACGGCTACCATTGCAGGTGCAAGGAGGGACTGTATGCCTTGCAGGTAGTCGTAAAGGCTGCCGAGGCTCATCATTACAGGAATCCATGCCATGCCGAGGATAACTACAACTACGGTGGCGATACGTCCTACCATAACATAAGTAGCTTCACTTTTGTTTTTAAACATGGGCTTGTAAAAGTCTTCTGTAAAAAGTGTGGCGCATGAATTAAAGAAAGCAGCCAGTGAAGCAACCAATGCGCAGATGAATCCGATAGTTACAATACCTTTTACACCGGCAGGCAGAACATCCTTTACCATTACAGCAAAAGCCGCATCTGTATTTGACATATCAAATTCACCTTTTGCAGCCAAGGCGGCAGCTACCATCCCCGGAATAAGAAACATGAAGACAGGCAGGATTTTAAAATAACCGGCTGCAATAGTACCTCTGCGGGCACGCTTCATTACCACATCATTATCTTCGCCTTTACGCTGTCCAAGTACACGCTGTACGATATGCTGGTCGGTACACCAATACCAGAAACCGATGATGGAAGCTCCGATAAATACCCAGAATCCAGGATAATCTTGATACATCGGGTCTGCTTCGGTCCAGTGAAACATATGGTTGGCACCATAAGCGTGTCCGTCTGCTCCTACATTCATGGCGCTACGCGCATGATCCATCATTTCTGTCCATCCTGTAGCAATATTACCGCTGTCCCAAGGCTGACAGTCCAGGAAAAGAACCAAGAAAGAACCGATGATTAAAATAGGGGTTTGAATAGCTGAGAGGGTCATACTCCTTTCATTCCACTCAGTACGGTGAAGATGCCGGTCAGGACAATAAGTCCGATTGCCCCATACCAAAAAGGAAGTCCAAGTAAGAATTCCAAAAAGATACCTCCGGTATAGGCGGTTACACTAACTTTAGTAAGAATGTAGGCTATCAGTGTGATGATAGAAAGCCATGAACGGTACGCGGGGTATAACGGTATTTAAGGAAATCGGGCATGGTAATGATTTTGCCCATTTTATTGTTTAATAGTTGGTAGAATGGAACAAAAAGCCATCCTAGAAGAAGAATCATCCAACCTTGCATTTCCCAGTGTGCCATACCTACTCCGGATTTGGCACCGGTTCCTGCCAAACCTACCAGATGTTCCGAACCGATATTGGCTGCAAAGATAGCAGCACCAATGATGTACCATGGCTCACCTTTGCCAAATAGATAATCTTCACTGCTTGCTCCTTGTTGCGAGCGTTTGTCTTTTTGTACAGAGCGCCATACCGCCCATATCACAGCTACAATGCCGACTGCCAGTATTGTCCAGTCCAGCCAGATGAATTCATGTGAATTCCAATTCATGATATTAAATATTTAAAGTTTAACAATTATTTTTCAACACCGAATTTAAAGATACATTGGCTGTGATAGGTCTGTCCCGGTTCCAGAATTACAGAAGGCCATTGTGATTTGTTGGGGCTGTCGGGATAGTGCTGTGTTTCCAGACAAACAGACGCGCGTTGCGGATAAGTAATTCCCTTTTTCCCTTTTACGGTTCCATCCAAAAAGTTGCCTGTATAAACTTGTATTCCCGGTTCATTAGTATATACTTCCAAAGTGATACCACTAGTAGGCTGGTCAGTTTGGCAGCCAGCTGGTTGATATCGCCTTTCGTGTTAAGTACCCAATTATGGTCGAAGCCGTTACCGAATTTTATTTGTTCGTTTTCAAAGTTAGTCACATCGGGGGCAATGGTTTTAGGAGTATTGAAATCAAACGGAGTTTCTGTTACTGCCATCATTTCTCCAGTGGTCATGAATGTGCTGTCAACGGGAGTGATGCTGTCTGCATTTACATAAAGAATATGGTCGGTGGCCGGATTGGCAGGATTTCCACTCAAGTTGAAATAAGAGTGGTTGGTCATATTGATAACAGTCTTTTTGTCAGTTGTCGCTTCGTAATTTATGTCGATGGCATTGTCTCTTGTCAGTGCATAAGTAACAGTAGCGGTTACATTTCCCGGAAAATTGGCATCTCCATCCGGTGACTTCATAGTCAGTGTCATAGTACTGTCGTTTAATTGGTTTGCTTCATAAACTTGGTATTGCCATCCTTTAGGACCTCCATGCAGGCAGTGACCAAATTATTTTGGGGTAATTGAATGGTTTCTCCATCCATTACGATGACTCCTTTATTAATGCGGTTGGCATAGCGTCCGATAGAAGCACCGAAGTCGCTTGGTATATTTTGGTAGTCAGCAATGCTGTCAAAACCCAGCACTACATCTTTTAGATTTCCATTTTTGTCGGGGACCATGATAGATACAATACGTCCGCCAAAATTAGTTACGCATACTTCCATTCCGGCTGCATTCTTTAGCGTATACAGTTTAACAGGTTTTACGCCATCCACTATTGTTTCATAATTAGTGGGGTTTAATCCGGACTTTGTAAGTGTTTCTTGAGATTGTTTGGGAGCGCAAGCACTTAACAAGGTCAGTGCGATACCGGTTCCCAGAAAGGTTCTTTTCATGCTTTTCATGATATAAAAGTACTAATTAGTAATAGAGTATATGATTTTGGGTGTAAAAGTAACACTATTACTAATACATTGGATATGAAAAGAGTATGTTGTGCAACATAAAAGTGTATTTCCTACACTTTTATAGCATAAAGAAGAAAAAACCGCTTTGAATCCAAAGCGGTTTTTTCATATGTTAGCGAATTTGAGATCTTTTTTATACCAGCTTGCGAGAACCGTCACTGATGATACATCGTAAACTTTGGGACTTCTTCCGAACTTCTCTTTGAATCTTTCTTTGGCAGTGGTGATGAATGTTTCGTATAGTTCATTTTTAACTAGGTTGATTGTACATCCACCGAAACCTCCACCCATGACACGTGAACCGGTGACACCGCAGTCGAAAGCAACATCATTCAAGAAGTCAAGTTCTTCACAGCTTACTTCATACAATTTACTCATGCCATAGTGAGTTTCATACATCTTCTGTCCTACGGTTTCGTAATCACCTCTTTCCAAAGCATCGCAAACATCAAGTACACGTTGGATTTCTTCAATGACGTATTCTGCACGCATATAGTCTTCTTCACTGATCTCGGCTTTTGCTTCCTGCAACATTTCCATTGTACAATCACGTAAAAATTCTACATGAGGATGTTTTTTCTGGATGGCGGCTACAGCAGCTTCGCAGCTTTGGCGACGTTTATTATAAGCAGAAGAAGCCAATTCGTGTTTGACTACCGAGTCAACCAATACCAATCGGTAACCTTCCGGTTTGAACGGGAAGTATTGATATTCCAATGAACGACAGTCCAAACGGATCAAACTACCTTCTTTTCCGAATACAGATGCAAATTGATCCATAATACCGCAATTTACACCACAATAATTATGTTCTGTTGCCTGACCTACTTTGGCTAATTCAAATTTATCTATTTTGTTGTCACCGAAAAGTTCGTTGATAGCAAAAGCATACGTACTTTCCAATGCAGCAGATGAAGACATACCTGCACCCAAAGGTACGTCACCCGCAAAAGCAGTGTCAAAACCTTTCACATCTACACCACGTTTGATCATTTCGCGGCAAACGCCGAAAATATATCTTGCCCAACTGGCTTTAGGAGCATCTTCTTCGTTCAAGCCGAATTCTACATAGTCTTTTAGATCAATAGAATAAGCACGTACCTTATCAGTACCATTAGGTTTGATTTCAGCAATCATACCTTTATCTACTGCTCCGGGAAAGACAAAACCACCGTTATAGTCGGTATGTTCTCCAATAAGGTTAATACGTCCGGGTGATGCATATACTGAACCTGTTGTGCCATCAAAATGTTTGATGAAGCGACTTCTTACGTATTCTATATCCATGATATTAATAGTTTAAAGTTAATACTATATGTTTTTATAATTATTCTACAGGAATGTCTTTGTTTACGTTCTTGCATCCTACCAAACCATAGAACAACAGATAAGCAAGCAAAGCGATAATTAACCAATAGCTGGCCATATATCCCACAGCGTCAGAAATGAATTGCTGTAGTAATGGGAAAATACCGCCACCGACAACATCATCATAAAAATACCTGAAGCTTGTGCGGTATATTTGCCTAAACCTTCTACAGCGAGGTTGAAGATACCTCCCCACATAATGGACGTACATAAACCACAAAGTACCAAAAATAGGGCACTGACAGGTACAGAGGCCATTTCGAATCCATTTTCTACACTATATCCCGGCATAGAGACAGTGATTTCTTTTGGAGTGAAGATTGCGATTAATATAAAACAGATAGCTGTTGCGGAAACAACAATCAATTGTGTGCGTGTAGCTACTTTACCGCTGATGACACTACTTGCAGAACGTCCCACTAACATGAGCAACCAATAGATGGCAGCAATAGCACCACCGATAGCGGCACCGTTGGCAAGCAGGCCCGCACCTTTTTCCGTTGGGTCGGCAAGATAGAAATTTAATGTGCCTGGAATACCGATTTCAATACCTACATACACAAAGATACCGATTACACCTAATACAGTATGGCGGAAATTCCAAGGACTATGAGAGAATTTCTCTTTTTCATGACCTGCTTTTCTTAGATGAGGCTCTGGAATGGCGATGAATGAAAGAGCGATAAACGCTGATACGAATACACCCATTGCGATGAAAAGCAGAGGAGCTACATCTGACATAGCTGTTTGAGGGGTAACAGAACCAATCAAGGCACCTACGAAAAGCGGAGTCAAAGTACCTGACAATGAGTTTAGAGCACCACCGGCTTGGATTAATTGGTTACCTTTGTTACCACCACCACCTAAAAGATTTAGCATCGGGTTAACTACAGTGTTCAGCATACATACACAAAAACCACAGACGAAGGCACCAAGCAGATAGATGATAAAATTCATTTTAATGGCATATTCTCCTAAATTGAATACGTCTATATCTGCACCGAACAAACTGGAAATATATTGGATAAACAAACCGATGAAACCTACTGCCATGGCAATGAGGGCTGTTTTTTTATATCCGATTTTTACAAGCATATTACCTGAAGGAATCCCCATAAACAGATATGCGAGGAAATTCATCATATTTCCCATCATACCCAAGGTATTGGCACCTGCATATTGGTTTTTCCATATTGTGCCGAAAGGCGCAGCAAGATTAGTAACGAAGGAAATCATCGCGAAAAGGAAGAACATTGTAATGATAGCGATGATATTACCGTTCTGTTTTTGTTGATTCATGGTTTTGAAAAAATTATAAGTTTATTAATTAGGTTATTTCATAAAATTATTTTTCTACACCAAATTTGTAGATGGTTACTTGATTGTAAGTTTCCCCCGGATGTAGAACACAAGAAGGGAAATGGCCTTTATTGGGCGTATCAGGAAAATGTTGTGCTTCAAAACAGATGGCACTTCTTGCTGGGAAAGTTGCTCCATGAGCACCTTCGAAACCATTGTGCCAGTTTGAAGTATAAACTTGTACACCGGGCTCTGTAGTGTATACTTCCATGCTACGACCGCTTTCGGGCTCCACACATTTTGCTGCAAAACTCAGTGTGCCTGCTTCACGTTTGTTTAATACATAGCAGTGGTCATAGCCGGCACCGAATTCTAGCTGTTCGAATGGGTCATTGATTCTACTGTCTACTCTTTGAGGAGTACGAAAATCCATAGGAGTACCTTCTACTTTGGCAATTTCGCCTGTAGGGATGGATACATTATCTATCGGAGTATAAAAATCAGCATTAATGGTTACGATGTTGTTATCAACGGTTGCCGTAGGATTGGCAATGCCTGATAGGCTGAAAAAACCGTGGTGAGTAAGATTTACCAATGTTGTTTTGTCTGTTGTAGCGTGGTAAGTAATGATGAATTCATTTTGATTACTTAAAGTGTACGTTACGTGAATATCCAAATTTCCTGGAAATCCTTCTTCGCCATCAGCAGATAAATAATGCAATTTCAAGCTTTGGGGAGTTTCCTGTTCTGCATCCCAAATGCGGGTATGAAATCCGGTAGGACCGCCATGCAGCGAGTTGGGACCATTGTTGATAGTCAGTGAATATTCTTTCCCTTCTAAAATGAATTTGCCTCCTGCTATACGGTTTCCGTAACGACCGATAAGAGTACTGAGGAAAGGTTCGTGGCTATTGATAACATGGGTTATACTATCATGTCCTTGAATGACATTGGCATATTTACCGTTTTTGTCCGGAACCATAATAGCTAATACTGCTCCACCATAGTTGGTGACAGCTATTTCAGCTCCGTTTTCATTTTTCAGAATGAAGAGGTCTGTTTGTTTCCCGTTCACTGTTGTCTGAAAATCGGCCCGTTTCAGGCCGCATAAATTCTCATCGGAAGTAGATGTGTTTATCATGTTATTGAAAATCTTTTTATTTTATGTATAAAACTAATGCAAATAAAAAGATTTTCTTCGGTATTCCCAAACTTTTTCTATAAAAGTGAACGGACTAAACGTGAAATTTTAATAAATCCGCAACGATAAAGCTGCTTCCTCCAACAAAAATAAAGTCATTTTTGTTAGCCTTTTCTTTAGCGGCTGTTACAGCTGTTTCTACATCAGGATAAGTATCTCCGTGCAGCCCGGATTGCATCGCTAAGCTTTGTAATTCTTTTTCGGATAAAGCACGCTTTACGCTGGCTTTGGTAAAATAAAAGGTGGCATTTTTAGGAAGCATGGACAATACTCCACTGATATCCTTGTCGTTTACCATACCTATTACAATGTGTAATCGTTCATATTTCTGATGTTCTAATTGTTCTATGATATACGAAATACCTCCTACATTATGTCCTGTATCGCATATTAAAGTCGGTTCACTTTCTAATTTTTGCCATCTTCCCATCAGGCCGGTGAGTTCACATACTTGTGAGAATCCTTTGCGTATATTGCTTTCGGTAAGTTGATAACCTGCTTGTTTTAATAGGCGGATGGCAGATAAAAGTGTATTGGTGTTTTTAAGTTGGCAAAGCCCTTCCAGTTCGCCTTCCAGATTGAGGTAGTCGGTTGTTTGATATATTCGTTTTACCTTTTTCATTTATGCTGGAGGAGTGTAATAACTGTTCTTCTTCTGCAAAGTAGATAGGAGCGTTTACTTCTTTAGCACGGGTTGTAAATATAGGTTTGGTTTCGGGTGTGGTTTCACCGATAACTACCGGGGTCTTTTCTTTGATGATTCCGGCCTTCTCTGTGGCTATTTTGGCTAATGTGTTACCTAAGAATTGTATATGGTCGAAACTGATATTGGTTATGACACATAGATCCGGACGGATGATGTTTGTACAATCTATTCGTCCTCCCAGCCAACTTCTATAATGGCTACATCTACTTGGCTTTGGGCAAAATAGTGGAAAGCCATTGCAGTAGTCAGTTCAAAGAAAGAAGGATGCAGAGGTTCAAAAAAGGCACGGTGTTTTTCTACAAAGTCTATGACATATTCTTTGGATACAGGAATTCCGTTGACGCGGATTCGTTCACGGAAATCTATCAGATGTGGAGAAGTGTAAAGTCCTGTCTTGTATCCGGCTGATTGTAAAATGGCGGCTAAAGTATGTGAACAAGAGCCTTTTCCATTGGTCCCGGCTATATGAATGGTTCGGAATTGGCGATGGGGATGGTTGAAATACTTGTCTAAAAGATAAGTGTTTTCTAACCCTGCCTTGTATGCATCTTTTCCTATATGTTGGAATAATGGGGCACTATTATATAAATAATCCAATGTTTCTTCGTAATTCATGGCAAATGTTTTTATTTACCGCAAAGTGTCACAAAAGAATGCCCGGCAGATATAAAACCTGGTATTCTTTCTGTGACACTTTGTAGTATAAAAATTAATCGAAGAAGTTTTTGAACTTCTTGAATATTTTTTCTTTAATGCTTGTATTCGGTTTGAAGTTATCCGATTCTTGCATTTTCTCTAGTGCTTGTTTTTCATCTTTATTCAACGTTTCTGGAATATATACGCTTACATTGACTAATAAATCACCTGTACCGTTACTGTAACCATAACTATTGACATTGGGCAATCCTTTACCTCTTAGGCGTAAGACCTTACCTGGTTGGGTGCCTGGTTCAATTTTTACTTTTACTTTGCTATCAATAGTTGGTATTTCTACAGTGCCTCCTAAAGCAGCAGTCGGAACGCTTAGTAACAGATTGTAAATCAAATCATTTTCATCGCGTATTAGGTCTGGATGGGATTCTTCTTCTATGACAACAAGCAAATCACCGGGAACACCGTTATGTTTGCCCGCATTTCCTTTCCCATTGACAGAAAGTTGCATTCCTTCAGCCACACCGGCAGGAATTTTCACTTCCACGACTTCTTCTCCGTATACAATACCTTCTCCTGCACAAGCTTTACATTTGTTCTTAATTATTTTCCCTTCTCCGTTACATTGTGGACATACGCTTTGTGATTGCACCATTCCAAAAATGCTTTGTTGGGTGCGGGTGATACTTCCTGTTCCATGACAAGTGGGACACGTTTCCGTTCCTCCTTCTCCTTCGGCTCCTGAACCATGGCAATGGTCACATGTTACGTACTTTTTCAGTTTGAATTTCTTTTCTACTCCCGTAGAAATCTCTTTTAAGTTCAGTTTTACTTTTACACGGAGGTCTGAACCACGGAACTTGCGTTGTGCGGAACGTCCGCCACCACCGAAACCTCCAAAGCCTCCGAAACCTCCTCCATGTCCACCGAAGATGTCACCGAACATAGAGAAAATATCATCCATGGACATACCTTGTCCGAATCCTTCAAAACCGCCACCGGCAGCTCCACTCATTCCTGCATGTCCGAATTGGTCGTAACGGGCGCGTTTATCCGGGTTGCTCAACACATCATAAGCTTCGGCAGCTTCCTTGAATTTTTCTTCCGCTTCTTTATCTCCCGGATTCTTGTCCGGATGATATTGTATTGCTTTTTTGCGGTATGCTTTTTTTATAACATCAAGGGTGGCTGTTTTGTCCACCTCCAGAACTTCGTAATAGTCTCTTTTTGCCATGTCGTTTTATGATACTGTTTATTGAGCCACAACTACTTTGGCGTGGCGTATTACTTTGTCATTCAGCTTATAACCGGTTTGTACACAGTCCAATATTTTTCCTTTCTTCTCTTCGGAAGGAGCTGGAACTAATGCAATTGCTTCGTGATAATCGGTATCAAAGTTCTCACCGTCAGTCTCTATTTTCTGAAGTCCTTCCTGGTTCAATACTTTCAGGAATTTGTTGTAGATCAACTCAATTCCTTCACGCATTGCTTTTACATCATCCGAAGTTTCTGAAGTCTTTACTGCACGCTCCAAGTCATCCAAAATAGGAAGAATGGCAGTAATGGCCTTTTCTCCACCATTTTTAATCAATTCGGCCTTCTCTTTCATGGTGCGTTTACGGTAATTGTCAAATTCGGCTGAAAGACGCAGGTATTTGTCATGCTGCTCTTCTATTGTTTTCTGAGCTTCCGCCAATTCCTTGTTCACCTTCTCTTCAGCGTTCAGTTCTTCTGTTGCTTCTTTCTGAGTTTCTTCATCAATGGCAGCTTCTGCCGCTTCCTGATTTTTCAAAACTTCCTCGTCTTGAGGTTGGTTCTTCTCTGTTGGGTTCATATTCTTATTAAACTTTTTGTTTTTCTTATTTTTACTCATAACAGTCAGGTCTTTTAGGTTAATTTACTGCTAACAAATTTCGTGCCTAGTTGTTTTCTTAGAGTAATAATTTTGCAAAAGTACGGAATTTCTGCCACACTGGCATACTTTTCTGAATTAAAATGCCTACCTTTGCAATTCCAAAATAGAATAATTATATAAATAAGGTATATTAGGATGATTACAGTTTCGAACTTGGCCATTCAATTTGGTAAAAGAGTGTTGTATAATGACGTAAATATGAAGTTTACCAATGGTAATATTTACGGGTTATCGGTGCGAACGGCGCCGGAAAATCTACTTTCTTGAAAGCAATTTCAGGTGAGCTGGAACCGACTAAGGCTCAGTGGTATTAGGACCGGGCGAACGTCTGTCTGTATTGAGCAGGATCACTTTAAGTGGGATGAATATACAGTCATGGATACGGTTATGATGGGACATACTGTGTTGTGGAACATTATGAAACAGCGTGAAGAACTGTATGCGAAAACTGATTTTACAGATGAAGATGGCTTGAAAGTTTCTGAATTGGAAGAGAAGTTTGCCGAACTGGATGGTTGGAATGCGAGAGTGATGCCGCTTCTTTGTTGAGCGGATTGGCATAAAGGAAGACAAGCACTATATGTTGATGGGGGAACTGAGCGGTAAGGAAAAGGTGCGTGTCATGTTGGCGCAGGCACTTTACGGTAATCCTGATAACTTGTTGTTGGATGAACCTACCAATGATTTGGATATGGATACGGTGACTTGGTTGGAGGAATATCTTTCTAATTTCGAGCACACGGTGTTGGTGGTAAGTCATGACCGTCACTTTTTGGACTCTGTTTGTACTCATACTGTAGATATTGATTTCGGTAAAGTGAATATGTTTGCCGGTAACTATAGCTTCTGGTATGAATCAAGTCAGTTGGCACTTCGCCAGCAGCAGAACCAGAAGGCTAAAGCTGAAGAGAAGAAGAAAGAGTTGGAAGAATTTATCCGTCGTTTTAGTGCCAATGTGGCTAAGAGCAAGCAGACAACCAGCCGAAAGAAGATGTTGGAAAAACTGAATGTAGATGAAATTAAGCCGTCGTCCCGTAAATATCCCGGTATCATCTTTACTCCGGATCGTGAACCGGGCAATCAGATTTTGGAAGTATCCGGCTTGCGTGCGGAAACTGAAGACGGTATGGTATTGTTCAATGATGTGAATTTTAATGTAGAAAAAGGAGATAAGATTGTCTTTTTGAGCCGTGATCCGCGTGCCATGACTGCTTTTTTTGAAATAATCAATGGAAATCGTACTCCGCAGGCTGGTAAATTCGCGTGGGGCGTTACTATTACTACAGCTTATTTGCCTTTGGATAATACGGATTTCTTTGAAAGTGATTTGAATTTGGTAGATTGGCTGAGCCAGTTTGGCGAAGGTAACGAAGTCTATATGAAAGGTTTCTTGGGGCGTATGTTGTTTTCCGGAGAGGAAGTATTGAAGAAAGTGAATGTGCTTTCCGGAGGTGAGAAGATGCGTTGTATGATTGCCCGTATGCAGTTGCGTAATGCGAACTGTCTGATTTTGGATACTCCAACCAACCATTTGGACTTGGAATCAATTCAGGCTTTCAATAATAATCTGAAGACTTATAAGGGAAATGTGCTGTTCTCTTCCCACGACCACGAATTTATTGAAACGGTGGCGAACCGTATTATTGAATTGACCCCGAATGGTATCATTGACAAGATGATGGAATACGATGAATACATCACTTCTGATCATATTAAAGAAATGCGTGCGCGTATGTATGGAGATAATTAAATTATAAATATGAGCTGAAAAAGAAAGAGTCATTGGGAGCCATTGTTCCTGTGGCTCTTTTTTTATGGTTTAGCCGCAATTCTCATTCTGTATGAACCATAATGAGTTCAAAAAATCTATGATAATGGGCGATAATCCATGTCGTTATATTAGAATTAGGATTATTTTTGTGTCCATTAAAAACATGAAATGATACTTTATGAAAAACTTAATTTTGATTTTGATTTTTGCAGCTGTTGGCTTGAATACGATGGCTTCCAATCCTGTACATGTGATTATAACTGCCGGACAGTCTAATACCGATGGACGAACTCCTAATGAAGATTTGCCGGCATATATTAAAGCATTGGCTACGGATACACTGACGTATGCCGAAGGTGCCTACCGTTATTGTCAGATAGCTCAGAATGACGGAAAGGGAGAATTTATTCCTTTCTGGCTCGTGCCAAACGTAGCGGAAAAAATAATATGTGGGCTTTTGATGCAGTGACATATTATTGGTTGGAGCAGTTGTTGCAGGAGAAATTTTATGTGGTGAAATGGGCTGTTGGCGGAACTTCCATAGCACCTGATTATAATGCTTCCAAGGGACGTTTTTGGTCTGCGGCGCCTGAATGGCTGGCACAGGCTAAGCCAACTTCTGATGGAGGAAACTCCTTGTTGCTTTCTTTCATTCAAGAGATAGACATGTGTATAGACAAGACTCTTTCCCGCCTGAAGGATGGCTATCAGATAGATGCATTTCTTTGGCATCAGGGGGAAAGTGATTATGCTAAAAGTAAAGATTATTACCGTAACTTGAAGACAATGGTGGCTTATGTGCGTATGCATCTGACAGAAAAAACCGGAAAGGATTATTCTCGTTTGCCTTTTATTTTTGGTACTGTTGCCCGAAGTAATAAATATTTCAGCAGAGAAGTGGAGAATGCGATGAAGCAATTGGCTGCTGAAGATCCGAACATGCACCTGATAGATATGTCAGGCGCGGAATTGTTAAATGACAGACTTCATTTCACGGCTCATTCGGCAGAGTATTTGGGACAACAGGTATATAAGCAGTTGGAACAAATTATTAAAGGAGTTACCGTCAGGACTGATGAATTGAAAGGAAAACGTTTGGGAATTATTGGAGATAGTTATGTGAAGAATCATAAGGAACCTGTTAAGAATACCTGGCATTATAAATTTGCCGAGAAACATGGTATGGAATATTTAAATTATGGCAAGAACGGCAGCAGCATTGCTTATAGTAGCCCGCGTTGGGGGGAAGCGATGTATGTAAGATATAAGGAAATGCCGGATGATTTGGATTATGTTATTGTTGTGGGTGGGCACAATGATGGTTTTAAATTGGATTCAATTGGCGGTATTGATGTATTTAAAGAGAGGCTGGCAATGCTGTGTGAAGCTTAATTGAAAGTATCCCACAGCTAAGATTTTTTCTTACCCGATGGAACTGTAAAATTTGTCAGGAAGTGATGCTGAGAAAGTGTGGATGCTATGATTGAGGTTTGTGGAAATTATAGTATTCCTATTTTTGATTGCGCAAGAAAAGGAAGCATCTATGCCGATAATGATACTTCAGAAGAATCTATTTCCAGAAAAGCAAGAATAATACTGATACAGCGCATCTGAACAGTAAAGGACATGACCGTTTTCTAAAAGTTGCCGAGAGTTTTCTGCTGCAATATTAGTTTGGAAGAAAATAGTGTTATTTACTATGATGAATAAAAGAGTATTTTGCATTCAGTTGTTGGTATCAACCGTTTGGTTGGGCTATTAGGACTCTGGGAATGTTCGTATTATTTACGTAAAGCATTACGTGCCTTTTTCCCTGTTTGTTATCATTCACTAATGAGGGATTGATTTACTTTTGTCGTAATACTAATAGTATTAATCAAACGAACTATCAAACTAACTAACAGAAGAAAAACATGTACGGAAAAAATCTTAAATTAGTATTAATGGTAATGTTGCTACTTGTGAGTAAATCCACTTTCTCTCAAGTAACAGAACGCGAACGGCCCAAGGAGTGGAGTCAACTGGTGAAAGGTGCCCGGTTTATGGATCGTTTTCTGCCGATGAAAGGCAATCAACTGTCATCCGACACGTGGGGAACCTCCGATGTGCGTCCGCGTTATGTTGATAATGGTATTGAAGACCGTATCTGGTCCTATTGGGGTGGAAATATCCGGAAAGGAGAAGACGGTAAATATCATCTGATGGTTTGCGGATGGCTGGAAGCCTCTCCTAAAGGACATATGGAGTGGAGAAATTCATGGGTGTTCAATACCGTGAGTGATAATCTGACCGGTCCGTTCAAACCGGTTAATATCATCGGAAAAGGACATAATCCGGAGATGTTTCAGGCAAAAGACGGCCGATATGTTTTGTATGTCATAGACGGACGTTATGTTGCGGATGATATCAACGGAAAATGGGAATATGGAAAATTCGACTTCAATGCGCGCGATCGTAGAATCATCGAAGGATTGTCCAATCTTTCGTTTGCCCAACGGGAAGACAGTTCATATGTAATGGTCTGTCGTGGCGGTGGAATCTGGATCAGCCGGATGGTTTGTCGGAATATAACCAATTGACAGACCGTCGTGTTTATCCGGATGTGAAAGGACGGTTTGAAGACCTGTCATCTGGCGCGATCATATCCAGTATCATCTGATTGTCAATGACTGGTTGGGCCGTATTGCCTTTTTATCTTTCGTTCAAAGGACGGAGTCAATTGGGGTTACTGATCCGGGAGAGGCCTACATG
>ENA-OQCX01000807-OQCX01000807.1-human-gut-metagenome-genome-assembly--contig:-NODE-807-length-15789-cov-3.205721_pt1 | contig 15789 bp, 23 predicted proteins | sample MGYA00242762_ERZ504587 | MGnify/ENA primary metagenome ERZ504587 (study PRJEB26092, sample SAMD00036337) | human gut metagenome | host: Homo sapiens | study: EMG produced TPA metagenomics assembly of... | reverse complement strand
GTCCATTTTTTACTTTTCCTCCTTAAACTCAGATACGAAAAAAGACAGGCATCCACCCATCCTTCGTACCAGGCGACCCAGCCCCGCACAACATCCATGACATCCGTAATATTGTGCAGTTATTCTGCCCTGTCATCGCCTATCATAAACAATCCAAACTGAAATGTCAATCACTCTGTCGAGGTTTGCCGAAACTTTACATCCGGCGCAAAAAAATCCCGCGCTGTACCAAGAATTCGCACAGCGCGGGAGTGAAACGTTTTATTCTGCTTTCAGCTGATCCGCGGGGTACAAAAGCGCACTCACCACACTGGCATCCACCGTATAAACGGAGCTGTCGCCTTCCACCATCAGGTAACAGCCGTCTGTCCCCATGGCATAGGTCAGATTTATTGTGCCATCGGCTGTGGTGACCTCTGCTGTGACCAGCGGGGCCTCAAAACCATACGCCGCCGGGTCGGCATCTGCTGCCTGTGCCGAGACATAGGTGCAGAGAGCCGAGAGGATGGCATCCACCTTTGTCTCGTCGAGGTCTGCGGCGGTGTCCCCTGCCAGCCGCCAGACAGTCTGGTAGGCGTTGCTGCCGCTCTCTGCTGCAGGCTCCGAGTTTGCTTTCAGGGTCACGGTCTCACCATCGGCCAGCGTATAGGAGACGGCTTCGATCTCCGAGGCCGTCAGCCCCGCCGGTTGAAGGCACCGAACAGCTCCGCCCTGGTCAACTCAAAGCAGGCGGCTTTGGTCCCCGATACCGTATAAATGACATCGCTGTTATTCTTGCGGACATAGAGATCTCCTGTCATGGTATTGCTGGCCCCGAAGGTATAGGTGTCCGTTTCGCCCACTGCCGTCACCTCTATGGTCAGTGCAGGCTCCGCAAAGCCGTAGTCCTCCCCTGCCTGCGGGCTCAGCTCCCGCTTTGCGTTCAAAGAGGAAAGCGCGGTGAGCATCGTGTTGCAGGCAGAGGTGTCCAGATGGTAAGCTGGATCTTCAGCCAGCGTCCAGCCATCGGCGGTATAGAGCAGGGTGTTCGTCTCGCCTGATAGTGGAGCACGATCTGCGTCAGGTCATTGCCCGAAACTGCCGCCAGCGGAATGGTTCCATCTGCGGCCACACTGGCAGCCTGTTCTTCCCGGGCATTCCGCAGCGTCAGCAGGGCAAACACGCCGCCTGCCAGCAGGATGAGGAAAAGCAGCACCCCGAGGGTACGCCGTTTTGCTTTCATGGCAGGCCCTCACTTTCTGCGCCGCAGCACGACCACCACGGCACCCACAGCCAGCAGGGCCGCAGGCAGAACGATGACAAAGAGCAGACCCAGAGTGGAAGCGGCAATGCCGGGCACCTCCAACGGAGCTGCTTCCAGTGCCTTGCTGTCGATGAGGACAGCGTTCTCCTGCCCGGCCAGCGAAGCCGCACACCCCTGCAGAAAGGTCACATTGCCCGGGATGACCTGATAGATGCCCTCATTGTCCATATTGCCGCAGTTGACCCAGATGACCTGCACCCGTGTCCTCATTGCGGGCGTATGCTGCCAGCGTGAAGGGACCGGCAATGTCGCCGTCCGCCTTCTCGGTGGTGGTCATCTCGTAGCCTTCCGGTTTGCTGTAAGCACTGTCCGAGCTGACCAGAAGGGCATCCGAGACCACATGCTCTGTCTCGGTCAGGGTGATGCCCTGTGCCATCTGCAGCAGAACTCTGCGGCTGGTGTTCACACCGTCCAGCGCGGTGGATTCCTCCGTGCTGGCATAATCCGGCAGCAGGTAAAGGGCCGGGTAGCCATTGAGGTAGTGGTTGGTGTCGCCCTCCACCACAAGGCCCACGGTGCGGGTCAGGCCGAACTCGGCCATCACAGCATCCAGATTGGGGGTACTATAATAGGAATCCGTCAGCAGCAGCACGCGGCCTCCGTTGCTCAGATAGCTGCGCAGCTGGCCCAGCTCATCCACCAGACTGCCTGCGCCGGAAAAGTCCTGCGCCGGATCGTTGATGACAAGCAGGTCACAGTCCTCGGGGATGGTCTGGGAGAGCAGGTCAAGTGCCGAGACGGTCAGGTTCTGGCTTTCCAGCGCATCGTTCAGGGTGGAAGTCAGCGCCTGCTCGCCGTGGTTGGTGGTGTAGTACACATGGCGGCTCTCTCCGCTGGTCAGCTGGTAGATGGCAGAGGTGATCCTGCTTTCACCGTCAAAGGTCACGTTGGCCGCGCCGGTGGCGGCATAATCGCTGTAATCGTAGTCGTAAAGCTCTGCGGCATCCAGCACCTTGCTCTGTTCCCCGCAGACCAGGATCAGCCCGCCGGAGGTCAGCTCCTGTGCGCCGTACTGGGCCGCAAAGGTCGGGTAGACTGCCGGATCTTTCAGCTCCCAGGTGATATGGCTGCTCTGGGCGGCGTATTTGTCCAGCAGCTTGGAGATGATCTGGTCCTCATTGCCGGTCTGGGCCAGATAGTAAATGGTTACATCCTGCGTCAGGTCGTCGGCCACCTGTCTGGAGCTCTCGCTCAGGGTGTAGAGCCCAGCCTCGGAGAGATCGAACTCGGTATATCTGGAGGGGATGGCCCGGACGATGAGATTGACCAGCACGGCCAGCACGATCACAGCTGCGGCAATGGCTGCCGACCACACCCCGCTGCGGAACACCCGCCCGTCACCCGAGGAGCTCTGCTTTGCAAAAAGCTTCATCTGTGTTCCCTCCTCTCAGTTCCAGCGGCGCTTCTCAATGTCCTGCGCCGTAAAGAACAGGAACACCGCCGTCACGGTCAGATAATAGACCACGGCAGGGATGGAGAAGCTGTTGTTGACAAAATCCTCAAAGGGCGTAAACAGGCACAAGGCACTCAGCGCGGCGCTGAAAGCCTCGGTAAGCCATGCACTGCGGAGCAGAAACAGCCCCGTCAGGCCCAGGCAGAGTGCCGCAAAGGTCAGGCACCCCAGCACAAAGCTGCGGGTGCGCAGACCGGCCGCCAGAGAAGCCGCGCCTGCGATCCCGGTGAACACTGCCAGCGCCACAGCGCTGCCCGCATTGAACATACTGCGCAGGCTGGGCATCAGGTAGGCCAGCAGCAGGCTGAAAAGCCCGCCACGGCGGCAATGATCTGGTTCTCGGTCAGGCCGGAGAGAAACTCACACAATGCAATGGCCGCACAGCCCAGCAAAAGTAGCAGAGCAGCCCCGCAAGGTTTGCGAGCAGAGCAGATACGGTGCCGCCCAGCGCCCAGAGGATGAAGATCATCACTGCATCCACAGCGCAGGGCAGTGCGAACACAGCTGCCATGGCAAAGAACTTGCCCAGCACGATGCCCCACACTGAGACCGGGCTGGTGAGCAGCAGCTGGTCGTGCGGCTGTGGCGCTCCTCGGCCAGTGAGCGCATCGCCAGCACCGGGATATAGAGCAGAAGCATGAAAATGGTCTGGTAGAGGGTGTAGTAACTGAAATCCGTCAGGCCGTAGATCAGGCACCGGGCCAGAAAATACAGGCCGGAACTCGCCACCAGAAACGCCGTAAGGACGTACCCCAGCATCCCGTGAAAGAAGCTGCGGAATTCCCGCTTGAAAATAGCTGTCATTCTGCGTCCTCCTCTCCGGTTGCTTCTTCCGGTTCACCGTCGGTCAGTTCCAGAAACACCTCTTCCAGCTCTTGCCATCGGCGGTCAGCTCCTCCAGACTGCCTGCTGCCGCCAGGTGCCCTTTGGAAAGGATCAGGATCTGCTGGCAGACTGCCTGCACCTCACTGAGGATATGGCTGGACAGGATAACTGTATGTGCCCGGCCCAGCTCCCGGATGAGCTTGCGGATCTCAATGACCTGTACCGGATCAAGCCGACCGTCGGCTCGTCCAGAATGATGAGCCTGGGACTGCCCAGCAATGCCTGTGCAATGCCCACCCGCTGCTTGTAGCCCTTGGAAAGGCTGCGGATGAGCCGGGGCAGAACGGTTTCCAGCCCGGGTACGGCGGGCAGCCCTGCACACCTGCTCCTTCCGTTCCGCCTTTTTCACACTCTTCAGCTCGGCGGCAAAGGTCAGGTACTCCTGCACCGTCATCTCCGGGTAAAGGGGCGGCTGTTCGGCAGATAGCCCACACAGGCCTTGGCGGCATCGGCCTCCTCGGGCAGAGGGTGCCCTGCCACCGTCACCCGCCCACTGGTGGCAGAGAGATAGCCGGTGATGATGTTCATAATGGTGGATTTGCCCGCGCCGTTGGGCCCCAGCAGACCACAGATCTGGCCATCTGCCACGGTAAACGAGACATCGTCCACGGCAAGATGATTGCCATACTGTTTGGTGAGATGAGAAACTTCGATCACGTTCACAACGCTCCTTTCTAAGGCAGCGCAAAGCGCTTTTTGAAGATACTGGTTTATTTTAGTCCGGAAATGTGTTCAAAATAAGGGAACGGCGTGTAAATTACAGAAAGAGAGCTTTTGTGCGGCATAACAACAAAAAACGCCGCCTCCCAAAGGAGACGGCGCTGAAAAGACCAGTAATTACTTACGGCCGAAACGCTTGTTGAAGCGCTCAACACGTCCGCCGGTGTCAACCAGCTTCTGCTTACCAGTGTAGAAGGGATGGCACTTGGAGCAAACTTCGACGTGGATCTCGGGCTTGGTAGAACGAGTCTTAATGACGTTGCCGCAAGCGCAAGTGATGGTGCAGTCAACGTAGTTCGGATGGATACCCTGTTTCATTCTTTTTCACCTCATTTCTGGTTCTGACTTATTGGGGCCATATTATAAATGTATGTGCCCATCACAACCTTCAATATCGGCTACCCCCGCGAGCGCCTTGGAAACGATTGCCTTAATATTATAGCACAGATCTCAGAAAAAGCAAGAGGAAATTTCAGATTTCTTCGTGTCGTTTTTATACAGGCTGTACTATGGAGTTTTATCTCAAGTTGATTTTCGTTCAACCTTATGTAAGCAGTAAAGATACTCTCTGTTATATTCCTTTGTTTTTCCACGCATTCCCGTTTATTTTGAGTTTTTTCACGAAATTACGACCTACATATTATATCACGCCCAGCTCAAAAAGAAAACCCCGCAGTTCCCGACTTCTTGACAAGCCAGCTGCTTCTGATTACAATACAAAAAAGAGTTCGCAGACGTTCTCTTTTCATATTTCAGCCATCAGCTCCGGGAAAGGATTTTTTCATGGAACCAAAAACAAAACAATATCTGCTCATAACTGTTGTAGGAGTCACGCTTTTTGTGGCGCTGCTGCGGCTTTCTGCCGTTCTGACCTTTGCAGCACAGCTGGTAGACCTGGTACTGCCCATTCTGGCAGGCGGCATTCTGGCACTTTTTATCAACGTGCCCATGACCGGGCTGGAAAAACGGCTGAAGCGCCTGTTCTGCAAGGCCAAAAAACAGCCCTCGGATAAAGTACTCCATCTCCTGAGCTTCTTCATCACCCTGCTGGGTGTTGTGCTGGTGTTGGTGCTGGCGCTGACATTGCTGATCCCGGAGCTGGTGCAGTCTTTTCACAGCCTCTATGTACAGATCGAAGCAAACATCCCCCGCTGGACCGCCTATCTCAGCGCACAGGATGCCGACATGGGGTGGCTGATGAGCTGGCTGGAGGGCATCGACTGGGAGCAGCTGCTTCACAGGTCACCGACAGCATCGACACCGTGCTGGTCAATGCGGTAGGTGCCGTATCTGCCACGGTAAATATCGTGGTGACCGCATCCTTTGCTCTGATCATCTCCGTTTATATGTCCGTTGGCTCAGAGAGTCTCTGCCACCACGCCCGCACATTGGTCTGTGCCTACCTGAAGCCCAGCCATGCCGACTGGCTGTTGAAGTTCTGCCGACTGTTCCGGCAATCCTTTGCAAACTTTCTGACGGGGCAATGCAGCGAGGCCGTGATCCTTGGCGTTCTCATGGCTCTTGCGTTTTCCGTTTTCAAGATCCCCTACGGCAGCCTGGTGGGAATGCTGACCGCCATCTGCGCCATTATCCCCTACGTCGGAGCGCTGATTTCCTGCGTAGTCAGCGTGTTCCTCGTGCTGTTGGTGGATCCCGTTCTGGCTGTGCGCTGTCTCATTGTTTACCTTGCCGTACAGTTTATTGAAAACCAGTTCATCTACCCCCCGGGTGGTGGGAAAATCCGTGGGGCTTTCTCCGCTGTACACCCTTGTTGCCGCTATGATCGGCGGAAAGCTCTTTGGCATCATCGGTATCATCTTCTTTATCCCCCTGACGGCGGTGATCATTGAGCTTGTGAAGGAGGATGCCTGCCGACGCATACAGGCAAGAGAACCCCAGCGATCCGGGCCGTCTGAGTAAAGGTTTTCCCCCAGTGCCACATCCAGAATCGTGGTGTGCTGCAGCCGACTGTTCCGGTGCAGGCGCGGATGATATGCGTACAAAAATACCGCTGCTCCTGTGCATTTTTCCAAATGCAAGAGCAGCGGTATTTTATTGCGCCGCTTTCGTTTTCTTTTGCAGCGCTTCGTGCATATATCCCATCAAAATCAGGATCACCAGCAGATAATACGGAAAAATCGCGATCGTGGTGTGGTTTGCGATCACGCCGAACAACGGCGGCATCAGGCAGTTGCAATATAGGCGCTGGCCATCTGAACCCCAATGATCGCCTGTGACCTGTCCGCACCGAAGCGGCCCGGCGTTGCATGAATGATACTGGGATAGATCGGAGCACAGCCAAGACCAACCAGCAGCAGCCCTGCCAGTGTCACTGCTTCCCCAAGCGGCAGAAGAAACGCCGTTATCCCAATCGCGATGATCCCCTGCCCCATACGAACCATCTGGGTATCATCGAATTTTAAGGTCAGGAAGCCGCACAACGCCCGTCCCACGGTGATGCCGACAAAGAAAAGACTGGCAAAGCCGGCGGCGGTCTCCGGCGCGATTCCCCTGTTCAGCACCAGATAACTGCTGGCCCACAGACTGGTGGTCTGCTCCAGAGAACAATAGCAGAAAAATGTAACCAGAACCTCTTTTACGCCCGAGATCCGGAAAATCTGTTTCAGGGTCAGCGCTTCTGCCGGAGCTGCTTCCCTCTCCTCGGCATTCGCACCCGATTTCGTTTTCCAGAGCGGGAGACTCAGCAGAATAATGATCGTCAGCACCATCTGCATCACACTGATGACCCGATACCCCGTCTGCCACCCGGCGCGGGAAGAAAGCGCCGCGCCCATGATGTAGGGCCCGACCGAGGCTCCGATTCCCCACATACAATGGAGCCAGCTCATGTGGCGGCTGGCAAAATGGAGCGCCACATAGTTGTTGAGTGCCGCATCCACGCTTCCAGCCCCAAGTCCATAAGGAATTGCCCACAGGCACATGGCCCAGAATGAGCTGCTGACAGAGAACCCGAACAGTGCTGCGGCGGTCATGGCAACGCTGATGGCCGTAACACCGCCTGCTCCAAACCGGCGGGTCATCCTGTCACTTTGCAGGCTGGAGAACACCGTTCCCACTGATATGATGCAGAAGATCACACCGGAGTAGGAGACCGGAACCCCCAACCCCGGATAGATCGAAGGCCACGCTGCCCCCAGCAGAGAATCCGGCAGGCCCAGACTGATAAAAGAAACATAGATCACCGCTAACAGCAGATGAATCATTTTGCATTCCTCCTTTTGGTCGATACAATTATATCACAACAGAAGAAATGCCATTAGGATAAATTCCTCAATTTTGTACAACAAAAACGTCAACATCGAGAGTGCAGATTTATCATCTCGATTCCGTTCGGATTGTGAACGTGTCCGGAAGGTTGAAAATCTCTTTTTCCAGGAACAATGGATAAAAAGTCTCCTCCTTTAATTGAGCAATCTCTAACCATTTAAATATATGCGTATCGGTTCCCTCTGTTCGAGTGAACGTGTTTTGCCTTTCCAGCAGGCCAGCATCTGCGGTATCCATCAAAAAATAAATACATATCTCGTGGTATCGGAGACCATCTGTATCTTTTGTAAAGAAAGATTGAATCAACCATAATGGCCGGGAAATCTTCAGTGAAACACCAAGCTCTTCCTGAATTTCCCGTACCATCGCTTGTTCAGCTGTTTCCCCCATCATCACTCTACCCCCGGGCAGAGAGTAGTACTCTGACGGTTTGTCATGGTACATTGCCAAAATTCTTCCGTTAGAATTATGATCGCACTCACTCTGTAATTGAACTTTTCATCGCCCATCTTAAAAGAGATATCCACTTTCCATCACGCTCCTTCACTCATTCTCATTCGTACATCCATCTTGCTCATCTATTCATTCGCTCTTATTTTACCAGCAAAAAGAGAACAAAGCAATTTTTCCAACCGAAAATGCCAGCGTACTATGTTTCTATAACATGATACGCCGGCGTTTCCGTTTTCAGTTGTTATACGGCCTTTGGCGTGAGCCATGCTTTACGATAGCGGTCTTTATACTTGATCCACTTCCGAATCTGCCTGCCATCTTCTCCGAAAAGAATACCGCCTCAGTCCCTTTAACTCGCACGCCTCCAGAAACATTTCTACATCTTTTTCCACCACAAAAAACCTCCGGAATCCATTCGGCTCCACACCCAATAAATTCCGGAGATTTATCGCCCTATCAACAATCAATTTATCGCTACGGAATCCATAATTCTATAATTCCATAGCGATAAACATTTTTCACCATCCCCAAATTACCAGCTTTGCGCACAAAATATCACGTTGGCATGCATATTCATCACACTGCTCTCTGCCGCTTATCCAGCCGCATCTTGTCAGCGATCATCGCGATGAATTCGCTATTGGTGGGCTTGCCCCGCAGGTTGTGGATGGTATAGCCGAAGTAGCTGTTGAGGGTATCCACATCGCCCCGGTCCCACGCCACCTCAATGGCATGGCGGATGGCGCGCTCCACCCGACTGGCAGTGGTACCGTTTTTCTTGGCGATTTCCGGGTAGAGACGTTTGGTCACAGCGTTGATGTACTCCGGCTCGTTCATGGTGAGCAGGATGGCATCCCGCAGGAACTGGTAACCTTTGATGTGGGCGGGAACGCCGATCTGGTGCAGGATCTCAGTGACTGTCAGTTCATCGCTGTCCACGCTGGTATGCAGAATGCGCTTTTCCTGCCCGGCAGCCACCTTCAGCACGCGGCTTGCCAGAACCGTCTCGTCAAAGGGCTTGACGAAATAGTAAGCAAAGCCCTCATCCAGCAGCTCCTGCACCATTTCCTCGCTCTGGAACGCCCCCGTCACAAAGAAAGAGGTGTGGCGCTCACCGGCTGCATTGTACTTCTGTTTCACGGCCAGCGCATCCAGCCCGGGCATAAAGGCATCCAGCAACACCACCTGGGGCCGCACTGCAAGCATTTTCTGCAGGACCTTCAGGCCGTCTTTTTCCACCACGGTCACCTCTACGCCCTTCTGCTCCAAAGCTTCACGACAGGCTGCCGTGATCTCTGCGCCAGTATCCGACATCAAAAATTTGATCTTGTCCATCGTTCATTCCTCCAATGTGTGCGGTTTTCCTTACGTTTCTGATTTTACCATAAATTCCCATGGATTTCAACTGTTATTTTTGCCATATTATGGAATCTTCAGTCGAATCAGCCTGTTTTGTTTTACCAAATCTGCTCATTTTTCCGCCGTTGCAACCTGTTCAGCCTGCTCCAACATGGTCTGCGCGAAAATTCCATAGCCCCGTGTCGGATCGTTGACGAGAACATGGTCACCGCGCGACCAGCCGCCCATTCTGCAAAATGGGACTGCCGCTCATCCCCTGCACAATGCCGCCGGTCCGGGAAAGCAGGGCTTTGTCCACCACCCGGACGACCATATTGCGGCGCGGATCGGCATCGCTGATCTTCTCGATGCGGACATGGTAGGTACGGGGCGTTTCCCCGGCGACGGTAGCCAGGATCTGTGCATCCCCCGTCTCGACCTCCTGCGCAAACGCCACCGGCATGGTTTGCCCGGAAAAGCCTGTCCGTGTTGTGCCATAAACGCCGTTTTCTCCATTGATCCGGATGCTGCCAATGCGTGGGCGCTCAAGAACTTCCCCTTCAGCTCCCCTGGGCTGCCCACAGTGCCCATGCTGCACCCGGTGATCTCACACGGCACGATCTCCCCGCTGCGCAGAGCGATGCTTTCGCCGGTGTCGCCGTCGCTGATGGGATGCCCCAGCCCCGCAAAGACACCCTTTTCCGGGTCCACAAAGGTCAGAGTGCCCACACCGGCAGAGGAATCCCGCACCCACATGCCTGCCCGCCACTGGGCGGCAGCGGCATCCCAGACAGGGGTCAGGGTGGTGCTGCGCTGTTCCCCGCTGCGGACATAGATGACCTCTGCGGCGCTTCCCCGGGCGGCTTCCAGCGCTTCCTTCACAGCGTCATTGTTTTCCGTCCCGATCTGTCCAATGCGGATCACGCGGTCTCCCAGGCGCAGTCCCGCTGCCTTTGCCGGGTTCACTGTGCTCCCGCCGGGGCTGTCGATATCGGAAAAGCCAACGATCAGTGCCCCCTCGGAGAACATTTTGACCCCGAACGGCGTACCGCAGACCGTGACCTGCGTGCGCTCCGTGACCACCGTGCGGATATTCTTGATGGGAAGCCATCCGCCAGTGACAGAGTGGTCTGGTAACTGCCCACGACTTGGGTACTGGCCGCATTCTGGCTGCCGTGAAGCCCCATAGGTTCCACCCAGCCAAAACGGGGCAAAAGCAAGGCCTGCCCGGGTTCCAGATAAACATGATCCGGCAGGCGCTGTACAGCCAACCAGCAGCAGAAACGGCAGCCAGGAGAAGATACACTGCTGTCAGTCTCAGCAATCGCTGTGCTCTGTTGCGTCGTTTCACGATCCTGCCTCCCCGGTGATAATTTGTTCTAGTATGCACCGGGAAACCGTTGAATATGAAACGAGGAAATTTCTATCAAAATCGCTTGACTTTCCCGGGGTAATGTGGTAGTATATTCAAGCAGTCCGCAACAACGGTTTCAAGCCTCAGAAATCCAGGATTGCAACAATTTTATAGTTGTGCGAGGGTGGCGGAACTGGCAGACGCGCACGTTTGAGGTGCGTGTGGTTTATCCTTGGGGGTTCGAGTCCCTCCCTCGCATAAAAGAAAGCCCACGGTCTAGCGATAGATCGTGGGCTTTTCTTATACTTCCCAACCAAAGCCGCAAACAAAACGGCAGGCCCGGATTCTATCCAAGGGCCTGCCGTTTTGTGTATGCAGGAGAAGGGACTTGAACCCTCACTCACTGGGAACTGGTGCCTAAAACCAGCGCGTCTGCCATTCCGCCACTCCTGCACAGAGAACTTATTTAGTTTATCAATTTTTGCGGGAAATGTCAATTCCTCTGCCTGCTTTTGTATTCTACAAATTTTCAGCGGGTCATATCCTATAAGAGATACTGCAGATCCAATGTGATCTGTCAAGGAGGTTTGGGAGATGGTTTCATGGCTGAGAGTAAACGGGAAGATCTTATTTTGCGGGGCAGCTCTGCTTCTGGCGGGCGCGGCGGCAGGCTTTGGGCTGGGGCTGTTCTTTGCTGTGCCGGCGGGTCCAGCTGCCGGGAAAGCGACCTGACCCCGGTACCGGACACCGGCTTTGCCTCCCCTGCTCCGGAGGCGGCCCCTGCAAGCTCATTGCCGCAGGAGGAGCCAGTGCCGGAGAAATGGGTCTGCCTGACCTTCGATGACGGCCCCAGCAAAACGACCCCGGCGGTTCTGGATGCGCTGAACACCGCCGGGGTCAAGGCCACATTTTTTGTGGTGGCCACGGGCTACAATGAAAAATACCTGCCGCTCATTGCAGATGCAGCGGCAGCAGGCCACCAGATCGCGCTGCATTCTGCTTCCCATGAATACAGCGACATCTACCAGAGTGCAGATGCTTACTGGCAGGATATCGAGCTGTTGAAAGAGCGCATCTCGCCCTATGTCAACACAGCTCCTCTGCATTACCTGCGCTTTCCGGGCGGCAGCACCAACACGGTCAGCCGCCGCTACGGCGGGCGCGGTGTGATGGCCGAGCTGAAACAGCAGTGTGCCGAGAAGGGATATGCCTATGTAGACTGGAATGTCTGTGCTGAGGATGCGTGGGCGGCAAGCCCAGTGCCGGAACCATCTACCGGAATGTGGTGCGTGAGACCGGCAAGCAGACCCAGTGCATTGTTCTGATGCACGATTCCGCCACCACCCGCACCACCGCCGAGGCGCTGCCGGATATCATACGGTGGTATACGGACAACGGCTACACTTTTTTGACCGTACGCGAGCGCTGCCGCTGGGGTAATGCGCCTTACAGCCACTTTTCAAAGCAGCGCCCCAGCAGTACCCCGCCGGATGCCAGCGCCGCCAGCCAGAGCCAGTCCGTGCCGCCGGTGACTGCCCACCCCGCTGCCATGATAGCCGCAAAGACGCACACCGACGGCAGCACGATACGCGCAATGCGCAGCAGCTTTTCCCGCCGGGAGGGAAGCCCGGTATCAAGCTGCTCGGGATGCACGGCATCACAGCAGATCTCGTCCCGGTATTTGCCCGGATTGCGGTAAGCTTTATAAGGAATGCCATCCAACGAGAACTCCGGTACATCCCCTCTTTGGTCAGGGCGAACTGCATTCCCCGCTCTTCTGCATAGGTCTGCAACGCCGCCGTAAACTCCTGCGGGGTGTTGATGCTGCCCTGCGGAATAAAGAAAAAGTGCTTTTGATGCTGCACCCGCGCCAGCGTGCAGTAATCCTGCAGCCAGCCGGAGAAGAAGCCTGCTGCGGGGTGGGGCTTTCCATGCGGGTCAAGCAGGCATCCACGTCCAGCGTATCTGCCTGCGGCTGCTGGCGGGCAAGGTCGGCACAAAACTGCATGGCTGCTGCCAACTGCGCCGCCTGCTGCTCCAGTACCGCCTGCTGTGCCTGAAGTGCTTCGCTCAGCGGCTGTTCCCCGTTGAGGACCCTCTGTATTACGGGCAGCGGCACATCCAGCATCCGAAGCATTCGGATGAGCTTGAGGGTGCGGACATCCCCGGCGGTGTAATCGCGGTAGTCATTGCCCTGCCTGCGCGCCGGTGTGAGAAGCCCCTCTTTTTCGTAAAAGCGGATGTTCGGGGCAGACACACCGCTTTGTTCTGAAGCCTGTTTGATGTTCATTTGCTTCACCTCCGCCTTTACACTACACCATAAAGTCGGTTGAAGGTCAAGCATTTTTCTTAAAATAGCGCAAAAATGCCCCGGCGGGCACAAAACCTGCCGGGGCATTCATTCTGGATCGCGCTTACTGTGCGTTGTTGAACAGGGAGAAGGCACGGTAAGCCATGTACAGGTCGTTCTTGTGGATGACCTCGAAGGGAGCGTGCATGGACAGCACAGGCACACCGATATCCAGCACGGGGATGCCGCGGTTTGCGACATACTTGGCGATGGTGCCGCCGCCGCCCAGATCCAGACGGCCCAGCTCACCGATCTGCCATGCAACGTTGCCGTTGTCCAGCATCCGGGTGATATCACTGACCAGCTCAGCGCAGGCATCGCTTGCGGAGCCCTTGCTGCCGCCGCCGGTGTACTTGAAGATGGCAACGCCGCGGCCTGCATAAGTGCCGTTCATAGGCTCGAATGCACTTGCCAGGTGGGATCGTAGGCAGCGGTCACGTCAGCGGACAGGCAGACGCTGTGACGGAAGGCCAGGATATCATCCTGACCGGCGGTACGGCAGAGCTCCTGCATGAAGTGGAAGGCGTACATGCTCTGCATACCGGTCACGCCGTCGGAGCCGATCTCTTCCTTATCGGTCAGGACGCAGACGGTGGTGTAAGCGGGGTTCTTGGTCTCGATCTCGGCCATCAGTGCGGGATAAGCGTCCACACGGTCATCGTGGCCATAGCCGCCCACCATGGAGCGGTCAAAGCCAACGTCGCGGCTCTTGTAAGCCGGGGTGATCTCGATCTCAGCACGCATGAACTCCTTCTCGGTGATGCCGTACTTCTCGTTGAGCAGGATCATGGTATTCAGCTTGACAGCTTCCTTGACGTTCTCGTCATCAACAGCATCAGAGCCGATGAGGATGTTCAGCTCCTCAGCCTTGATGCCGTCCTTCAGGGGACGGGCGTTCTGCTCGGCACCCAGATGGGGCAGCAGGTCGGTGATGCAGAAGACGGGATCGTTCTCATCCTCGCCCACACGGACGGTGACGGTAGAGCCATCCTCACGGGTGAACACGCCGTGGATGGACAGAGATGGTGCCCCACTGATACTTGCGGACACCACCGTAGTAATGGGTCTTGAAGTAGCTCAGGTGGTCAGACTCATACAGCGGGGTGGGACGCAGGTCCAGACGAGGGCTGTCGGTGTGGGCAATGACCAGATGGAAGCCATCCTCAAAGCTCTTGGTACCGATGGTGGAAGCCACCACAGCCTTGTTGTACTGGACAAAGTAGATCTTGTCGCCGGGCTTGTAGGTTTTTTTGGGGTCGAACTGCTGGTAGCCTGCATCCTTGAGCATCTGCTCGCTCTCGGCGGCGACCTCACGCTCGGTCTTGCCTGCATCCAGGAACTTCTTGTAGCCCTCGGCAAAGTCGTGGGCCTTCTGCTTCACGTCAGCGTCCTTATCGGCGACGTAAGCAGGCTTATAGAGCAGCTTTTCAGCCAGCTGCTGATTCGGAGTTTTTTCTGCCATAGAATTTCTCCTGCCTTTCTCTTTCGGTATTCCTAAATATTTCAAACCGGCGCAAGCCGGTTTAAGCGGGTTTGCAGCCTGCTCAGGCTCCGTACAGCTCGGTGTATTTGGCATAGCAGGCGGTAATCTTTTCCACATAGTGGTGCATCTGGTTATAGGGGAAGCCCGACAGGGTCAGCCCGTCCTCCGAGTGCTCTTCCTTCTGGAGCAGGGCATCCACAGTGCCCCACCCGCTGTGGTAGGCTGCGGCGGCCGTGGAGATATCGCCGTTGTAACGCACCAGGCAGAGGTGGAGGTAATAGCATCCAAAGCGGATGCTCACATCAGGGTCGTACAGGTCGCCAAAGGAAACCTCCTCCCCCAGGCCCAGCTTACTGCGGAGCCAGAGGAAGGTCTCCTCCGTCATCTGCATCAGGCCGCGCGCATCGACACTGGAAGTTGCGCCCGGGTCAAAGCCGCTCTCGGTGCGGATGAAGGAATAGACCAGCAGCGGGTCAAGGTCATACTCGGCAGCGTACTGCTCCACAAGGTCGTTGTATTTCCGCGGGTAGAGCCGCTGTTCCACCTGACGGCGCACCGGCGGCAGCGCCAGCAGGACCACACAGAGCAGAAAGAGCAGCACCAGCGTTTTCAAAAACTTTTTCAAAGCGAAGTGTCCGCGCCCCCTTTCCGTGCACCCTCAGCCTGCAGCTGCTCACAGAGCGCCGCTGCCGCCGCTTCCAGAGAAGCAAGGTCAGCATCGTTGCGCAGGACAAGATCGGCCCTGGCAAGCAGGACCTCTTCCGGGGTCTGGGCGTTGAGCGCCGTGCTGCCATTTCCGGGGCGATGCCGTCCCGGGCCGCAATGCGGGCCACACTGGTGGCAAAGGGCGCAGTGACCACGCAGAGGTGGTCGCACTCTTTTTCCGCATCGGTGCCCACGATCACGGCTCCGTCTATCACAAAAAGCGGTGCTCCGGCCTCCCGGGCGCCTGCTTCAGTCTGCAGACCCGCCGGATGATCTCCGGAAGCACGAGGGAATCCAGCGCGGCTTTTCCTTCCGGCGCAGCAAAGGCGCGGTCTGCCAGCAGGCGGCGGTTCAGGCTGCCGTCGGCATACAGGATATCTGCCCCGAACCGCTGGGCCAGCACAGGCCGCAGCGGAGAACCGGGGCAGCAGGATCTCGCGGGAGTCTGGCGGCATCC
>ENA-OQCX01000806-OQCX01000806.1-human-gut-metagenome-genome-assembly--contig:-NODE-806-length-15790-cov-1.924855_pt1 | contig 15790 bp, 22 predicted proteins | sample MGYA00242762_ERZ504587 | MGnify/ENA primary metagenome ERZ504587 (study PRJEB26092, sample SAMD00036337) | human gut metagenome | host: Homo sapiens | study: EMG produced TPA metagenomics assembly of... | reverse complement strand
CTGAAATGCTTCATGATAAGCTCCTCATCACTTCGTCCTTCAAAAATCCACGATAATACGGATCCTGTCCATGGATAAGGTGTATTGAACCGATCACAAAATCAAACGGATATTTTTCTGTCAGTTCTTTATAATATTCTCCCAGGTGTGCTGAAGTCCGATCTCTACACCAATCCGGACTTCCAGTTTCTTCTGATATTCTGTTTTTAATTGCGTCAGTCTACTGAAATATTCATCCAGGTCGAACATAAATGCACCCGCCGGAAAATCCGGTGTTTCCGGAAAGTCTTTATCAAGATGATCCGTGATGCAGACTGCCTGCATTCCTTTATTCACCGCTGCATCAAGCATGGAATGTACAGATGCATCACTATCTTCTGAAAATCTTGTATGCATATGCGCATCACATGCTATCATAATATTGTGCCGCCTCCTAATACATACTCACCATCATAGAGAACAACCGCCTGTCCCGGTGTCACTGCACGGATTGGTTCATCAAATGTGCAGGTGATTTCATCTTCCCCTGTCTTTTCCACTGTGCACCAGGCTCCTTTATGATTGTAACGGATCTTTGCAAACACCCGGATGGGTTCTGTGATATCTTCTACACTCATGAAATTCAATTCATTCGCACGCAGCGTATGCGTTAAAGATTCTTCGTATGTTCCAATCACAACTTCATCTGTTTCCGGACGAATCTCAAGTACAAATGCCGGATATCCCAGCGCAAGTCCAAGCCCTTTACGCTGCCCTACCGTATAATGAATGATTCCTTTGTGTTTTCCAAGAATCTTTCCGTCCGGTGTTACAAAATTCCCCTGACGGATCGGAGTATCTGCATTTTCTTCAATAAAGGTTGCATAATCTCCATCCGGAACAAAACAGATATCCTGACTATCTGGCTTGTTAGCAACCTGCAGTCCAATTTCTTCTGCCATCTCACGGATCTTATCCTTTGAATAATTTCCAACCGGCATCAGCGTATGCGCCAGTTGCTCCTGAGTCAGGTTATAAAGTGCATAAGTCTGGTCTTTCGCAAGCGTCGCAGATCTTCGGATTGCGTATCTTCCATTCGGAAGTTTATCAATCCTCGCATAATGTCCTGTTGCGATATAGTCTGCTCCGATGGAAAGACTTCTCTGCAAAAGTGCTTCCCATTTCACATAACGGTTGCAGGCAATACACGGTTAGGTGTTCTTCCGTTCAGGTATTCTTCCGTAAAGTAATCAATTACATTTTTCTGGAATTCCTGTTTAAAATTCATCACATAATACGGAATACCAATAGACGATGCAACACGTCTTGCATCGTCTACCGCACTGAGCCCGCAACAGCCGCCGTTTTCTTCTTGAACCTCATTGTCCTCATCCTGCCAGATCTGCATCGTCACACCGATCACATCATAGCCTTGTTCTTTCAAAAGCCAGGCTGCCACGGAGGAATCTACTCCCCCGGACATTCCAACAACAACTTTGCCTTTGCTCATTAATATTCCTCTTCCTCTGCTTCTTCACCTTCGTGAATATCTGACTTCGGTTTCTGAAGTCCCTCAATCTTGATACCGTGTTTCTCTGCATAATCCCAGAGTGCTGCATGGATTGCTTCCTCTGCAAGAAGTGAACAGTGAACCTTTACCGGCGGAAGTCCGTCAAGAGCTTCCATAACGGCTTTGTTTGTTACCTCCATTGCTTCCTGAATGCTTTTTCCTTTAACCATCTCTGTTGCCATACTGGAAGTTGCAACAGCTGCTCCACACCCGAATGTTTTAAACTTTACATCACGAATGATCTGATTTTCATCAATATCAAGATAAATTCTCATGATATCTCCACATTTCGCATTTCCCACTGTTCCTACGCCACTTGCATTTTCAATTTCCCCTACATTTCTTGGATGCTGGAAATGATCCATTACCTTTTCTGTATACATTATATAATTCCTCCATTTTGTTTATCTTTTTATTCAAAAAATTTAGTTTGTATTTTTTCTTTTTAAAGTCATTCTGGCTTATGCATTCTTCTGCTGCTTTTTCATAAAATCTTCGTAAAGCGGAGACATACTGCGCAGATGTGCAACAATCTCTTTCAACTGGTCGATTGTATAATCAATATCTTCTTTTGTTGTATCAGCACCAATTGACATACGAAGTGAACCATGTGCAATCTCGTGCGGTAATCCAATTGCCAGAAGAACATGAGATGGATCCAGAGAGCCTGATGTACAAGCTGAACCACTGGAAGCACAGATTCCTTTCATATCCAGCATGATCAGCAAAGATTCTCCTTCAACAAATTGGAAGCTGAAGTTAATGTTATTCGGAACACGTTTCACACGATCTCCATTTAATCTACAATATGGAATCTCATTCTCAATTCTTGCAATTGCATAATCACGAAGTTCTGTCTCATGTTTCATTCTCTGTTCCATGGAAGCCATAGCAAGCTCTACAGCTTTTCCGTATCCTACAATACCCGGAACATTCTCTGTACCTGCACGGCGTTTTCTCTCCTGGCTCCGCCGTGAATAAATGAACGGATCTTCACTCCTTTTCTGATATAAAGGAAACCGATTCCCTTTGGTCCGTTCAGTTTATGTCCACTGGAACTGAGCATATCAATATTCATCTCATCTACATTGATCGGTACCTGACCAAACGCCTGGACAGCATCTGTATGGAAAAGTACTCCATGTTTATGTGCAATCTCTCCGATTTCTTTGATTGGCTGAATACTTCCGATCTCATTGTTTGCAAACATTACGCTGACCAGAATTGTATCTGGACGAATCGCTGCTTCAACAGCTTCCGGACTGACAATACCATTCTCATCTACATCCAGATAAGTCACTTCATATCCTCTCTTCTGGAGATATTCTCCTGTATGAAGGATTGCATGATGCTCAATCTTTGTTGTAATGATATGTTTTCCCTTTGATTCATAAGCCTCAGCTGTAGCTTTCAGCGCCCAGTTATCAGATTCAGAGCCACCAGCTGTGAAATAAATCTCCTCTGTCTTCGCACCAAGTGCTTTTGCTATGATTTCTCTCTGTTTTGTGATCACTTCTTTATTCGCAGCCGCAAAACCATAAACACTGGATGGGTTACCAAAATGCTCTGTAAAATATGGGAGCATCGCATCCACAACTTCCGGTGCTGTCTTTGTTGTTGCTGCATTATCAAGATAAATTAATTTTCCCATTACCTGTTACCTCACTTTTATTTTATCTACTTTGTTTTCTTACTGTTCACAAATAATTGTAGACAATGATTCTTTTTCAGTTTTTACACTTTGTATAATCCAGATGATTGTCTGTATGTCCAAGACATTTACTTTCTGTCACCAGTTGATTCAGCCAGATTTCATCTACTGTCTGGTTAATACTATCATTGATTCGTTTCCACACATACTTTGTCACACAGCTGTCCGCGCTTTGCATTCTCCTTCCGGATCAAGTCCGGCGCATTCTACTGGTTCAAGATTCCCTTCCAGTGCACGAAGCACATCTCCTACAGAAATATCTTTTGCTTCCTTTGCTAAGACATATCCACCATTTGCACCTCGGATGCTCTTGACAAGTCCTGCTTTTTCAGCTTCGACATCAATTGTTCCAGATATCGTTCTGAAATATCCTGACGTCTTGCAATACTTGTGATGGAAACCGGAGAATCTTCACTGTATTGGGCCAGATCGATCAAGGCACGCAATCCGTATTTCCCCTTTGTTGACAGTTTCACATCTTCACCTTCTTTTCTTTTCCTTTTCCTAGTATTATGCTAGGGTTTCCTTTTGTAGGATATCACTACTCTTACGTTCTGTCAAGGATGTTTCTTGAATATGTTGTTTAAAAATAAGTTCATTTCTGGTTACTGTCCGCGTTGCACGTGGCAGCAATCATTTTGACATGAGGGTATTATGTTTAGAAAAAAACATTCTTTGATTAAAGGAACACTGATTCTCACATCTGCCGGTCTTGTAAGCCGCGTTCTCGGATTCTTTTTCCGTATTTTCTTAAGCCATACCTTTGGAGAAGAACAGGTCGGACTTTATCAGTTAATTTTCCCTTTCTACGCACTCTGCCTGTCTTTGAGTACTTCCGGTCTTGAAACTGCCATTTCCAGAAGTGTCTCTCGCTTTCACTCCCTTGGCCGAACGCAGGACGGAAAGTTGATTTTCCAGACAGGTCTGATTCTTTCTGTTCTGATTTCACTGATTTGTACTTTTCTGGTACAGAAGAATTCCGTTTTTCTTTCAAATCGTTTTCTTGGAGATCCAAGATGTGCAACACTATTATATCTGATCGTTCTTGCACTTCCGGCGGCTTCTGTCCACAGTTGTATCTGTGGTTATCACTATGGTCTGCAAAGAACCTCTGTCCCGGCTATTTCACAGTTACTCGAACAATTTGTTCGAATTTCTTCTGTTTTTGTTTTATATTTTATTTTTATACACAGTGGAGTTCACCCTGAGATTCCATTGGCTGTATCAGGTATTATTTTCGGAGAACTTGCAGCAGCAGGCTACTCGCTTTTTTCACTGAAGAAGAAGGGTTTTGATGCTGATTCTCCATATATTCTTTCTATCTCAAAATCTTGTTCTGAATTGCTACGCCTCTCTGTTCCATTGACAGTTAATCGCACAGCAATTACATTCTTGCAGGGAATTGAAGCAGCTTCAATCCCTGTCTGCCTTGAGCTTGCATCTCACAGTGCTTCTGAAGCTCTCAGTATTTATGGGGTACTGACCGGAATGGCATTACCATGTATCCTTTTTCCCTGTGCACTCACTAACTCAGTTAGCCTGCTTTTAATTCCAGCGGTCGCACAAAAGCAAGCTGAAAGCTCTTCAAAAGAGACATTTCTCCTTATAAAAAAGGCTGCCGGAGGATGTTTCTCCCTTGGTCTTCTGTGTTCTGTCTTCTTTCTTCTTACTGGATCTTTCCTCGGAAATTTCTTATTTCACAGTACTTTAGCCGGCAATTTCATCGTAACACTTGCTGGATCTGTCCTTTCCTGTACACAAGTTCCGCTCTTCTCAGTGCAATCAATGGACTGGGACTTACAACCCTGACGCTGATGATCAATCTTCTTGGATTATCCATCCGCATTCTTAGTGTATATTTTGGAATCCCTCACTATGGAATCACAGGATACCTATGGGGGCTTTTCATCAGTCAATTAGCTGTCTGCCTTGTTGCATTACTTACACTTTCCCACGAAATCAAAAAAGAATATTTACAATCTTTTGAATCAGCCACGGATTAAGACAGGACTCTGAAAAAATCCCAATTAAAAACAAACCGCATACAAAGAACGTTTTTTGTCTGTTCCACTGATTCTGTGGATAGTTCCAACAAAAGCGCAAAAGCACAAGAACTGCCGGAACATAAAAAAGGAACTGTGGAAATAGTCCTGCCACACAAAGAATACTTCCCTTCATTCCTAATTCTGCTACTGCCTCTGACAATAAAATTCCTCCTGACATCCCCGTCCACAGAAGAAAAAACGCTGCCACAATTTTTCTGATCCGGATTCCCATCGCCAAAAACAGAATCAGGAAAAAGACTCCCCGTACCCGAATCAAATACCAAATGTACTGTTGAAAAGATATCGTCTCATTCTTTAATCTCATAAGATAAACTTCTGTAAAAGTTCCGATCAGACTTAGCTGTTCTCCCCATATATAATTGACAATCAAGATTCCTGTCAAAAAGCCTGTAAAAAACAGAGCTAGAAAGTAATGTCCTGTACGAAATGCCTTCACAAGTATTCCTCCCACCCTATAAAAATGTTCTGCGGATATATTTTTATCCTCAATCTTCCACACCATTATATGAGTGTCTGGTTTTTCTCATGCGGCAGCAATGCTACTTATTGCCGGCATTCAATCATTTTCCATACTTTACAGCATAAGCCATCAAAGAAGAAACTGTCTTCGCATCTTCAATCTCACCTGAAAAAAATCTTTTCCTTCAATTCTTCTATTGTATAAGCGCCAAGTTCAATAAATTCATCTTCATCTAAATGCTGTTTTGACGGTATCAGATCATGTGCCACATAAACTTCAATTCGTTCGTTACAAAATGCTACTGTTGTCCTCAAGGTGATCAGCCACTCCAGATTCTCGCTGCGATACCCTGTCTCTTCCTCTAATTCGCGAGACGCACACTCTATACCAGGTTCTCCCACTTCATCAAGTGCTCCTGCCGGAATCTCCAATGTATATCGATCCAGCGCATTTCTATACTGTCTCACCATCAAAATCTTACCATCTGCTGTAACCGGAACTACCGCTGCTGCTCCTTTATGACCTATAAAATCCCATACTACGGTGTGATCCCCGTCCACTTCTATCGTGTCCTGATAAAAGTCAAGAATCTTTCCTTTAAATTTCAATTCTCTGTTAATTCTTTTAATCTTCTCGCTCATTCTGTTCTCCCTTCTTTTACCTTACATCACCGTATGCATTCTATATCAAAAAATTTTTACGCTTACCTGTAATAGCTTTCTCAGTAAACTAAAAGCCCCTGTCTTTCGACAAGGGCCAACTTTCATCTTCTGTTATGATTCTCTTATTTTGCGTAATCTGTTGCTCGTGACTCACGAATAACATTTACTTTAATCTGTCCAGGATATTCTAATTCAAACTCAATCTGTTTTGCAATATCCCTTGCTAAAAGCACCATATCATCGTCAGATACCTGCTCCGGAACTACCATAACACGAATCTCTCTACCTGCCTGAATGGCAAAAGACTTATCTACACCTTTAAACTGGTTGGTAATATCTTCTAACTGTTTCAATCTGTTTGTATATGTCTCGATGGTTTCTCTTCTTGCTCCCGGTCTTGCAGCTGAAATAGTATCCGCTGCCTGAACAACACAAGCAATCAGACTCTGCGGTTCCACATCGCCATGATGTGCCTCCACAGCATTAATAATTGTTGCTGATTCTTTGTATTTTCTACAAAGATCTGAACCAATCTGAATATGTGATCCTTCTACATCATGATCAATTGATTTACCAATATCATGAAGAAGTCCTGCACGTTTTGCAAGTCTGACATCCAGTCCGATTTCTCCTGCAATGAGGCCTGATAACTGAGCCACTTCGATTGAATGCTTCAATGCATTCTGTCCATAGCTTGTTCTGAACTTCATACGTCCAAGAAGACGGATCAACTCCGGATGAATTCCTGTAACTCCAACGTCAAGAGCTGCAGCTTCTCCTTCCTCGCGGATCATTGTATCCACTTCTTTCTGAGCTTTTTCAACCATCTCCTCAATTCTTGCTGGATGAATACGTCCATCCACGATCAGACGCTCAAGTGCAATTCTTGCAACTTCTCGGCGGATTGGGTCAAACCCTGATAATACAACCGCTTCCGGAGTATCATCAATGATCAGTTCCACACCGGTTAATGTTTCCAGTGTTCTGATATTTCTTCCTTCTCTACCGATAATTCTTCCTTTCATCTCATCACTTGGAAGCTGAACTACAGAAATTGTAGTCTCTGCAACATGATCTGCTGCACATCTCTGAATTGCATTCACAACATACTCTTTTGCTTTCTTGTCAGCCTCTTCCTTTGCCTGAGTTTCCAGTTCTCTGACCATCTTGGCTGTGTCATGCTTGACGTCATCTTCAACAGTTTTTAACAGATATTCTTTTGCCTGTTCGGAGGTAAGTCCTGAGATTCGTTCCAGTTCCTGCACACGTTTCTGGCTAAGTTCTTCTACTTTGGCTTCACGCTGGCGAAGATGTTCTTCCTTCGCTGTCAGTTTGTTCTCACGATGTTCCAGTACATCTGACCGTTTGTCGACCGATTCTTCTTTCGCGAGTACACGCTTCTCATAACGCTGTAACTCCGCTCTTCTTTCTTTCGTCTCTTTCTCAAGTTCATTCTTTGTCCTGATGGACTCTTCCTTTACTTCCAAAAGAGATTCCTTCTTCGTCGTCTCTGCAGTCTTTACAGCATCGTCAATGATTTCTCTTGCTTTTGCTTCTGCTTCCCAATCTTGCTTTCCGCATTCTTTCTCAGATTGGAAACTGTAACAAAGTGAGTAATGATTCCGACTATCAACGCGAGGGCCACGGCAACGCCTATAAATAAACCTAGACTTATCTGCACAGGAGCACCTCCTTATTCGATTTTCATTGTACATATTACTCAAATACAACACTTAAATTTTATACTGTTTCAACAACAATGTCAAGCATTGTAATTATTATTTTGTATCACATGACACACCCCGGGTTACTGTTCACTCCCGTGTCAGTTACTCTGTTTATCATAATCTGATATAACATGACGGATCACTTCATAACGAAATCCTTTTCGTGCAAGATATCCTAATATCTTTTGATATTCCTGCTCTTCCATTCTTTCCGGATCAACCTTCTTTTTTCGCAGTATCCTTCGGATTGCCTCTTCCTCTGAATCTTCACTATAGCACTGTTCAAAAGCCAGACAAATCAAATCATCAGAAACTCCCTTCTGCGACAGCAGTGCCTTGATTTCCCGTTTGCTTTTACTATCTTTGCGGCTCATAACAAAATTTTCCGCATATCTTGCATCATCTAGATATCCAAAAGATCTCACATATTCAATTGCTCCGCTGATTGCATTCTCCGGATATTGTCCCGCCTTCAGTTTTTTCCTTAATGCAGACTCTGTACGATCCATATCCTCCAGCAAATGCATTGCTCTCTTCTTTGCGCGTTTCAACAGTACCTCATTCTGAATCTTTTCATAATTTTCCTGCGTGAGATCTTCTCCCTGCTTTATACCAAAACGCTTCAACTCACCTTTATAAAGCACAAATGCAAATGTTCCATCCAGATATACTTTAAACTTCGTCTTTGTCTGCTCCTCTATCCCGGTAACAATCATTCTTTCTTTTCTGCCTCATCAGCCGCTTTAGAAGCCGGTGTCAGCTTCAGATCACTCGATGCTCCTGTCTTCTTCTCAGCATCCGGAAGCTCCTTCTCTGCTTCTTCTGCCCCGGATAATGCATAATGTGCTCTCACCTTCTGATCCAGTGTCTCCATCACTTCCGGATGTGATTCCAGATATGCCTTTGCATTCTCTCTTCTGACCGATCTTCTCTCCCTCATATGCATACCACGCACCACTCTTCTTCACAAGATCAATATTGGTTGCGAGATCAAGAATATCTCCCGCACGGGAAATACCTTTTCCAAACATAATATCAAATTCCGCTTCTTTGAACGGCGGGGCAATCTTATTCTTCACAATACGGATTCTTGTACGGTTTCCTACCATCTCTCCACTCTGCTTTAAAGTCTCGATTCTTCTGACATCCATACGCACAGATGCATAGAATTTCAGCGCACGTCCTCCTGTCGTTGTCTCTGGATTTCCAAACATTACTCCAACTTTCTCACGTAGCTGGTTAATAAAGATCACAATACAGTTTGACTTGCTGATAACCGGTGTCAGCTTTCTCAATGCCTGTGACATCAATCTTGCCTGCAGACCAACATGACTGTCTCCATATCCCCTTCGATCTCCTGTTTTGGAACAAGTGCAGCTACAGAGTCAATGACAATAATATCAATGGCCCCTGAACGTACCATTGTCTCTGCAATCTCAAGGGCCTGATCTCCACTGTCAGGCTGTGAAATATAGAGTTCATCAATATCTACTCCGATATTCTTTGCGTATACAGGATCCAGTGCATGCTCTGCATCGATAAATCCGGCAATTCCGCCTCTCTTCTGAACCTCAGAAATCATATGAAGTGCGACAGTTGTCTTACCACTTGATTCAGGACCATAAACCTCGATCACACGTCCCTTTGGCACACCGCCAAGTCCAAGTGCCAGATCAAGGCTCAGACATCCGGTAGGAACTGTCTCTACAGCTACATGCGCCCCTGATTCTCCCAGCCGCATCACAGCACCCTTACCAAAATCTTTCTCCAGCTTTGCGATCGCCGCATCAAGTGCTTTCTTCTTCTCTTCGTTATTCGCCAGCTTTGTAACGCTCTCTTTGCCTGCCATAATTTTCTCCTTCTCTATCTCTCTTAGTGTATAAAACCTATTCTCTCTTTTTCGAACAGTTGTTCGTCCATGAATAGATTTTATTATACTTCTTTCAAAATGTCAACAATTAATTCTTCCCCTTGATTTTGTTGCAATAATACGATATACCATGGAATTCTCTTCCTGAAACAGAAGAATTGAAGTTCATGTGAATCAGTGCCGGCTTAAAGATCTGCCGGCCAGACAACTAAAGAATAGCATAAGGAAAGGCAGAATGCAAGTACCACAGCACTTACATTCCGCCTTTTATACTACACTGCTTTCCAATGTTTCACTTCTTCTTTGTAAAAGATAATCCTTCCCGGATAATTTTGAATCCACTGCCTTCAAGTTCCGCAATCGTAACAGAACAGTTTGGCGGTACTTCATTTTTCCAGAAATGTTCTACGGAAAGACTACCTCTCATCCTGTTCAGCATTGCTGTCATCGCAGCACCATGTGTAGAAATCAGAAGATTCTTATCCTTCAGCTTCTTACTCTCTTCAAGACTCTTTAAAAACTCTCCGGTTCTCTCATAAAGTTGTTCTACACTTCAGCATCTTCCGGCGGAATATAATTTCCTGTATCCTGAAAGAATTTCTGGAATGCAAGATTCTCTTCTTTCGTCTTATCTACACAGGACATTCCCTCATACGAGCCAAAAGAAATTTCCTGGATTCTCTGATCTTCATAAAGCGAAATGTTGCGTCCCTCAAGAAGAATCTCCGCTGTTTCTTTTGCACGCCGCAAGGGACTGGTATAAGCCAGATCAATCTGGTATTGTCTCATCCCATAAGAAGTTTCCCGGGCAAGATGACGCCCATATTCATTTAAGGGAATATCCTTTCGTCCCTGTACCAGTTTTTTCTTGTTCCAATCCGTCTCTCCATGACGCACAATATATAGCCTCACTGCTGCCTACACTCCCTCTTCTTATCTTTTTAATATTTCTCTCCTGATATATCTGTAAGTAGTTTCCTCGCCTTCTTCCGCAAGCATATGAAGCAGTTTTTCTAATAATTCTCTTGTATCTTTATGCATCAGTTCATCTGCACGTCCGTTCTCATAATAAGCAAGCGGTGCATCAGAGGTATATGCATCCCCGAGATACACTTTACTTGCTGCAATGCGGTCAAGAAACATCTCTACTACATATCTCACCGGCATCTTCATTCCCGCCAGAAGGTTCGGTCCCTCCAGACTATAATCAATCCAGTATTCATAATGGTGTTTGTTCCTGCCTTTGTGGTGGAGCCATGCGGAAGAATACCCTTTTTCTTCCCGTTCGGCATTATTAGGGCTTCTTGTCCCCTGATAGTATCTGCATCCCACACGGAATTCTGTCCAACTGTATTTTGACATATCATGGAGCAGTCCCTGTTTGTACAAACCAACACGAAAACACTCTTTTAAGACTAGTTTTTTGTGTTTTGTTATGGTACAAAAATGTGCAAATGCCTTCATACTTTTCCCTCTCTAGCCGGCTGTTCTTCTTTACAAAGTTCTTCTGCTTCCTGCCGTTTTTCTATTTTATTTACATTCTGCGTCTTAACTGTATAAATCGGTTTCTTTTCTGAACGACTCTTCTTTTCCTCTATCCTACGTCCAACCAGAATTGCTACGCTACGTTCTTCCAGTAATACCTCTTTCTGATTTTCCAGCTTTTTCGCTTCACAAAGCACGCCATCTTTTGTAGTCATAACAAGATACCATTCTACGTTCTTTCCAATCGTTGGTATTGCGAAGTGATGCGGCAGCCAATGCATATTATACGCTGTAAAACAAGGGAGCTCCCCTTCTTTCGTTCCTGAATACAAAACACCTAACTGACGGCTGGAAACTTCTGCTTTTACCTGCCATGCATTTTCTCCATGATAGGATACGTCCGGTATGCCACATCGCGTGGTATCCATTCCGGATAGTGCTGTACTCTGGTGAAGACAACGATGTTCTTTTCTCAGCCCGATCAGTTTCTTTATATACTGAAACAGCCAGTCATCTTTCTTTAACTGTGTCCAGTTTACCCATCCTGTCTCGTTATCCTGACAATATGCATTGTTATTTCCTCTCTGCGAATTACAGAATTCATCTCCTGCAAGAAGGCATGGAGTTCCCTGAGCTGTCAACGGAGTTCTAATGCATTCTTCACCTGATTCTTTCTAAGATTGACAACTGTGCGTTTTCTGCTCGGTCCTTCAGCTCCGCAGTTCCAACTATAATTATAGTCTGGTCCATCCAGGTTCTTCTCACCGTTTTCTTCGTTATGTTTACAATCATAAGATACTAAATCCCATAATGTGAATCCTGTCTGTGTTGTAATATAATTGCATTTTCCGTTCTCCGATGAACGATTTTTTAACGCCCAGATCACATCATTTACCATATTCTCGTCACCTTTTAAGAAGCGACGCATCACATTCTGGAAACCATCATCTTTCTGCATCAGCTTGATATCTTTCAAAAAAGGATCTTCTATCAGCTGCTCCCACGGCACGTTATAAGGATTCAGAACAAATCCGTCCACATGATACTCCAGCATATAGAAACGCAGACATTCCGTTACATAATTTGCTGATATTCCCGGAACAAATGGCATCTCCAGTACAACTTCTATGCCCTGACTATGACATGCACGCACCATATCTTTCAACTCAAGAACTGCACTTTTTCCAGATGCATAGGCTTTTTTAGGGGCAAAATAAAAACCTTTACCAATATCCCCAATAGTTCACTTTCGTTTTTCCGCACTCTTCAAATTCATAGACCGGCATACACTGAATCTGGTTGACTCCAAGTTCTTTTTAAATAATCCAGTTTTTCAACAACCCCCTGGAATGTTCCCTTATGCACCACTTTTGAAGAAGAATGTTTTGTAAATCCACGCACATGCAAACCATAAGCCACTACATCTTCCCATGGGAGATGTAGACGCTGATCTTCCTGCCAGTCATAGTCCTCCATTGAAACAATTTTCCCACGAATCTGATGTTCCTGAAGTTTCCGTTCTACACCAAATTTCTCTTTTCCTGCAAGTTCTTTTACATATGGATCCACACATACTTTCCCATCAATCAGAAAATTGTATTCATATCGATCTGCCTTCAGACCTTCAACAGATAAGAAACGTACTTCTCCAACGCCTTCTTCCTCCGGCATATCAAACTGATATTCCGGAACTTCTTTCCCTCTCTTATACAGTAAAAGTTCACAGGTCTTCCCTTTTGCTACCTGAACGGCAAAATTTATATTTTTACCTTTGATATCCACTCCAAATGGCTGCGGACTCCCCTTTGTCTTCCTCATCTTTAACCCCTTTCTTGAGCAATCAATAAATTACTGCCATCCATCTGTTCCATACATTTCAACATTATCACGATTTATAAAGAAAGTTTCCTCATAATTTTCTTTCTCATAATCTTTGTCTGCCAGTAATGCTGTCGCCACCTTTACTGCTGTCTTTCCCATATTGATCGGGGATTGCGCTCCTATCCCGGTCATTCCTCCTGTACCATTCACCAGTGCTGTCTTTGTCACCGGAGAACCATCCACACTATACACGCAGATATTCGTTCTCTGCACTTCTGTGATCGCTGCCATCACCTGTTCTGCCATCGGATCACTTCCGCACATAACAGCAGCGATCTCACTGTTTTCGTTCAGGACTTGTGTCATCTCATCTTTTACATTGCTGCTGTCTCCCAACGACTCAATTCTTTTTATCACTTCGAAGCCACTGTTTGCTACAGCTTCTTCGAATCCGGTAATTCTTTCATTCACTGAGTTTACCCCAGGACTTTCTACAATCACAATTTTACCGCCATCTGGTTTCTGAACTAGAAGATCCTGCCCGCACACATATCCCGCATTCTCATTATCTGACCCTACAAATGCAGATACAAGGCTTGTCTCTTTTACTTCTGTATCAAGATTGATCACCGGAATATCTTCCTCTTTTAAGGCTTCAAGTGCGGGAGTGATTTTCTCCCAGTCTACCGGACAAAGAAATACTGCCTGTACCCCTTCGTTGATCAGCTCCCGAATCTGTTCATTCTGCAAATCAGCATCTGATGCCGGATCACGAACCATCAGGCGGTCACCTTGAGCCTCCAATGCTGTCTGGACAGAATTTTTTAATGTGTCATAAAAAGGATTCGACATATCGATCCCACTAAATCCAAACAGTCTGCCACCTTCCTCTGTATTATCATTTTTCTTATCACCTCTTCTACTACTGCATTGTCTTCCGGTGTTCCAACATTTTTCTTTCCACATCCAAGCAATGCTACCGCTATACACAAAACTGCCACCATGCACAGTATCCATTTTTTCTTCATATTGTCTATTATCCTTTCACTTCTATCAGTAACACTTTTATTCTACCTTGTTTAACCCGAAAGTCAATCTTATCTTGCTTTTTTCTCCTCTTTTTGTTACCATCAAGATAGCTGATCATTCTCGTTTTGAACACCTGGCTGGTCAATACGGAATGAAATACAACACAGATTCAAAGGAGAAGATTATGAACGAAAACGAATCCCTCACAGTCACTTTGACACTGGAGAATAATGAGGAACTTGAATGCGCTGTTCTCAATATTTTTGAAGCAGAGGAAAAGGAGTATATTGCACTTCTTCCACTGGATGAAAACGGTGATAACACAGACGGTCAGATCTATCTGTATCGTTTCATTGATAACGGAGAAGAGGAAGAACCTGGACTTGAGAACATCGAAGAAGATGAAGAATTCGACCGTGTTTCCGCTATATTCAACGAATGGCTGGATACACAGGATTTCGGCGATATCGATCTTGATGCATTAGATGACCTGGAGGACTAAGTCTTGAGGATGTCAGCAAAGTGACTGACATCCGGTCAGTTTTTCAATAGTTCGTCTACAAAACGGGAGGGAGTAACTTCTTTCCCGTTTTTATTTTCACATAACAGATCTTCAAAAAATCTTTTGCCCTTGTCATTGCCACATAGAATAATCTTCTCTCTTCTTCGATCTCCTTATCTGTCTTTGCCTTCTGATACGGAATCCTTCCTTCATTCGCCGCAATCAGGAATACCTGCTTGAATTCCAGCCCTTTGGAAGCATGTATCGTCATCAGCCGGACACCCGGACGTGGTCTGTTTCTTTCCTTTTCCTTCACTTTCAAAGTCTCCGTATATTCTTCTACATGTGCAAACCATTCTTCAACACTTGAAAAATGCTTTTCGCCGCCTCTTCGATCTCTGCCAGTACTTCATTCAGATCAGATCTGTTTATCTGATGTGTAAATGCATACTCTTTCAGAAAATCGTCATAACCAATCCTTTTTCTGATATACTGGATTGCTGCATACGGAGCCATCTTCATAAGCATCTTAACATCCCACTCAAACTGATCAATCCGGTCGATCATCCAGTCTTTATCACAATAGAACTTCCGCATGTCTTCAAAAGAAACCTGACTTCCTGACACGCTGTCTCTTCCAAGATATCGCTTTGGCCGATTCATCACCTGTAAGAAATCCTGTCTGCGCCGCTTTCCTGTTGCCAGCCGGAAATATGCCATAATATCCTTTGCGATAAAGTGTTCATAGATATTCGGAAGATGTTCTTTCATCTGAAACGGGATCTTCCGTTCCACCATTGCTTCTACCACTGCTCTCGCATCTGTATGAACCCGGAACAGAATCGCAATCTCCTCTTCTTTTATGCCATTCTCCTTACATTTCTGTATCTCTTCAAGAACATATTCTG
>ENA-OQCX01000805-OQCX01000805.1-human-gut-metagenome-genome-assembly--contig:-NODE-805-length-15793-cov-4.953275_pt1 | contig 15793 bp, 24 predicted proteins | sample MGYA00242762_ERZ504587 | MGnify/ENA primary metagenome ERZ504587 (study PRJEB26092, sample SAMD00036337) | human gut metagenome | host: Homo sapiens | study: EMG produced TPA metagenomics assembly of... | reverse complement strand
GCGTATCGCTATCTGTCGGCGGTCTTTGCTTGGGGCACGGTGGATTACGCAGCCGCAAGCTGCTAAAAACCAGCCCGACTGGGCTGTTTTTGCGCTGTCTTCCACGACAGCGCCGCAGCTGTTCGAATCCACCCTTGCGGTGCTTTGTAGAAGTTCAAATAAAACAGAAACTCCAGCGTCATCACAACGCTGGAGTTCTTGGTGGGCGCGGGTGGACTACGCAAGCCGCGCATCTAAAAAAGCCCCGCAGGGCTTTTTCCCCGCCGGACTATTCGGCGTCGATGCTGTTCGAATCCACCCGCATGAACATCCAAACCTTCTGCAAACAGAAAACCGCCAGCGTATCTCTACGCTGACGGGTCTTTTTATGGAGCGAAGTTAACCAAATCCGAACCATTGCCTGCTGGGGCATCTTTGGCGGCGATTTCATCGAAAGTGATGGTTTTTGTGCCGTCTTTGTAGTTGAACGCAATCAAAACTTTTTCATCATAGAGATAAACAGCATTCACGAAGGTGTTGATGAGCGTTTCCCGGTGGCTTTTCACGTTCGGGTCGAGCTTGCGGAACCGGGTCAGCCAGAAACGAACCTGATTTTCGCTTAACCGTGGCCGAGCGATTTTTTCTTCGGCGATCCGAACCTCAAGTTCTTTCTGCTGGGCTTCCAGCTTTTCCAAACGCGATTTAGTGGAGTTTGTCAGCACACCTGCTTGGATGGCGTTCAGCATATTCTCAATGCCGTTCTCTACCTCGCGCATCTGCTTTTCCAGCAAAGGAAGCGTGGTGTTTTCCTGATCCTGCAACTCCATCACTTCCGCAACGATGGCATCAATCACGGCATCGTCCTGAATCAGCTTCATGGTTTCAGCTATGACCAAATCTTCCAGCCACTCTTTACGGACGGTCTTTTTCTTGCAGGTCTTGAAACGCTTCGCGGTGGCGCACTTATAATAATGATGAACGACCTTGTTTCTACCCGTGCCGCACTCGCCGAACATCATCGCGCCGCACATTCCGCAGAACAGCTTGGTGGTGAGCAAGTAATCGTCCTCGGCCTTGTGGCGGGCAGGAGCGCGGCTGTTCTTTTTGATTTTCAGCTGCACTTCCTCAAACAAGTCCTTGTCCACGATGGCCGGGATACTGTCGGGCATTACGATGTCCTTGAAGTGGTTTTCTCCGATGTATCGTTTATTCGTCAGCAGCTTCTGAACACTGTTGTAGGTGAACTTCTGGTTGCGGTTGGTAGTCACACCGCTGTCGTTCAGCCAGTTCATCAATTCTTTCATGGTCGCGCCATCGTTGTACCGCTGAAAGGCTTCTACCACAAAGGGGGCTTTCAGCGGGTCGATCTGGAAGAACTTTTCCTCGTCCACCTTGAAGCCAATGGGAATCGTGCCGCCGTTGTACTTGCCCTTCAGAACATTCTCAGTCATGCCGCGCACAACTTTTTCAGAAAGTTCTGCCGAGTAGTATTCAGCATGCCGGTGAGCATACTCTTGACCATGATACCGGCAGGGCTGTCAGAAATAGGCTCTGTGGCTGATACCAGCTTGACATGATTCCGCTCCAACTGGTACTCATAGTGGGCCGAATCATAGCGGTTCCGGGCAAAGCGGTCAAGTTTCCAGACCAGCACAATGTCAAACAACCGTTTTTCGCTGTCCTTGATCATCTGCTGAAAATCCGGGCGGTTGTCGGTTTTGGCGGAAAGGGCACGGTCAATGTAGTGCTTGACCACGGTGATGCCGTTCTTTTCGGCATAAGCCGTACATTCACGAATCTGCCTTCGATGGATTCTTCGCGCTGGTTGTCGCTGGAATAGCGGGCGTAAATCACGGCGGTCATGCAAACACCTCTTTCACTTCATTCTCCGCAGGCGGCGCACAAGGTCGGATGCACTGTACAGCACACGGGCCACCGACACGGTATCCTCGCCCACAATGTAGAGCACCGAGTAGTTATCCACCAGCATCTGCCGCAGCCCTTGGGTACGCTCCGGCTCGCTTTCCACCAGCGCACAGCGTTCCGGCAGGATGTTCAGCGACTGGATTGCTTCCGCAATGCGGTTATACTGCCCCATAGCCGTGTCAGTCTCCAACAGACGGTTAGCAATATAGCTGTAAATCTGCTCCATATCGCTGAGGGCTGCATGGGAAATTTTTACGTCATACTGCTTCATCTGTGCTGTTCCCTGAACTGTGCGAATGCGCTTGCGGCATCCACGGTATCACCGTTCTGAATTTCCTTAATGCCTACCTGCAAGGCTGCATGAAGCTGATCATCGGTCATGGTGTCAGCGTTCAGCGCAGCCGGAGCCTTCGGCAGGGACAGCGAGAACGGAATGCCGCCAGTCAGGGTGATCTGGCGCAGGTACATATCAATAGCAGTTGCCATCGGGATGCCGAGCTGCTTCAACACATCCTCGGCTTGCTGCTTGACGGTAGGGTTGACACGAAGATTGAGTGTCATCGTTTTTCCATGGTTATCACCTCGACTTTATTGTAACGTATTTTGCGTTGCAAATCAACGACTTCCAAACTTATAATTAAATTTCTCCATAGTGCACAACATATTTATTGCAGAATTGTTCAAAGAGCAAAATATCCACCCAGTTGCTGAAATGAAATCAAGCTAGTCATTCTTATTTTTCATGTATCGATTATCTTTTTTACCATTGTACCGAACAAAATCATCAGCGGAATCGCAAAGAGCAAACATAGGACATTTTTTAATTCAGCATTATCCGTTGAAAACTGCATCAAAATCATAGAGAGCGGATACTTTTCTTTGCTCTGCAAAAATGTCATGGGTTGTTCCAAAAGATTCCAGCTCTCAGCGATAGAAAGGAATGCCGCAATCATAACATACGGTCGTACAATTGGAGCATAAATTTTCCTAAAAAGCACCCAGTTGCTTGCGCCGTCACAAATTGCTGCATCGAATAGACTATTATCAATTCTTTTCGCTGCGAACCAAAAGAGTAAAATCATCCACGGCTGGAAAGCGTCATTATCAATAGCCCTTTCAGAGAATCCAACCATCCAATATTCATCAGAACCAGATATTGAGGGAGCATAAGTGCTTGCTGCGGCAAAAGCAAAAAGAAAACACAGGTCAAAAGAAAAAATGTCTGCGCTTTCGGAGATGGGATTCTGGCAATCGCATAACCTGCAGGCAGTGCAATCACAATTTGAATAAGCACTCCGGCAATTGCAAGAATCGCGGTATTTTTATAGGCGCAAATGAATTCCATCAGAGATCCATCTGCCACAAGTCATCTGGGTTTATATCAAATGTCAGGAAAACAAGAAATACGCATGGCAGCACAAAAATCACAGCAGCTATCAAAGATAACATCCTATATGTAGCTTCTTTTCGTGGGTTCATCAGTTATTCCTCTTTTTTCTCGCCAAACACATTCCACTCAGTACAAAGGCTCCAACAAAAATCACAACCAAGATAGATGCTGCTTCCAACCGTGCATAATTCATATTCATAAAATTGTTTTGCAAAAAGTGTTGAATACTATATAGTTGCTCATTCGGATGACTTCCACCAATCAAATAGGCTTCACGGAAACATCGAAAGCTATTGTAAATCGTCAAGATTCCACAAATCAATAGAGAACTCTTTATGATTGGAAGCTTTATATACCAAAAACATTGTAGAGGGTTGACTCCATCTAGCATGGCGGCATCTATGATCTCGGATTCTATGGATTTTATAGCAACTATAAAAATCAAAATCGAGAATCCCAGTGTTTTCCATAACACAATTATAAGGAACACATAAAATGCAACTGGTGTTTCACCCCACTGGCTAGGAGACTTTTGTAAGATGCTTGATGCAATTGTCACAACACAAGCTGCCGGAAGTATTGAAGGAACAAGGAAGAACAGACAAAGTTTTTCTTTTCGGAGCTTTATATAAACTTCCGCAATGAAAATGCCAATAACCAAATTGACGGGTACAATGATGGCCCACAAATGAAACAGATTTCTAACAGCGAGTGAAAATGCCTCATTTTCAAAAAGATCCACATAATTTTGTATGCCGACAAAATCAGTTCCTGTTCCAAGAAAGAAACTTTTCCCAAAAGCAATCAAGATTGGAAACAGATAGCAAAAAAATCCGGCAATAAGTGCCGGCAGAAGAAGGATATTGCTCTGAAGATTCTTTTTCATTTTATTCATCAAGGTACAATTTGAGCCGCGGAGTAAGTCGATCAACAAGCTTATCAAGGGTAATTTCATCATTCCAATACTGAACCATCGTTTCGCTTAGAAGATTTCCGCCATCCTCACTTTGATCAAGCTGCAAGGCACGGTACCAAATTGTGTGATATTGCGCGGCATTGATCTTGTCACATATTGTTCCAAGCTGATCTAGCTGTGCATCAGTCAAATTTTCACCATACATCTCTTTTCGTTTTTCAATATCTTCTTGCCCTATTTTTTCATGGGATGCATCATAGACACTGAATTGATATTGTGCTTCCATACATTTTTTAAGACATCCACGTCGGACAGGAAACATATCTTTATCTGCAAACGCCGAACTCGACTGGCATTCTTCACTAAGAAGATAAGCTAAAAGTGCTTTTACCTCTGCTGGATGCTTTGTATTTCGATTTCCCATTGCGTAAGAACCGATTTCAGCAGTAACACCGCCTAGCTCATTGGGAATGGGAAGTGTTACGGTTTTGATTCCAAGAGCTGCACACTGCCGAAGAAGTCCCACCGTCATATAGCTTGGGTCAAGACTAGCAAAAGGTTCACCGTTTGCAAAATAATCTTGGACTACTTCTGGATTGAAACTGTCAAACAAACCATTTTGCATCTCATAAGAAATTTCACCCGTACGGAATTCTTTCTCGTATGCTAATGTTTGCCGACAACTAACTGTGTCCAAGTTAATAGTGTGATTCTTGTAATCGATAATTGGCTGCGATAACGCGCTTGTCATGCTAAAGTCCATCACAACCAGCATTGGTTTTTCCTTGTAGATACGCAGCAGTTCATCCATCGTGGCCACAAGGCTTTTTGATGCGGCTTGCATATTAAATCCGCTGTCTTTCAAAACGCTTTCTGCACTTGTCAGCGTTGGAACTGAAAAGCACAAAGGTAAAATATACTGCTTTCCTTTTAGTTTTCCAGCATCTAAAAGAGGCATATAAAAATTCTCTGTTGTGAATTCGTTTGAATCCATTACATCGGTGAGATCGAGGAAAGCTCCATTCATCATACTCTTTTCAATATCTGGAAATAGATTAACATTCGTCAATCGGTTTCCTTCCATAATAAAAAGGTCGGGACCCTTGCCTGAAAGGATTTCCGTATTTAGCTGATGAATCTCTGCCTCACGCTCTGCGGTATCACCCTCTTTTGGCGATACGAACTGTATTGTGATATTCGGGTTCTCTTTTTGATAATCTAGCAGTTTTTCATAGATAGGACAATGTGTATCAGGATTTGCATAGTGAGCCGTAAGGTAGACTGTTAAAGTGACTGGATTTGAGCTATCCTCTGCAACGGGCTTAGCTAAATCAGTTTCCTTCTTGGTAGATGCGCATCCTGTGAGAAGAACCAGCAGGCTTACAATAATAGCGGCAATAAATATACTAAATCGGTTATTTCGTCTATTGTTATACATAACTTCAGGTTCTCCGACTTCTAAAATTTTGCTTCATACCAATACCAATGTGCTGCAATTCGTTCAGTATATTGTGTATTATCACCTTCTGATTCTGCCCACGACCATCCATTTCCACTTTTTACAAACTCAACCGGAACATCTTGAAAGCCATGTGGTTCATCATCTTCAGAATAGTAAAAGCCCTTATATGTAGTACTCGGAATGAGCCCGAAAGAGCCTGTACAAAATTCCACCATATCATCTGCGTAATAATATACTTTCCATCCATTCCACTCTAGCGGTCCCATTGGATGTTCTTCTATCACTTTCCGCGCATAGTTTGTCAGCTCATCCTGATTTCGCAGTACATAAGACTGGATGGATTTTTTGCTAAATGGCCGAACAATCAACGCCGTAGCTACAGCAATACACCCTAGTGCGGTCAAAAGTCCAATGCAAATTCTTTTCATGTTTTTCTCCAGTCAACTGAAAACATATCACGCTGTAAGAACTATGATATCGCAGACTTTACTTTAGCGTGTGTACAATATGCAGTGCCATATCTGCATTTTCTTTGTCTACAAATATCTCTGTAACATACTTTGGCTTTATGCTAGAGTTCCAATTCTTGCCTGATCGAACGTATTACGGCGATTGACATCTTTGGTTTTGCAATAGAATTTGATTCCAGCCGCCGCCAACGCATCCGTGATACGATTGCACTGGTAAGGGTCAGAAACAGCTGCAACTTGCGATTTGAAAAACTGCTCTAACATAAAAAGACCTCCTATATACGTTCTAAAAGAATTTCTTACAAATCTTTATTAAAACAACGAAAGTTAAGTCTGCTTTATTTCATCTGTCCACAAAATTTTTCAAAATCGTATAGCTGCACATAAACTTCCAGAAAATTTGTAGCACAATTACAATCTTCTTTTAGATAAACACGCTATAAGGCCAAACTTTTTATTTTACCTCTACTTCGATTGAAGACTATCTTCAGCTTTCTGGTTTGAAAACTGCACTTCGGGCCGGATTCTTTGGGTCCACTAGAATTTTTATTGGCGTTCCTTTCGGAATACGTGGATTGAACCAAAACCACTGCGACTTTCCATTATAGGTTTCGCCTTTAACTTTATACTGATAATGTACCACATATGGATAGATTACATCTTCATCGGCAAGATGATAGGTACTCATATGAAATTTTATATGTACTCGTTTTGTTGCTGTAACCTTTCCGGTGATTCTTGTTCCATTTTTCAAAAGTTCTGCCTTTTTATAGTCAGAAATAATCGCCAATCCGATAATTATACCTGCTACAATCCATGCTAATATCGCAGCCACCCAAATACCAGACTTACACGCTCCAAGCGATATAATTGCCGCCACGAACATTCCGACATACGCCAGTGTATGAATAAGATCTTTTGAAAAAAACATTTTATCTCGTGTAATTTTCATAAAACGGCATCCTCCTCAAATCCTAAAGTCGGTAATCAGCGGCTCCGTGAAATCAACGTTCCTTGGATACTTAAATTTAATCCTATTTTGTTTCATCCGTCTACAAAATTTCTCAAAATCGTATAGCTGCACATAAATTCCCAGAAAACTTGTAGCACAATCACGATTTTTCTTTTCATTCAAACAAACCACCACGGCAGTTCCAGCCACAGGTTATCCATGGCCTGTTCCTCCGTCTTTTTGGCGCGGCTCTTTGTCAGGTGGAAGTATATCGCCGTGCCGATCAACGGATGTTCCTCACCGTCCGTGAAACCGTAACGGTACAGCAGGTAGGTCTGTTCTCTCTGGGTCAGTCGTTTCAGGCCATCGTACAGTTCCCGGCGCGATTCCTGTTCCTCCATAATGCTCTGCGGCTGCATGGCATAAGGGTCGGCTATAGCTTCGATGCGCCGCAGTTGTTCCTCTCCCGGCAGAACATCGTCCAGCGAAACGCGCTGGTAGCAGATACCGTCCTTATCCTCCGTCACCATCCGCTGCTCAAAAGCGGCAAAGGCATCCCGCACCATGTCCATCATGCGTTGCGGATGGCAGGAGCCGCATAGGTCAGGAACTTCATGCCGCGCGCTGCATCGAACTTTGGCACGGCCTTCCACAAGCCATATTCCCTGCCTGTTTCAAATCGTCCGTGTCAAGATTCAGGCCAGCCTGTGCCAGATTCATGCTGCGAAAAAGGTCATTTGCCACCTTGCCAATAAAGGACTTGTTGTTGTCGATCAGGCTGTCCAGCGCGGCAACATCGCCTTTCTGTGCCAGCGCACAAAGCCGTTCATTCGTCTGCTTCATGGGCGTTTTCCTGCTCTGCGGCAGACTGCAAGATTCCCAACAGACCGTTCTGCAGCTGTTCCAGTGCTTCCGGCGTGGCTCCTTCCATACCCGAAACGCTGTCCAACATTGCATCTGTCAACTGCTCTGCCGTAATCGTTGGGTGCTGCACATCCTGCCCTTTGGTCAATTCAGTGAACATCTTCTCTGCCACTTTCTTGCTCATGGCTTCCTGTTCGGCGTAATGGCTCCCGATACCCTTTTTGATTTCCTTGACCGCCGCCATGAAGTACATTTCAATGTCATCAAGATCACCTTGATACACCGGCTTTCTCCGAAGGCTGATGTCCTTTGCGGCTTTGGCTGCCTCCGGGGTCTTGACCCTTGTGCGCAGCAGGGTGCTCAATGTCGTGAGCATGGCATTCTGTGCTGCGATACCGGATGCAAAGGTATCATCAAAATACTGCGCTATGCGGTATGTAAGCTCTGCAAAGCGGGCGTTTTCCAACAGCAGGTTGACCACCTCTGCATTGACACGCCCTGTGTAGAGGTTCTTTGCAGCCTCTACGGACAAGCCCAGTTCGGCAATGTCGTAATTTTTGCGGTCGGGGATGTTGGTTTCTCCCAGCAGGAAATCCGTGGACACGTTAAACAGCCTTGCGATTTTCAGCACCTGCTCATGGGTCAGGGTTCCTTTCGCACCGCTGATGAAGCGGCTGATAGTGCTTTTAGAGCAGCCAAGCTCCTTGGCAAGCTCTGGTTGGCTGATGTTGTGCTCTTTCATCAAGTCCGCAAGACGGATGTTGGATGGTGCGGGCAGATATTCCTGTGCCATGAAGTCGGCCCTCCTTTTTGAGCTTTTTCCTCATTATAATACGCTCTGCCGTTTTGTTCAATATACGGTTACCTCTCCGCCCTTGCTGTTGCAGCCCTGCAACCAGCAAGGGCATTTTTTCTTTTTCCGTTGCAGTTCTGCCGCTTTTTTGCTCTTTCTGCAAATTCCCCGTATATTCAGGCAGGAAGCAAAAACACCAGAGTTCCCGCTTTGGTACTCTGGTGCAGTACATAATATCGCTTTGCCCGGTGGCCGCAGGGTGCGGGGCTTTGTGGGCATCGAACCGCTTGTCCACCCCTGTCCGTAAAAAGTGCATTTTTTCACGGAAGAAGTTCGTACAACCTGTACGGTCTGTACTTGTACGCACCTGTACGGCACATTTCGAGAAAATAAAGCGTTTTATCGTCTGTATTTTTGCTCATTTGTACGCCGTACGAACCGTACAGGTTATTTGAACTCCGTACGCGATTTTTGCAGATGCGTACGGAGCCATCAAGTTCGCATTGTGCGAACTTGTCGGGGCGAGGCCCCTCCATCTTGCTGGCGCAAGACCGTTCGGTCACTTAAAAGCCCCACTGGGGCTTTCATGCTTCGCAAACGTGAACTTGATTAGCTCTCCCGCAGGAGACGTTCCCCCTCGGAGAGTCCTCGAAGAGCCCACTACACTTTGCAGCCCATAGGGATGAAAGTGTTATAGTGGGTTATTACACTTCCGAAGAAGTGCATCTTCGTTCCCCGTCACCTCTCGATGAACCTTGAAAGGAGGGATGCCCTTTGGCAAGAAACGATGGCGTTGACCGCACCAGTGTCCGAAATCTCGCCGTTTCGGACAAGGCCGTTGGCAACACCCAGCAGCACAATGAGCGTGAAAAGGACAGCTATCGGAACCCCGATATTATCCCCCAGCGCGCTGCATGGAACGTCCACTTCAAAAAGCCAACCGCCAGCTACACTGACCTATTTGCCCAACTGGAAGCCGTTGGAACCATTTCCACACGCGGCCTGAAACCGGATGCCACCCACTACTGCGAACTTGTCTTTGATGTCAACTCGGCCTATTTTGACAATCACGGTGCTACGAGTTCGCCAAGCAATTCTATGCGGATGCCTACAAAGCAGCCGTTCAGATCGTGGGTGGTGAGCAGTATATCCTCTCGGCTGTCATGCACGCCGATGAGATCAACCGTGCCATGACTGAAGCACTAGGCCGGGAGGTCTACCACTACCATCTCCATGTGGTCTATGTGCCTGTGGTGGAAAAGCAGATCCTCTGGTCGAAACGCTGCAAGGATAAGGCTCTTGTCGGCACAGTCAAGGAGACTGTCATGCAGGTCAGCCGGAGCAAGAAGTGGGCATCCAAACCCCTGCTGGACGATGCCGGAAAGCCTGTCTTTCAAAAGAACGGCAAGCCAGTCCTGAAGAAGTCGTACAGCATCTTACAGGACGACTTCTTTAATTTTATGCGCGCTGCCGGGCACACCGATGTGGAGCGCGGCGAACGTGGCAGCACTGAAGAACACCTGACCGTAACCCAATTCAAAGTCCAGCGGGAGCAGGAGCGGCTGGACAGCCTGACCGCCCAGATTGACCAGAAAGAGCAGCACCTCACCCAAACCAACAAAACCCTCTCCAAGACCGAAAAGGAACTTGCCGCTGTGCAGAAAAAGGCCACGCTCACGAAAGAAGCCTCATTCATGCGCGCGATCTGGATTATATCGGCAAGCGCACCTTTCTCGGTAACTACTCGCTGACCGAAGAAGAATTTTCCAAGCTGAAAAAGCAAGCCGACCACGGCTATATGATGGACGTGGAGAACCGCCGCCTGAAAGAAGAACTTTCCACCGCCAAGAAGGAGGCCGTTCGTTGGAGCAACAAGTACCACGACCTTTGGTATGATGTGAAGCCTTATCTGGATGCTCTCCACCGTGCGCCCGAACTGGTGCGCGGCTTTCTGGAAAAGATTCTTGCCCCCAAGCAGGAGCGCACCATGAATGTGCCACAGCGAAACCGCAAGCGTGGGCAGGATATGGAACTTTGATTTTCGGAGGATACCATTTGAATAAAAAGAAGAAGTCAAACAAATCCGGCTACCCGGATGAAGCAATCAAAACCCTTGCACGTTGCTTTTATCCCTCCATGGTTGAGTTTTTCAACAGCGAGGAAGGCCAGCGTGAATATGAGGAATGGCTGAAAGAGCAGGAAGTTCTACAAGCCTTGCCTGTTGCAGCATAAAAACAGCAGGACGCTCCCAGTAAAGGGAACGTCCTGCCTTATATAGATGTATCTCACCGAGGTGTGTCCAGTTGGGCACACCTCTTATTTTTTGCCCTTAATCTTCCAGTCCGTGGCTTCCGGCTGCGTTTTTCAGATACTCCTTCGGGTTTCCGTTCAAAATCAGTTCGGCATACGCCAGCGGGTCGTTATAGATGAGATAGTCCAGTTCTGTCTGCTGCGCCATGGTCACATTCAGCACATCCTCGGCCCCGGTGCAGTCAATGGAGATTTTTCTCCCATCTTGGAGAGTCAACTCCACACATCCGGTATCCATGTTAAACTTGCAGGCTCTTTCATCATACTTCATAATCGCATCCTCCAATTCTCGTTATCGGCTTACGGTCTATGACAAGGCATCAGAGTTTTGCGCCGTCCACGGGAGCCTTCATTGCTGTACCCAAAGAAAACGAAAAATCCGAACCCTTCTCCAATTGGAAACAGGTTCGGATTTTCTTGTTTGGTGGGCGCGGGTGGATTCGAACAAGCTCAACTATCACAATTCGCTGGATGCGCTTTGAAATTGTGATGGATTCATGCGCATTTTTTGAATTTCACCAAAAATCAATTATCGGCTATCACAACCATTTAGGAACAAAAACGGGTTACAAAGTGGGTTATTTTGCACGCGGAGAATACTCTGCCAGAGCATCTGAAACGGCCATTGCTGCCGTGTCAGCCCTGCCGTCAACAGCATGGCTGTACCAACCGTAAGTATCCATACTTTTGCTGTGCCCTACCATGCGGCGCAGTTCTGCCGGGGACACGGCATCCTCGATGATGCTCACAAAGGTGTGCCGCAGCTCATACAGCTGACCGGCGGGTCAATGCCGTTGCTGCGCTGGTAGAACTGCCAGTAGTTATAGAGGCTGTGCTCATTCTCCAACAGGAAGATGGATCATCCCCCCGAAGAGGCCGCTCCTCTTCAAAGGCCCGCTGCTGCAGCTGAGCGTGGAGTTCCGCAGCCGCCAGCGGATGCAGGACCACCGTGCGGATAGCGTTTTCGTTCTTGCCGTGTGTTTCCTCATCAAAGGTATTGATGGCCCGGGCAAGATGCAGCCGGTTGCCCTCCATGTCGCCCACGCGCAGCCCCAGCAGCTCCCCGGGGCGTAGGCCGGTCAGGACCGCAAAGCGGTATGCATGGATATTGGCATCCTGTTCAACCTTGCCACGGACGATGCGTGTATCTACAGAAAGCAGAACCCGCAGCGCGTCCGGCTGAAGGATCTTTCGGCCCTTTGGACGTGCTCCCCTGGGTACCGTGAGCCTCTCGTCCTCTGGCCGCAGGGCGGTGTATTTGTGCTGCCTTGCCCATTTCACAAAGCTGACTTCAACCGCTCGGATTCCCTGCAATGTTTTCCTCGAGAGGTTTCCCCTGCTCTTTCGAGTGGCCTGCGGTTTCATGCTGCCTTCCTTGTATGCCCGATTCAGCACATCCTGCAGCATTCCCGTATTCAGGTCACCGATCCGGCGGTCACCCACCACTGGCAGGATGTAGTTCTGTCCGAACTTCTCCACCTGCTGGGCATAGCTTGTGCCGGCGGTGGCCCGCACCGAGATCAGATACTCGTTCCAGACCTCCAAGCAGCGCTTGGTGGTGCTGCAAATGCCCTCATCCAGCCAGGCATCTGCTTTTGCATTTGCTTCCCGCTGGCCGGTACGACCCGGCTTTGCGCTGGTGAACGTCTTGCGCACCCCGTCCTTCTGCACCTTGATCTGCCAACGGTTCTGGTTCGGCAGCCACTGGGCGGTATTGGTTCTTCGTCCCATAAAAAATACACCTCCATGGGTACACTTTGACAAGCCCGCCCAAAAGAGGTATAATCGCAGTGTCGAGTGTGCGATGCCCTCTTCTGGGTGAGCCGCTTCTTTTAACTCCTTCGGTGTTCCAGCACCGGGGGAGTTTTTTTATTTACAATCAGTTGTTCGTACGGTAGATAACCTCCAAGCCCTGATTCGGGTGATAAGACCAGGTAACTGTCACATCATCAAAGCTTTCCTTCTGGCGGCCATCAATTGCTCGTGTATTTGCCATTTCTTTATAAAGCCATTCTGGCAATCCAAGTGCTTTGTTGGTCAGTTTTACATGCTCCAAGCCAGTTTCATTAAAGATAATCGAGCCGCCTTTCATGTTAAGCGGATTATTATCAATCGTCATATAGGAACCATCTTCAGCAACTGAAACCGTTACGTCATTATAAAGATCATAAAACAGTTTAAAATCCGGTGCCATTCCCTTTTTATAGAAAGTTGGTGCTATATCCTCATCCAGAGATATGAGAGTTTCCTTTCCATCTTCATTTACAACTTTCCAAGTTGCCATAATAACAGGTGCACCATCATCGGCGAACCGTTGAACTTCTCCCTTAAATGTAACGTCCTGATCATTGAATACGTTCTTGTAATAGTCGTATAGACTTTCTTTTACAGCCGCATACACACGCTGCCCATTTTCCACAACGGAAAAGCACTTATAGTTTGTATTTGTTTTCTCAACCGAGTATGTAAAATAATATCCGAAGTCCGTATGGCCTGAATAGGCCACATAATCGCCTATTTTGTACTGCACTCCCTCTGCAAATGCAGACATTGCAAGTACAAAACAAAGTACCACCATCAACGCCATTGAAACTATTTTCTTTTTCATACAAAAGGCCTCCTATGTTTGTTTATATTTCCGTCAGCGCGTATAATTCTGCGCTGCACTCGTCGAGCTTCGTTTTAGCATTATCGCTCATATATGACAGATATGGTTCAAATGCCCGATGATATTTTATTGCCCAGTTCTGCTTTGCTTTGGGCGATTTCAAACTTTCTATTTTGTCCCGGTATTTTTCTTGTGTACGCTGGACAATTTCATTAACGGCTTCTTCTCGAAACGTCAAATCCAGATATTTTTCCAACGAGGAAGTTGTAGTTACTTTCACGCCATACTTTTTACAATCTTCCAGCTGTATTAAACGGCCAACACAAAAATCATACCGCATAAAGAACACCGACGGTTCTGTGGTAGAGGAAAGAATCTTAGCACTTTCCTGAGCCTGTTTAAGAAATTGCGGTGCTAATATTTGAGCGTTCATGCGAGAATCAACCAAATCCATCTGGCCCATCCATTCGGGGTTCGGAGAATACCTTGACGGCTCTTCCGCCGCATCCATTGCCATCTTTCCGACTACCTTTGTAGCCTTTTTCAGCCAACCAAAAACGCCCATGCGGTACCTCCAACATCAGATATCCCGGCAGAGCCCCACGGCCTTGCTTCAATGACAACGGTGTTCATATCCTCCCGGCTGAGGATGATGCTGCTGAAAGCCGGATTCTCCGGCCGCAGTTCAATGAAGTTCTCGTGCAGATAGACATGCTTCAGGGTGGCCTCTTCCCCGATCCGCACAGCAGCGATCTCGCCGTTCTCCACCTCTGGCTGGCTGCGAATCGCCACCAGATCACCATCGTGGATGCGGGGTTCCATGCTGTCGCCCTTGCAGGTTAGTGTAAAGGTGGAGTGCCAGCGGGAAGGCACGCACACCATTTGCTCGATGTTCTCTTCTGCTGTGATGGGCGTACCGCAGGCGATCCGCCCTACAAGCGGCACCACATCCATGGCTGGCATCGGCTCAAACCCCGGCGGGATGGTGGGTTCTTTGGATGCGGCCGGGGCGGGCTGCTCCTCCCAGCCCATCAAGTAGGCGGGAGACACTCTCAGCCGTTTTGCAATTGCATCTACTTTATCTGTCGGTATGTTTGTTACAATGTTATTCTCATACTTATATACAGCTTGCTTTGATACACCAATGTAGTCAGCAAGCTCCTGCTGAGTTACATCTTGCTCCAATCTGGCTTGCCGGATGCGATCGCCTACAGTCATTGTGAGCACCTCCTTCAATGAGTATAGTATATCAAATAAACCGTTGGTTTACAATATTTTTAATCAAATTCGCAAAAATAACTTGACAGGTTACAAATATGATGATATTATACTCGTGACCTCACAAGTTACACCGAGATTGTTTGGAGGTGAAAAAAGTGGTAAATGTCAATTTACTCAAGTCCTACATGGTAAAGGCGGGATATACGCAAAAAATGTTAGCTCAGGAGCTTGGTATTTCGGAACAGACCTTAACTCGCAAGCTCAAAAAGCGCGTTTTTGGCACCGATGAAGCTCGAAGATTGTAGAGCTTTTGAGCATCGACAATCCGCAGGCCGTATTTTTTGGCCACTAAGTAACTTAACAAGTTACATTCCAAAGGAAGTCAACCCACATGAACGACATCACCCTATCCAACAAGGAGGTGAAGAAGATGAAGGAAACCAAAAAGCCCGGCGAGCCGCTGGAGACGGCAGGCCGGGCGCAGGAAATTCAGCTTTCACAGCTGGACGACCGTATTCTCTGCCAAATAGATGAAACGGTTATCCAGAACGTGAAAGCCTACTCGTTCGCTCAATCCAGCAACGGGAAAGCGTTGCTGAATTTGAGCATTGAGGTCAATGCGGAAGTTGTGTCAACCACGATACAAGTGCAGAGGCAACCGCACTTGTAACCCATGAATGCCGTTCCATCGTTTCCGAAAACTTGGACAGCAGCCCCCGCTGTGGAGGAATTTGCTCATTCACAATCATTTCAACAAGGTCGATCAGCTTCTGGACTTGCTCCTTATCTGGCGCATTTTCAGCCTCTGCCCGATCACGCAGTTCACGAAAGCTCGTCTGATAGTTGATGGTTGCTGTGTTGGCTGTTCCAATTACAGAGCCATACGCTGTGCCGATATTGTA
>ENA-OQCX01000803-OQCX01000803.1-human-gut-metagenome-genome-assembly--contig:-NODE-803-length-15816-cov-2.072471_pt1 | contig 15816 bp, 21 predicted proteins | sample MGYA00242762_ERZ504587 | MGnify/ENA primary metagenome ERZ504587 (study PRJEB26092, sample SAMD00036337) | human gut metagenome | host: Homo sapiens | study: EMG produced TPA metagenomics assembly of... | reverse complement strand
GCTGCAATTGGATATTTTTCTCCAATGCATAGTCAATACAGTCGTCCAGCGTCCACTTTTTGGCCTCTTGCGCGGAAACCGAAGTGACCGCGACCCAAATCATTACGAAATATACTACTCGTTGTCTCATCCTTTTACTATTTAATTTTGTTTGTACAAAAGTAGAGGACTGTGATTTTTTTAGCAATAAATATAGATTTGTGGAATATTTCTATGGACAAAAACTTGCTTTTTTACCGATAAAGTGTTTTTCTTTGTAATTATTACAACTTTAAGATAAATTTATGAATGATTCTTTGTTGACACGCATCTGGATATTCTATCGCGACGGCTTTCGCGAGATGACCTTGGGACGTACCCTTTGGACGATTATTCTTATCAAACTATTCATCATGTTCTTTATTCTAAAACTTTTCTTCTTTCCCTCCTTCCTTGGCGGGAAGACAACGGAAGAGAAGCAACAGTATGTAGGTGAGGAGTTAATAGAACGGGCAAATCCATAAACATTTAAATAAATCAGAAAGTTATGTTTGAAAACATTGACACTTCATTAATTGACTGGTCAAGAGCACAGTTCGCTCTAACGGCCATGTATCACTGGCTTTTCGTACCTCTCACTTTGGGATTGGCTGTGATAATGGGGCTCATGGAGACCTTTTATGTAACAACAGGTAAGGAATTCTGGAAGAACACAGCTAAATTCTGGATGAAACTGTTTGGAATCAATTTCGCCGTAGGTGTTGCCACCGGTCTGATTCTGGAATTCGAGTTCGGAACTAACTGGAGTAACTATTCCTGGTTTGTGGGCGATATCTTCGGAGCCCCACTGGCTATCGAAGGAATCCTGGCATTTTTTATGGAAGCCACTTTCATTGCCGTCATGTTCTTCGGCTGGAACAAAGTGAGCAAGCGTTTCCATCTGCATCCACCTGGCTCACCGGACTGGGAGCAACGATCTCCGCTTGGTGGATTCTGGTCGCCAATGCCTGGATGCAATACCCCGTAGGGATGGCTTTCAATCCCGAAACAGTAAGAAATGAAATGGTGGACTTTGCAGCTGTCGCCCTCTCTCCCATGGCTATCGCCAAGTTCTTCCACACAGTGTTAAGCAGCTGGATACTGGGAGCCGTTTTTGTAGTAGGAATAAGTTGCTGGTATTTACTGCGCAACCGTCAGAAGGAGTTCGCTCTGAGCAGTATTAAAGTTGCCGCCGCCGTAGGTCTGTTCGCCTCTCTCGTCACTGCATGGACGGGGGATATTTCGGGAGTACAGGTAGCCAAAGTGCAACCTATGAAAATGGCTGCCGCTGAAGGATTGCACGATGGCGGAAACGGAGTACCCTTCACCATTGCAGGCGATTTGAAAATCCCCAAAATGCTTTCTATCCTTGCCACTCACGACATAGACGGTTATGTACCGGGTATCAACAATCTGCTGGAAGGTGGTTATCAGATGCCCGACGGTACAACGGCTTTATCGGCCGAAGAGAAAATTAAACGCGGACAGATTGCCATCGCCGCCCTGGATGCATTCCGCAAAGCGCATAAGGCAGGTGACGAAGCAAGTGCCGCAGCAGCTCGCAAGACATTGGACGAAAACGTGAAATATTTTGGTTACGGATATATCAAGGATCCTGCCCATCTGGTTCCTAATGTAGGACTTACTTTCTGGTCATTCCGGATCATGGTGGGGCTGGGAGGTTATTTCATCCTGTTCTTTATTATAGTACTGATTGTATCGAAAAAAAGAGAAACTGGCTGATATGCGATGGTTGCAACGGGTGGCTTTGTGGACTATTCCACTAGCCTATATCGCAGTCAGGCAGGCTGGGTGGTAGCCGAAGTGGGGCGCCAGCCATGGGCATACAGGATATGTTGCCTGTAGGAGCAGCCATCTCCAAATTGCAGACAGGTTCCGTACAGCTTACTTTCTTTATCTTCCTTCTATTGTTTACCGTTCTGCTCTTTGCTGAAATAGGTATCATGCTGAAGGCCATCAAGAAAGGACCGGAAGGAATTAAGAATTAAGGAATAAATGAAACAGGCGGAAATAATTCAGGCTGCGCAATAAATGGCTACATACAGGAGATTAATTCCGCCAGCAAGTCATTCTTTTTTTAGTTCAAGTTTCTCTAATTCTATTTTTCAATATTCAATTCTCAATTTTTAATTTAGAATATTATGGACTATATATTTCTACAAAATTATTGGTGGTTCCTAGTATCGTTACTGGGTGCTTTGTTGGTGTTCCTGCTCTTTGTGCAGGGTGGCAACTCTTTGCTGTTCACGCTGGGACGCAATGACGAAGAACGTGCCTTGCTGGTAAACTCCACAGGACGCAAGTGGGAGTTTACTTTTACCACCCTTGTCACTTTCGGCGGCGCCTTCTTCGCTTCTTTTCCGCTGTTCTACAGTACCAGCTTTGGCGGTGCTTACTGGTTGTGGATGATTATTCTTTTCAGTTTCGTATTGCAAGCTGTTTCATACGAGTTCCAGTCCAAGCTGGGCAATCTGCTGGGCAAACATACTTACCAATGGTTTCTGGTTATAAATGGTATTGTAGGGCCTCTATTGCTGGGAGGTGCGGTAGCCACATTCTTTACCGGCTCCAATTTCCTGGTTAATAAAGGAAACATGGGTAATGAGCTGATGCCTGTCATCAGCAGTTGGGCAAACGGATGGCACGGACTGGATGCGCTGACCAATCCTTGGAATCTGGTCTTGGGATTTGCCGTATTCTTCCTGACCCGCCTTTTGGGCAATCTTTATTTTATCAATAACATCCGGGATAAAGACTTAATCCCCCGCTGCCGCCGTCAGCTTATAACAGATGCTATTCCTTTCCTTATTCTATTTCTGGCATTTGTTATCCGTACTTTATTGGCTGATGGTTTCGCTGTAAATCCCGAGACAAAAGAAGTTTATATGGAACCTTACAAGTATTTCATCAATCTGATGGATATACCTCTATTGCTGGTATTGTTCCTATCAGGCGTTGTCGGGGTACTTTGGGGTATCGGAAGGGCTGTCTTCAGCAAGACTGCGACCAATGGTATCTGGTTTACCGGAATAGGAGTTGTATTGACTGTATTAGCTTTATTGCTTTGTGCGGGATATAATAATACGGCTTATTACCCGTCCACAGCCGATCTACAAAGTTCGCTGACCTTGGCAAACAGTTGCTCCAGCGAATTTACCCTGCGCACCATGGCATACGTTTCCATTCTGGTACCTTTCGTTCTGGCCTATATTATTTATGCTTGGCGTGCCATAGACCGCAAGCCCATTACAGCAAAGGAACTGGAACAAGACGGACACGCTTATTAAAGAGTCTTAATGGATTATAGTGAAGGCATCCTGTTTTGCAAATAGCTGTAAACAGGATGCCTTTCTATGTTAAATAACATTGTTTCAACCTATAAAATGAAGAGAATATCTTGCAAATTTCCGAAATATCCGTACCTTTGCATTGTGTTTTCATAGTATTAGATTTAAGGTTAACAAAGGTTGGAGCAAGGCGTTGCTCCTTTTTTTATATCTATAGGAGACATAGCATCCATAGTTGATTCATTTCCCATCTAGAAAGTTATTTTCGTTTAAACTCTTCATCTAAAAGAAATATTATGATACAAGTGATGCATACAGTTGCGAATTACGTGCATGATGCCAAATATAAGATGCCGGATAGACCCCTTCCTTGTTTTTATCAAGGATTTCTTTCAAAATACTGCATTTGTTCTCGCCCGTCACTAGAAAACAGGTATGCCGGGCTTCTATCAAGGACGTCCCGTCATGCATATACGCACTGTTTTATTATAAGGATTGACGGACACCTCATACGGTTCCCCGGCGGTAAGAAGTTCCTGATGGTCGGGGAAAATGGATGATGTATGCCCGTCCTCTCCTATCCCTAATAATACAAAATCAAAAACAGGCACACCGTCCACGGTCGGAACGGTGGTCTTGACTATGGAAGAATACTGTTTGGCTTCTTCTTCGGGAGCGCCCTCACCCACAATACGGTAGCAATGACTGGCGGGAATACCTACCTTACTAAACAACAGACGATAGGCCAAGCCAAAGTTGCTCTGATCATCGCCAGGTGGCACACAACGCTCGTCTACCCAATAGAAATAAATACGGGACCAAGGGGTATATGCGGCATATTCACGCTCCCAAACCTCAAAAAGTGTGGCAGGAGTAGTTCCTCCGGAAAGAGCAATGGTAAAAGGCCGTTCAAGCTCTTTATCCATCGCTTCCAATATATGAGTTATCAAGGTTTGCGACGCTTGTACAGGCGACGCATAAAAGTTATGGTCAATCATCTTATTCACTATTTATTACTTAGAGTTTGCTGTTTTAAATTTACTATCCACAGATGACGACTTACAATTTACAGTATAAATTGGAATGTGTCAGATTCTTGCACGGGTTTGTCCATTCGGAATGACTGCGGTTGATCAATACATCCGCTTCTTTCGGTCCCCATGTTCCTGCAGGATACCCATAAAGAGGAGTTTCGGGATGCTTCTTCCAATAATCCAGAATCTTATCAAAGTAAGTCCAGCTCTCGTCCACAGCATCGGAACGGGTAAAAAGTGTAGGATCACCCACCAGACTGTCTTCCAACAGGCGTACATACGCATCCCCCGTTTCCTGATCGTGCTGGTCATAGCTGAAGTCCATCTCCATGGTTCCCATATAGAAACCGGCACCAGGTTCTTTCATGGCTATGCGCTGAAGAATTCCCTCGTCGGGTTGAATACGGATAATCAGTTCCTCACCTTTGTAAAAGCCTTCCTTCATTTGGAACATCTGCATAGGAGCAGGTTTGAAATGAACCACAATTTCGGTCACCTTGGTAGGCATCTGCTTTCCGGTACGGATATAAAAAGGCACTCCCTGCCAACGCCAGTTATCCACATACAGACACATCGCCACGTAGGTATCTGTACGGGAATCAGGACGAACATTCTTTTCTTCACGATAACCGATACGGTCATCACCAGCAATATATTGTCCGCGGATGACATTATCACGGATATACTTATCAGTCAGCGGACGAAGGGATTGGTAGACCTTGATCACCTCGTTACGGAAACCATTCTTGTCAAACTTGGCCGGTGGTTCCATGGCAGTAATAGCAAGCAACTGCATCAAATGGTTCTGTACCATATCGCGCAGAGCTCCCGCCCCGTCATAATATCCTCCGCGAGTACCTATACCCATATTTTCCACCGCAGTGATTTCTACATAATCTATATAGTTACGGTTCCATATCGGTTCGTAAATAGTACTTCCAAAACGGGTCACCATAATATTCTGCACCGTTTCCTTGCCCAGAAAATGATCGATGCGGTAGATATCCTCTTCTTTAAAATAAGCGGCATAGATTTTATTTAGTTTCTGAGCGGAAGCCAGGTCGTATCCGAAAGGCTTCTCGACAATGATACGCTTTAATCCAGGCTTTTTCAACAAGCCCGCATCATGCAGACATTTCGGAATCAATTCATAAAGCAAGGGCGGAGTTGCCAGATAGAACAAATAGTTCCCATTATTCTCATATTGAGGCGAAAGCTCCTTCAAACGGTCATTCAACAGAAAATAAGTGGTTTCGTCAGCCGGGTCCATGGACTGGTAATGAACAGTAGAGAGAAAATCGTCCAATGTTTCCATTTCCTCTTTAGTAAGAAAACCGAATTTTATCAGTTCTTCTTTCAGATAGGCACGATAGGTCTCGTCCGTGTATGCAGTACGGGCACAGCCGATAATGGCAAAATGCTCGGGGAAGCGTTTCCCGTTATGTATCTTTATCAAGGCAGGCATCAGTTTGCGCCGGGTTAAATCACCGGATGCACCGAAGATGACCAAAAATAAACTATGTGGTAAACTCATGATTCTTTCTTTTAAAAATGAATGTATAATGCTTTGTGTTGCGACATATCAATAGTTGTCTTCCCAATGTTCGTGGAAAAATTCCCCCCCGTGGACTGTCCACACGCTCGAAGGTATGAGCTCCGAAATAATCACGCATCGCTTGAATCATATTGGCTGGGGAACGGTTGGTGGTCAAACCTAGAAAATAATTCAACGCTGCGGAAAGTACAGGTACGGGCAACCCTTCTCTCAACATGACACCGATGTATTTCTTCCACGCGGGCAGGGCTTCCATTACTTCCCGTCCGAAATGCTCGTCCAGCAACAGATGCGACAATCCCGGTGCACGGTGATAGGCCTCGGCAATGTCGTTCAGAAAAGCAGAACGAATAATGCATCCGGCGCGCCACAACAGCGCGATAGTGGAAAGATTCAACTTCCAGCCATATTGCTCACTGGCAGTGCACATCAGAGCAAACCCTTGCGCATAGCCTGTCAGACGAGCCGCATATAAGGTACTTTCCAATCCGATCACCGTATCCTGATAATTATATACCGGATGATTCTCCACATGCATATAATGTTTGGACATCAGCACGCGCAAGTTCTTCTCTGCCGACAGATTACGGGCAAAAACCGCCTCGGCAATCACGCCCAGTGGTGTATTTAGTTGTAGGGAGTTAATGACACTCCAGCGACCCGTTCCTTTTTGTCCCGCAGCATCCAGAATGTTATCGAGCAAATAATCGCCTCCTTCTTCTTTATGACGCAGAATGGCCGAAGTAATCTCTATCAGGTAACTATGCAGACGTCCTTTGTCCCATTGTTCAAAAATATCCGCCATCTGTTCATTCTTCAACGCCAGCAGGTGCTTCATGGCGAAATAAGTTTCAGCAATCAGCTGCATATCCCCATATTCTATGCCATTATGCACCATTTTTACATAGTGGCCTGCGCCACCGGGACCTACCCACTCACAACACGGAGTACCATCCTCAGCTTTTGCCGCAATACTTTTCAGCATCGGCTGAATGACTGGCCATGCCTCTTGCGCACCACCGGGCATGATGGACGCTCCATGCAAAGCACCCTCCTCACCTCCTGAAATGCCGCAACCTACAAAGTACATTCCTTTATCATAAAGTTCCTTTACACGACGTTCCGTATCTTCATAATAAGAGTTGCCTCCGTCAATGAGGATATCACCCTTTTCCATCAAAGGAAACAGCTTGCCCGTCAGTTCATCGACAGCGGGACCCGCCTGTACCATCAAAAGGATGACACGCGGAGTTTTCAGTGCTTCGACAAAATCTGTCAGTTCATTACTGCCTATGATGCCTTTTCCTTTGGCGCGGTTGGCTATAAAGTGTTCCACTACATTTTCTTCTTTTCCAGGAACGGTACGGTTCCATACTACAACCTTCCATCCCTTGTTGGCAAGATTCAGAGCAAGGTTCTGCCCCATCACACCTAATCCGATTAATCCTATATCTGCCTTTTCCATAAATTATTCTTTTTATATTTAACAATTTGATAGGTTATTTGTTCAATAATTCTATCTTTGCAATTTGAATAATAACACATTATCATGAAGAGGTTAAAAATCGGCTTATTAGCCCGAATTATCATCGCCATCACATTGGGTATAGGATTCGGAAACGTTCTTCCCGGCGAATTGGTCAGAGTATTTGTGACTTTCAACGGAATCTTCAGCGAATTTTTGGGTTTCATCATTCCACTGATTATTCTCGGACTGGTCACTCCTGCCATTGCGATATCGGTAAGGAGGCAGGAAAGATGCTGGTGATAACGACATTGGTAGCATACAGCGCCACGTTGTTCTCCGGTTTCCTGTCTTATTTCACCGGAGTGACTTTTTTCCCTTCCATGATTACTCCGGGAGCACCGATAGAACAAATCAGCGAGGCACATGATATTTCTCCATTCTTCACTGTAGCCATCCCCCCGGTGATGAATGTGATGACTTCCTTGATTTTAGCCTTCACACTAGGTCTGGGCATCGCACATTTGGATAGTACAGCGCTGAAAAACGTATGTAACGATTTCAAAGAAATCATAGTCAAAACCATCCAGACGGTGATTCTGCCCTACTGCCTATCTATATATTCGGTATATTCCTGAATATGACCCATTCCGGACAGGTATATAACATTCTGATGGTATTTATCAAGATCATCGGAGTCATTTTCCTGCTTCACATCTTCCTGTTGGTTTTTCAATATACCATTGCAGCGCTGTTTGTACATCGGAATCCATTCAAACTACTGGGAAAGATGATGCCTGCCTATTTCACAGCATTGGGCACACAGTCATCGGCAGCCACCATTCCGGTGACTTTGCGACAGACTGTCAAGAATGGGGTCACGGAGGATATAGCCGGATTTGTCATTCCGCTATGTGCCACAATTCATCTGTCGGGAAGCACGTTGAAGATTGTTGCTTGCGCACTGGCACTGATGATTATGCAAGGAATGCCATTTGATTTCCCCATGTTTGCAGGATTCATCTTTATGCTGGGAATCACGATGGTAGCTGCACCGGGAGTACCGGGAGGAGCCATCATGGCTGCATTGGGGATCCTGTCTTCCATGCTGGGATTCGGAGAAAGTGAACAGGCTTTGATGATAGCACTTTACATTGCCATGGATAGTTTCGGTACTGCTTGTAATGTGACGGGCGATGGGGCTATCGCATTGATTATTGATAAGTTTTTCGGAAAGAAATCTCCGGTCCATACAATAAACAGGAAAAATATTCCCGAATCAGATAAAGTCAGGAAACTCTGTAACCCATTCATGAAAAGTTGCCAGGCTGATTTATGACGTGTATGATAAAAAGGTAACGGCTTTAATTCTGATAAAAGAAAGACATTTTCATGATAAATAGCAGCAGCAACAAGTTGCCTGCCGATTCTTCATAACAAACAAAAAAGGAAAGCATGAGCTAGAATACAGCATCTGCCAAATGAATCCCACTGACACACGATGGGTACTGAAATTGTCCTCACCCAACGCCTTTGCACGATCGGTATATTTATAGGAACGCCCCACGTATGCCAGGAAGAAGTGCAGATTGCTCTCCATCGGATAAAATTCTATACCTCCTGCATATCCCCATGCCGTGCGATATTTCCCTTTTTCCACTTCATCACTTGCCTTATAAACGGAGCAGTTTCATACATTCCTTTGCAAACAAGTTCCACTTGGGGCAAAACGATAATTCACATGCAACACATAGGACATATATTCGGCATTAAAAGCATTGTGTGCCTGATTATCAGTTCCTACGATGTTAGTTATAATCCCTTTACGGTCTACTCCTTCACGAGAATACATCCAGTCAAAATAGGCATGCCATTTAGGCTGAAATTAAATTCATTACCCAAAGCGTAATAATACATCTTTTCGCCCTTCGTTTCGTTCATAACAGAGGCAGACCAACGGGTTTTGAAAACATCCAGGAAATTCCGTTCCAGTTCAAGGTATAAACTAACGGCAGTTGGTACGTTCCAAATCCCCATACATCTCCTCGGACGGCCCGTTCAGGCTGTTCAATACCTGAAATTGTATCTGCTGATAAGGATTATAGTTGTATGCCACATTCAAACCGGTCATGAAGTTACTCATGTGCTCTATCATGTCACTATATTCGTAAATATCAATCGGATTCAAATCAAATTCTATACCACCATACGAGACACATTGCTTTCCGGCAAAAAATGAGAACTTATTTAATCTGATGCCTACTCCTGCCCAATCTATGCTGGTAGGTACATTATCTATATTGCCGGAACCATCGTTACCCCGATTCAGACGCTGACGGTAACGGTAACTCAACCAATCATTGATATCCCCCTTCATTTCGATACGGAGCTGCTTCATTTCGAATGCGCCCTGATTCAAATCCGGAATCATTCCATTTCATGTTGAAATCACCGTGCATATTAAGATAGAGATTGAACTTGTCCGTTTTCTTCTTGATACCGGTGACTTCTTCAAACAGGCTTTTGTCACCGACCATGAAATCACTTCCGGAAGATTGGGCATATAAAGAGTAAGTACCTGAGACAGCAAGGGCTGTCAGGCATACTAACATTATTCTTTTCATAAGTCAAAGTTTTAGGTTATAATGTATTCTTCTTTTTCTTTTATGCGCGCAAAAGAAAAGAGATAAAAAGAAAAAGTGCCGGATGGACTAGTATACGTTGAAGTATTCCTGAATCTTCTTCCAGTCTTTTGTTTTAGTTAATGCCAACATCAACAACACACGCGCTTTCTGAGGATTCAACTCTTGTGAAGCCACGATTGATATTTATTATCATCCACCTCGGCATCCAATGTGGTCGGTCCGGTAGGAACACGGCTGGAACGCACTACCAAAATACCTTGCTGACGGGCCTTTTCCAATATCGGAAACAAATTCTGATGAATGTTGCCATTCCCCACACCGGCATGAATAATACCTTGGTAACCATTATTCAGAAAAGGGATCATAACATCAGCCTCTACATTGGAATAACTGTAAACGATACCTACTTTCGGCAGCTTGTCAAGGTGGGCCACATCAAAATCGGAACCGGTGGTATGGCGTTTCAAAGATTCCATATTATAAAAAACCTTACCATTCAATACATATCCCAACGCACCGGAGTTAGGAGACTGGAAAGTCTGTACATCCACCGTATTGGTCTTCATGGCTCCGTGGCTCCCAAAATCAAACCGTTCATGGCAATTACGACACCTTTACCCCGTGATTCCCTAGCAGCGGCAGTAACTACCGCATTATACAAGTTCAACGGTCCGTCCGCACTCATGGCCGTAGAGGGGCGCATGGCTCCTACCAATACAACAGGCTTGTCACTCTTCACAGTCAAGTTCAGGAAAAAGGCGGTTTCTTCCATTGTGTCAGTTCCGTGAGTAATCACGATACCGTCCACATCTCCACGGCTGAAAAGCTCGTTGATACGCTTGGCCAACGTCAGCCATACGGCATCATTCATGTCCTGAGAACCGATTTTTACAATCTGTTCCCCGGTCACATTGGCTATTTTGTTCACTTCGGGAACCGCTTCCAGCAATGTGCTGATAGCCACCTGTCCGGCAGTATAATTTGTTTTAGTAGCCGAAGCGCCTGTTCCGGCAATAGTCCCCCCTGTAGCCAATATATGGATATTAGGCTTTTGGGAGACAGCAGCCAATGTGGTACATACCAGCATTGCCGCCATAAGGCTGAGTTTTCTTAATCCGTTCATAATCTTTTCAAGTTTAGGTTTTATTACTATAATAATTATTTGGAAATTTTGTTCACACAAAGAAGAAGATGTGCCGATGATATATATGTATACATCGAATCATTATAAATGTTACAGGCAGAAGATCACTCATCTTCAAGTCCGACTACACCTACCCCCTTTCCTTTCTAGAACACCTGTACCAGCAGCAGGCCTACCACAATAGAAACAATGGTGGCCACATCCCAGGCATCATGAACGAATGATTCAGAATCCATTTTCCAATGCCTGTTGTTCCTGTACGGTCAAAATTTATAGCTGCCACCACTGTAGGATAATTAGGAATAAAGAAATATCCGTTGACAGCAGGGAACAAAGCAATCAACATCATCGGAGAAATACCCAGTGCTATCCCTAACGGCACAATGGCACGCACCGTAGCAGCCTGGCTATAAAGCAAAATGGACATGACAAACAATGCCAGACCGAACAACCAGGCATTTGGCGCACAATCCCCTCAATAGAGCCTGTCAGTTCCGTAATGTTTCCATTAATGAAGGTATCTCCCATCCATGCAATACCAAATATAGCGATTACCGCCTGCATCCCGGCAGGAAACACACTGCCTTGTGTAGCTTTAATTCCATCCGTACGTGAAATGAGAAGAATAACAGCCGCCGCACACAACATCAAAATCTCAATAATAGCCGGCATATCCAAAGCCGTACCATTGAACACAGGACGCATGACAGGAATAGAACCGAACAACACTATCAACAGCGTGGCGGCAATAAAAATTATCACCGAGATACGGGCATGAAACATATTCTTCACATCGTTCAGCTCCACATGTTTTGTATCAATCATCCCGGCTTCCAAGCGGCGCAAGTATTCGGGATCTTCCAACAACTCTTTACCCACCTTCTTTGAAAGGAAAGCTCCCACCAGCACACCGATTAATGTAGCGGGAATAGTAATCTTCAGAATATCAAACAGAGTGATGTCAAATCCTGTCAGCAATCCCAGCAACGCTACGGTAGCGGCAGAGATAGGCTGGCAGTAATAGCCTGTTGCGAGGCGATAACGGCAATGCCTAAAGGACGCTCAGGACGAATTTTAGTTTCCGTAGCCACCTCGGCTATGACAGGAAGCACAGAGTAGGCCACATGCCCCGTACCTGCGACAAAAGTAAACAGATAAGTAACCAACGGACTCAGGATAGTCACTTGTGAAGGGTTACGACGCAACAACCGTTCTGCTAATTTCACCATATAGTCCAGTCCGCCGGCAGCCTGCATACAAGAGGCGGCAGAGATAACGGCGACAATCATCAACATCACATCAATAGGGGGAGCGGTAGGTTGAAGTCCGAAAACAAAGGTCAATATGGCAAGGCCCACACCTCCCATCACTCCCAGTCCGATACCTCCCAGACGGGCACCTACAATAATAGCGACAAGTACAAATAGCAGTTGTAATAACATGTTTTTTATCCGTTTATAAATATACAATTTTAATTCTGAGAACAAAGATAGACCATTTCTGTTCTAACAAACCTTAAAATTTCTAAGAATTTTTCCTTTTTTCACTACTTTCTCCCTAAAACATTCAATAAAAGTTAGTTGTTTTGTATAATGAACTATTCGTCAATGTGCTAATCGGCTGTATTATGTCCCACATAGTTATTGGTACATTAGCAAATAGACAAATCACTAAATTATTACATATGAACAGAATTTGCAATCTTTTTGGAATAAAGTATCCCATCATACAGGGAGGAATGGTATGGTGTAGCGGTTGGCGACTAGCCTCCGCAGTAAGTAACGCCGGAGGACTGGACTGATAGGAGCAGGCTCCATGCATCCCGAGACCTTACGCGAACACATACAGAAATGCAAAGCGGCGACAGACAAACCTTTCGGAGTAAACATTCCGCTGATGTATCCCGAAATAGACATCCTTATCAATATGGTAATAGAAGAGGGTGTGAAAATCGTCTTCACCTCTGCCGGAAATCCAAAGACCTGGACAGAACACCTGCATGAGCATGGAATCATTGTGGCCCATGTAGTGGCAAGCACCAAGTTTGCCGCCAAATGTGAAGAAGCAGGTGTAGACGCATCGTAGCCGAAGGATTCGAAGCAGGAGGACATAACGGACGGGAGGAAACGACCACCCTATGTCTTATTCCAGCCGTCAGACAGATCACCACTGTGCCGTTGATAGCTGCCGGAGGTATCGGATCGGGAGAAAGCATACTGGCTGCTATGGCATTGGGGGCCGACGGGGTGCAAATAGGGACGCGCTTTGCATTAACCGAAGAGAGTTCTGCTCATTTCACATTCAAAGACCGGTGTCTGCGACTGAATGAAGGAGATACCCAACTGACATTGAAACAGCTCTCTCCCGTCCGGTTGGTCAAGAATGATTTCTTCAAACAAGTAGAAGAAGCGGAAAGCCGTGGCGCAACAACGGATGAACTACGCACTTTGTTAGGAAAAGGACGTGCCAAAAAGGGAATCTTTGAAGGAGATTTATTCGAAGGTGAACTGGAAATAGGACAAGTCGCATCATGCATACATAAATTACAGACGGTAGACGAAGTGATGAAAGAACTGGTGGAAGATTTCAATGCCGCATTAAACAGGTCAATGAGCTGAAAAGATTTATCTGATAAGGAGAACGATGAAACGATTAATAAACCGGAGAGTGAATCAAAACCAAAATGAACATTCTAAAGGTTACAGATTGTAACCGACAAATACAGAAAAGCCGTATCATTACTCAAAAGTGATACGGCCTTCTTATTGTCAATGAAGAATGTCAAGTTTCAGATGAAAAATTCTTTTCTATAAAGTTGAGTTTTATAAAATTAAGTTATTCTACTTACATCTTCTCTTATTAAGCAGATTAGCACTCAGGAATCCCACCAAAAATATCAGCAACGTCCCGAACACGATAGCCAGATTGGCATGTACAAAGGGGGATATCACAATCCAACAAACCAGAATTACTCCACAAACGACTCCCAGTACCGCATCAAAATTACGTGCTTTCTTCGAAATATACCCCAATAGAAACAGTCCCAACATGCCTCCGCTGAAAATAGACGCCACGCCCACCAGGCATCCAGCGCACTTTGCACACTCATAAAGGCAAAAGCCACCAGAATCCCTGCCACTCCCACTCCTACACTGGAGAGTTTCAGCACCAACATCCGCTCCCTGTTTCCGGCATGTTTGCGGAACCGCTGATAATAATCCGTCAGAATGATGGTAGACGAACTAGTGACACTGGTCGCAATGGTACTCATACCTGCGGCAAAGATAGAAGCAATCAGCAGGCCTGTCAACCCCACCGGCAACTCATTGACTATAAAAACGGAAAGACATAATCCGCCCCCACCCGTCGGGCAAGATCCCGGATGCACTTTATAGAACGCATACAGTCCAGTCCTATCATAAAGAAAACGGCCGAAACGGGAATAAACAAATATCCTCCGAACAAGGCCGAAAACTTAGCCTCCTTCTCATTCTTCGCCGTATGATAACGTTGCACATAACTCTGGTCTATACCATAGTTCTGCAAATTAGTAAATATACCATAAATCAGACACACCCAAAAAGTGGACTCACTTAAACTGCTTCCAAAGCTTCCCAAGCTGAATTTACCATCTTCCATGGCGATGGAGAAAGTCTGCACCGGACCTCCGGGCATATCAAAAAGCAAAATAAACATACATACCAACGCACCTCCGATCAGAATAATTCCCTGTATGGCCTCTGTCCAAATGACAGCCTTCATGCCACCCAACATGGAATAAAGCACAATAGCCACACTGGTTACAACAATAATGGTCTGGATATGCCATCCCAACAATACATTCATGGGCAACGCAACAAATACAGGATAGACCCTGTACGTGCTATCTGGGTGAGCAGATAGCAGGACGAAGCATATATACGTGCCCAAGGACCGAAACGGTTTTCCAAAAAGCTATAAGCCGATATGCTGTCCTGACTCCGGTAAAAAGGCACAAAGTAACGAGCCGCAAAATAAGAGGCGATAGGAATAGAAAGACTGAATACAAATGCATTCCAATCTCCCGAAAAGGCCTTTCCCGGATATCCCAGATAACTGATACTGCTGACATACGTGGCGAAAATGGACATCCCCACCACCCAGCCGGGCAAACTTCTTCCGGCAGAAGTGAACTCCTCGGAGGTACCTTTCTTCTTAAAGAAAGAACAACCGAAGGCCACGACTCCGCCGGTAAACAACAAAAAGACGATTATATCAATGATATGCATACAGACCGAGCATTTAAGGTTTCAATTCCGGACCAAAAAGGGAGTGCCTCCAACGCCTTGCGTATCTTCTCGCGTTCCGGAACATTGAAGCGATGGAAAGGAGCCGCAACAAAATCATCACAAACGCCCAATAAAGACAACGCGCATTTCAATCCTTTCAAATAACTGGAGCCATGCTGCCCCACGGTATAAATACTGCTACTGATTTGCATCACCAAGGGTTGCAGCCGACTTACGGTTTCCATGTCACGCGCTACCGCAGCATGATAAAGATCTACATATAATTCCGGGAACATATTGGCACCTCCGTTGATCCCCCATGTCCACCCAGCAACACACACTCTGCCGTAATTTCCTCCGGTCCCACCAACATGGCGAA
>ENA-OQCX01000802-OQCX01000802.1-human-gut-metagenome-genome-assembly--contig:-NODE-802-length-15828-cov-2.125342_pt1 | contig 15828 bp, 27 predicted proteins | sample MGYA00242762_ERZ504587 | MGnify/ENA primary metagenome ERZ504587 (study PRJEB26092, sample SAMD00036337) | human gut metagenome | host: Homo sapiens | study: EMG produced TPA metagenomics assembly of... | reverse complement strand
TGAGATCTATGTTTCAAAGAGCGGAAACAAATCCCCTAAGTGTTCACTGATATATTCTTCTCGGGTGTATCGCCTGAAGAAAGAAGAAAGCTCAGAAGCAAGACCTTTCTCGGAATAGCGGATGCGAGGAGCAGACCTTATATCGGGAACAGAAGCTTCTTCGGGAACAGGAGGCCTTTTTGCATCGCAAAGAGGTATTCGAAGAAGAAAAACAGCGTCGTATGGATCATAAAGCTTCCGGTGTGACTTTCCAGACAGATCTGCAGCCATCCTCTGCTTCTGCGTCAATGTCACAGATGGAAATTCCACAGAAAACAGAAGAAGTGCAGGAAGAAGCACCAAAAGAACCGAAAAGAACGGAGAACGGACCGGTATTTGATTTTATGGAGCATTTTTCAATCGAAGGACTGGAAGAACCAGAAGAAACGGTTCTGGAAGAAGAAATTGTTTCAGAACTTCCACATAAAGAGGAAAAAGCATCCAATCCGGAAGAACAGGTGTCTTTGCCTGCGGAAGGAGCAGAAGAGGTACAGGCAGAAAAACCAGAGAAAAATAAGAAAAATCCGCGTTCTTCTGCGAGCGAGCAGAAAGCGCAGCTTGAAAGTGTCAGCGAAGAAATTGAGGCTGCAGAAAAAATGCAGAAACCGGAATATATTTTTCCGCCGATGGAGATGCTTGGACTTCCTAAGAAAAATAAAAATGGAAACAGCAGTGAGATTCTGAAAAGCACTGCACAGAAACTGCAGAACACACTGCACAGTTTCGGTGTGGAAGCACATGTGACGAATGTGAGCTGCGGCCCGTCCGTTACCCGCTACGAACTGACTCCGGAACAGGGTGTGAAAGTCAGCCGTATCGTCAACCTGGCAGATGACATCAAGCTGAATCTGGCAGCAGAGGATATCCGTATCGAAGCACCGATACCGGGAAAGGCAGCCGTTGGTATTGAAGTTCCCAACAAAGAGAGCAGCGGGGTCTATTTAAGAGAGCTTCTGGAGTCCAGAGAATTTCAGGAAGCTTCCTCCCATCTTTCTATTGCAGTCGGAAAAGACCTGGCTGGCAAGATCGTGGTGGCAGATATTGCAAAGATGCCCCATCTTCTGATCGCCGGTGCGACCGGATCCGGTAAATCGGTCTGTGTCAATACGATCATCATGAGTCTGATCTACAAATCTTCGCCAGAGGATGTCAAGCTGATCATGATCGATCCGAAAGTGGTGGAGTTAAGCGTTTACAACGGAATCCCGCATCTGTTTATTCCGGTTGTTACGGATCCGAAAAAGGCGGCGGGTGCGCTGAACTGGGCGGTAACGGAGATGACAGAGCGGTATCAGAAATTTGCCATGTTCGGTGTACGTGACTGAAGGGATATAACAAAAAACTGGAAGAAATTCCACAGGAACAGCGCACCACCGAAATGAAAAAGCTGCCGCAGATCGTGATCATCGTAGACGAGCTTGCAGATCTGATGATGGTAGCTCCAGGAGAAGTAGAAGATGCGGTCTGCCGTCTGGCACAGCTTGCCCGTGCAGCCGGTCTGCATCTGATCCTGGCTACACAGAGACCGTCTGTCAATGTTATTACCGGCTGATCAAAGCAAATATGCCGTCAAGGATTGCATTTAAGGCATCCTCCGGTGTGGATTCCAGGACAATCCTGGATATGAACGGAGCAGAGAAGCTGCTTGGAAAAGGTGATATGCTGTTTTATCCGCAGAATTACCAGAAGCCGGCAAGACTGCAGGGTGCTTTTGTGACAGATAAGGAAGTGGAAAAAGTAGTCGAATTTCTGACAGATCAGAATACGGCTGAAACATACAATGCAGAAATGCAGGAGCAGATGTCCAAAGTGGTACAGGCAGTGCAGGATACCAGAAACGGTGGAAGTGATGTGGACGAATATTTTACGGATGCCGGAAAATTTATCATTGAGAAAGACAAAGCATCGATCGGCATGCTCCAGCGTATGTTCAAGATCGGTTTTAACCGGGCGGCGCGCATCATGGATCAGCTTTCGGATGCCGGTGTTGTCGGTCCGGAAGAAGGAACCAAGCCAAGAAAAGTACTGATGAGTATGGAACAGTTCGAAAATTATCTTGAGCAGGGGCAATAAGTATTGAAATTTTTGGGGGATTGTTTTATACTTTAATGTAGTGTTTTGTAGAATCCTTGCGACTGTATACAAAAAACACAGTCAGGTGTGTTTTTATAAAACAAAAAATATGGAGGTATGATATGTACAAGATTTTAAAAGCAGGAAAACTTGCAGGCAATATCTATGAGATGGTCGTAGAAGCTCCGCGTGTTGCAAAGCATTGTCTGCCTGGACAGTTTATCATTGTAAAAATGGATGAAGTCGGTGAGCGTATCCCACTGACTATTTGTGACTATGACAGAGAAGCCGGTACAGTCACCATCGTATTTCAGCCGATCGGAGCATCCACAGAAAAATTTACCACACTGAAGGCAGGAGATACTTTCCGTGATTTTGTAGGTCCTCTGGGACAGCATCTGACCTGTGCACAGAGCCGCTCGAAGAAGTAAAAAAGAAAAAGATCCTTTTTGTAGCTGGTGGTGTAGGTACCGCACCGGTATATCCACAGGTGAAATGGCTGCATGAGCACGGCATTGATGCGGATGTTATTGTCGGTGCAAAGACAAAAGATCTGGTTATCCTGGAAAAAGAACTTTCCAAAGTAGCAGGCAACCTCTACGTTACTACAGATGACGGTTCTTACGGAAGAAGCGGTATGGTAACAAAAGTGATCGAAGATCTGGTAACAAAAGAAGGAAAAGTATATGATCACTGCGTAGCGATCGGTCCGATGATCATGATGAAATTCTGCTGCCTGACCACAAAGAAACTGAACATCCCGACTGTTGTCAGCATGAACCCGATCATGGTAGACGGTACCGGTATGTGCGGAGCCTGTCGTGTTATGGTAGGCGATGAAGTAAAATTTGCCTGCGTAGACGGTCCGGAATTTGACGGCCATAAGATTGATTTTGATGTGGCAATGAAGAGACAGACTCTTTACAAGACAGAAGAGGGACGTGCACTTCTGAAGCTGCGTGAAGGTGACGCACATCATGGTGGATGTGGAAATTGCGGAGGTGACAAATAATGGCAGATGTATTAAAGAAAGTTCCTGTAAGAGAACAGGCACCAAAAGTAAGAGCAGCCAATTTTGACGAGGTCTGTCTTGGATATAATGCAGAAGAAGCAATGGAAGAAGCTTCCCGCTGCATCAACTGTAAAAATGCAAAATGTATGCAGGGATGTCCGGTATCTATTAATATCCCTGCATTTGTACATGAAGTAAAAGAAGGAAACTTCGAAAAAGCATATCAGATCATCTCTGAGTCCAGTGCACTTCCTGCGATCTGCGGCCGTGTATGTCCTCAGGAAAGCCAGTGCGAAGGAAAATGTATCCGCGGTATCAAAGGCGAAGCGTTTCCATCGGAAAGCTGGAGCGTTTTGTAGCTGACTGGGCAAGGAAGAACGGTATCCGTCCGGCAGCTCCTGCAGAAAAGAACGGCAAAAAAGTCGCTGTCATCGGTTCCGGCCCATCCGGTCTGACCTGTGCAGGTGATCTGGCAAAATTGGGTTATGATGTAACCATATTCGAAGCACTGCATGAGGCAGGCGGTGTACTGGTATATGGTATCCCGGAATTCCGTCTTCCAAACTGGATGTTGTTGCAAAAGAAGTAGAAAACGTAAAAGCACTTGGTGTTAAGATTGAGACAAACGTTATCATCGGACGTTCATCACCATCGATGAACTGATGGAGGAAGAAGGATTTGAAGCAGTATTTATCGGTTCCGGTGCAGGTCTGCCGATGTTCATGGGAATCCCTGGTGAAACTGCAAAAGGTGTATTCTCTGCAAACGAGTACCTGACAAGAAACAACCTGATGAAAGCATTCCTTGAAGATTACGATACACCGATCGTACACGGCAGGAAAGTAGCCGTTGTCGGCGGCGGAAACGTAGCAATGGATGCTGCAAGAACCGCTCTTCGTCTTGGTGCAGAAGTACATATCGTATACAGAAGAAGTGAAGCAGAACTTCCTGCACGTGCAGAAGAAGTACATCACGCAAAAGAAGAAGGCATCATCTTCGATCTGCTGACTAACCCAACGGAAATCCTGGTAGACGAGAACGATGCAGTAGCAGGCATGAAATGTATCCGTATGGAGCTGGGTGAGCCGGATGCTTCCGGAAGAAGAAGACCGGTAGAAATCCCGGGATCTGAATTTGTCCTGGATGTAGATACGGTTATCATGTCTCTTGGAACTTCACCGAACCCGCTGATTTCTTCTACGACCATCGGTCTGGATGTCAATAAGAGAAAATGTATTATTGCAGATGAAGAAACCGGAAAAACATCAAAAGATGGTGTATATGCAGGTGGAGATGCCGTTACCGGAGCAGCTACCGTTATCCTGGCTATGGGTGCAGGTAAAGCAGCAGCAAAAGGTATCCATGAATTCCTGAGCAATAAATAAGATGTCTGTGATGCCTTTTTAAAAGAGCACTTTCAGATATTTTCAGATAAGTATAAAGAAAGGTGTCACCTGTATCAATGGGCGGCATCTTTTTTCCTTTATCGAAAATTATTTTCGGGTAAATGAAAAATGCTCCGCGAGGATGCACACTGCGTAATACAAGGCAGATATCGCAAGCAACCGCTGCAGGTACAAGAATGTGCTTTGTCACATTCTTGTAATTTACCAATATTTATGCTATGATAAAAAACAGGTTTAAAACCCGCAAAAGGTGGGTTTTCAATTCCGGAGTATGCAGAAAAAAGAGTTTCTGCATGAAACACGAGAATGAGGAGGAAACAAGACATGGGAATGACGATGACACAGAAAATTCTTGCAGCTCATGCAGGATTGCCAAGTGTAGAAGCCGGTCAGTTGATCGAGGCAGATCTGGATCTGGTACTGGGAAATGATATTACTTCCCCGGTTGCCATTCATGAGATGGACAAGTTTAACAAAAAGAAGTATTTGACAAGGATAAGATCGCACTGGTAATGGATCATTTTATCCCGAATAAAGATATCAAATCTGCAGAACACTGCAAATGTGTACGCGAATTTGCCTGTAAAAATGAGATTACCAATTATTTTGACGTAGGAGAGATGGGAATCGAACACGCACTGCTTCCGGAAAAAGGACTGACCGTAGCAGGCGATGTGATCATTGGCGCAGATTCCCATACCTGTACATATGGAGCACTGGAGCATTCTCTACCGGTGTCGGAAGTACCGATATGGCAGCCGGTATGGTAACCGGAAAAGCCTGGTTCAAAGTACCGTCTGCGATCAAATTCAACCTGGTCGGCAAACCTGCAAAATGGGTGAGCGGAAAAGATGTGATCCTGCACATTATAGGCTGATCGGTGTGGACGGAGCTCTTTACAAATCTATGGAATTTGCAGGCGAAGGCATCAAATACCTGAACATGGATGACCGTTTTACAATTGCAAACATGGCGATCGAAGCCGGCGGCAAGAACGGTATTTTCCCGGTAGATGACCTGACTGTTGCATATATGAAAGAACACTCCAAACGTCCATATAAAATATACGAAGCAGATGAGGATGCCGTATATGAACAGGAGTATACGATTGACCTCAGTACTCTGAAATCAACCGTAGCATTCCCGCATCTTCCGGAGAATACAAAGACTATTGATGAGATCACAGAAGATGTTGTGATCGATCAGTCTGTGATCGGTTCCTGTACAAACGGACGTATCGAGGATCTGCGTTGTGCGGCAGAAATCTTAAAGGGACGAAAAGTGAAAAAAGGTGTCCGCTGTATCGTGATCCCGGCAACCCAGCAGATTTATCTGCAGGCCATGAGAGAGGGACTGCTTGAGATCTTCATCGAAGCAGGAGCCGTTGTCAGCACACCGACTGTGGACCATGCCTTGGCGGTTATATGGGTATCCTGGCAGAGGGCGAGCGTTGTATCTCAACTACCAACGTAACTTCGTAGGTCGTATGGGACATGTAAAATCAGAAGTATATCTGGCAAGCCCGGCAGTTGCAGCAGCAAGTGCAGTGACCGGAAAGATTTCCGCACCTGCAGAGCTTGGATTATAGGAGGATAGATAAGATGAAAGCACATGGTAAAGTATTAAATATGGAGACAATGTAGATACCGACGTATCATTCCGGCAAGATATCTGAATTCTTCCGATCCGGCAGAACTGGCAACACATTGTATGGAAGATATTGACAAAGAGTTCGTAAACAAAGTTCACAAGGGAGATATCATTGTAGCTGAGAAAAACTTCGGCTGCGGTTCCTCCAGAGAACATGCACCGATCGCGATCAAGGCAGCAGGTGTAAGCTGTGTTATCGCAGAGACCTTTGCACGTATTTTCTACCGCAATGCAATCAACATCGGACTGCCGATCATCGAATGTAAGGAAGCATCCGAAGGCATCGAGGACGGCGATGATGTAGAAGTAGATTTCGCAGCGGCATGATCTACAACCGCACAAAAGGAACCGAGTTCAAAGGACAGGCATTCCCGGAATTTATGCAGAAGATCATCAAAGCAGAAGGTCTTATCTCCTATATTAACGGAAAGAACTAGGATTTTGTCAACAGGCAAAGTAAAATATCCTGTTAAGGGGCAAAACGCCCATCCAACAGAATAATTGCCCAAGCATAAGAATTGACCTTGTAGATTTGTAGAAATACAGATCCGCAAGGTCTTTTTTGCTATCATAGAGCAGCCTTAACAGCGATTTTTCCCAAAACCAATTTCCCAAAAATGATTCTCCCAAAACATAAAAAAAGGCAAAAAAACAAAAAAGAAGAGGAATCAAATAATGAAAAGAAAAATAAAAAAATCGAAATAAATGATACAGAAAACATACCGGTAGAGATAACCGACAACCGGCGAGAAATAGACGATTTATCAGATGCCGAGCTAAAAGAACTGGAAAAAGAGCTTGAGCAATATGATAAAGGCATGTGGCGGCATTTAGATTGTCTCCAAAAGTATAAACATATAGGTGAGGAAATCCCAAAGGATGTGCCGTTTACCGAGTATTTCGGTTACATCTTTCAGAATTTCCGCAATCCTAAACCTGAAGAAGAATGGACAGTCAGGGACTATAAAGTGGATGCTGCCAGGAAAATAAGACAGATGGCGGCATTTACAATCAAAGACCACGGCTATAAAGAGCCATTAACAGACAGACAAAAACGTGTTGTGGAGCGAATCCGAAACGGCACAGATTTCCACGTCTCATTGGACAAAATCTGGGAACTTTTTAAATAAGTCGATATAAGGGGCTAAAATGTCATATTCAGCCCGTAATTTTGCAAGAACTTCATTATTTTCGGTGTTTCTGGCATGATGGATTTCACCAACCAAATATTTGCGGTAATCACTAACAGCATGAGACATAATACTCCAGTTCCTTTTCATCCAATCGGTAGTAACAGGATTATGTGACAGATAATCCTTACATTTAGAAATGGCATTGTTTGTGACGGTAATATTCACTTTGTAATCTCCAAGATTCAGTGAATATGTGGTTAATGCGGCGATAAGTACTGAATTAGCATCCATAATAAACCTCCTGCATATGGTATAAGAATTAGTGGCGGAACTACCATGATTATACAGCAAACCAGACAAAACAGATAGCGAATGATGTCAATACAGGAGGCGGATAAAAAGTACTTTTCTAATCAACCGGGATGATGTTATAATGAAGTAGACGAAAATAATTGCATACATTCAATATAAAAAAGGGGGAATTATCCAATGCCTGAGATTAGTTTATTTTATGGAATACGTATAACAATGTATTGGAGTGATCACAATCCACCATACTTTCATGCAGAGTATGGAAATAATAAGCAATCGTGTTAATTGAAGATGGAACAATCAGTGAGGGGTATTTACCGAAACGTCAATTAAAATTTGTTCTTGCATGGGCGGAAATTCATAAGGATGAATTGATGCAGAACTGGGAGTTGTCAAAGGATAATAAGCCATTAAACAGAATCAATCCATTAATTTAAAGAGGGGTGAATGGAATGGGTAATAATAAACTTGATCAACGATTCTATCCAGAAGTTTATCAGGCAGTGGCAGGAAACAACTATACAGTCTATGCCTATTTGAATGACGGAAGTGTACGGGAATTGGATGTTGAGCCTCTGATAAAGAAAGGCGGTATTTTCAAGAAAATTGAGGATGAAAAAGTATTTAAAAATACGCTGACCGTTTTGAATGGGACAGTTGCGTGGGATGTAGCCGGAAACCGGAATGAGTATGAGTGTATTGATATTGATCCCATGACAGTTTTTGAATGCCCAATAGTCCCGGATATTCCTGAAATTTAACAGAGTTAGTTAAAATAAGCAATCGTTTATATTATAAAACAAGGAGTGGAAATATGGATTGGGATCTTAAAATAACAGATATGGCAGGATCTACGCCGGAACATTCTGCTGTAATCGTAAATTTTGTTGCAGCAATCAGACACCAGTTAAAGAACAGTACATGCTATGTATATTCGGATAATGTTCAATATCGTTCAAAGATAATCAGGGTAATAACAAGATTGTAATTCCTGATGCTTCTATAAACTGCCGTACTAAATCAAGGCGTGGAAACACATTTACAGATGCGCCACGTTTTGTTATGGAGGTTCTGTCACCATCAACAGAAAATTACGACCGGACAGAGAAAATGCGGCTTTATTGTGAGCAGGAGATAGAAGAGTATTGGATTGTTGACTGGCGTAAAAGAACAGTTGAAATCTATGAACTGGACTATGATGGCGAGACTCCCAAATACTACCTTTTAAAAACGGTTACGGAAGAAAATAAAGACGAATTACACTTAATTCATTTCCCTAAAATAAAGATCACCTTTGATGAACTATTTGAGGAGATAGATTAGTGGCTTCAAGGCGGTAAATAAAATTGGGATTTTATTTACCATGAAAACTGAACATCGAAAGAGGCATTTTAACCAATGTTTCCATAAAAATATAACCAGGTGCATTACTTTGGAGGTTGTGGGATTTACCCCTTGAGAGGATAAGTGGATGTGTCCCACGACAGATTTTGTCAACAGGCAAAGTAAAATATCCTGTTAAGGGGCAAATTACATAGCCCCATTATTATCCAAACATAAAACTGACCTTGTACCCAATTCTTACCAGGCGCAAGGTCTTTTTGATTATAAAGAGAAAAAATGGCAGAAACGAAAAAAGCAATAATCGCAAACATAGAACGAAATAGTGGAGTTTATAAAAACCTTGATTTATGCGATTTTTTTCAATAAAATTGGTGTTTTGTCACACAGGCATCTGGCGTAGCATCGTGCTGATAATTATTGATAAAATGATTGATAGTTATTGACAAGATGATATTAAAATGATATCATTCAAGTATCAAAAAAGCAAGGAGGAAAGATTATGGATATCAAGGAAAAAGTTTTGAACAACAGGAAAAACGGCATGGCAATGCTGCTGCTGTTTATCATTTTTTATGCAGCAGCTGCAGGCATAATGCTTGTTGGTGCGAATACAGGCTTGATCCCGCTTGTGGTGCCGGCGATTATCTGGTTTTCTGTCGGCTGGATTCCTTTCCTTGGCCTGAAAGTTATGAAACCTCAGGAAGCTCTGGTGCTTACCCTGTTCGGTAAGTATGTCGGTACTTTAAAAGATGCAGGTTTTTACTGGGTGAATCCATTTTGCAGCAGTGTGAATCCTGCAGCAAAGACCAGGCTGAACCAGAGTGGGGATGTGGATGGCGGAAACAGTGCGAAATCTGTGCTGGCTGCGGCAGCAGGTACAACTGCTTCTGAGAATATGTCTGTAGCAAACAAAAAGATTTCCCTGAAGATCATGACGCTCAATAACAATCGTCAGAAGATTAACGACTGTCTTGGCAATCCGGTGGAAATCGGGATCGCTGTTATGTGGCGTGTGACGGATACGGCAAAAGCAGTTTTCCACGTTGATAATTACAAGGAATATCTCTCGCTGCAGTGCGACAGTGCCTGCGGAACATCGTGCGGATCTATCCTTATGACGTAGCCCCAAATGTCGATACGACAGGTGATGGCATTGCTGATGAAGGCAGCCTGCGTGGTTCCAGCGAAATTGTTGCAGAACGCATCCGCGATGAGATCCAGAAGAAAGTAGCAGAAGCCGGTCTGGAGATCATAGAGGCACGCATCACCTATCTTGCCTATGCACCGGAGATCGCAGCCGTTATGCTTCAGAGGCAGCAGGCATCAGCGATTATTGATGCGAGGAAAATGATCGTTGACGGAGCGGTCGGTATGGTTGAGATGGCACTGGAGCGTCTGAATGAGAATCAGGTGGTAGAATTAGATGAGGAGCGAAAAGCTGCCATGGTCTCCAATCTTCTTGTTGTACTCTGCGGAAACCGCGATGCACAACCGGTTGTAATTCGGGAAGCCTGTACTGATATGGCAGAGGACAGACCGAAAAAACAGATCCCGCTCAGGCTTTCGGCAAAATTGTATGAGCAGCTTGCAGCCTGGGCAGAAGATGATTTTCGCTCCGTAAATGGGCAGATTGAATATCTGCTCACAGAATGCGTAAGACAACGCAAAAAGAACGGCAAATATGTATCCGAAACACTGGATGAACCGCCGAAATTAGACATCTGAGATTAAAAAGAAAAAGTGCCGGAAGAATGAATTGTTCTTCCGGCACTTTTTCTGCTCTGTATTCAAGAATGTTTCTGGTATTCGGTACATTTTGACAATCTTAACGTTTTTCAAGCGGAAGATAATCTTTGAGTTCGGAAATGCCTTTGTATGCAGGACGGATGATCTTTCCGTTATTGGCAAGTTCTTCGATGCGGTGGGCACTCCAGCCAACTACACGGGCGATCGCAAAGATCGGGGTGAAGAGCTGTGTTGGAAGATCCAGCATGCTGTATACAAAGCCACTGTAGAAGTCCACGTTGGCGCTGACACCTTTGTAAATCTTGCGTTCTTCGGCGATGATCTGAGGTGCGAGGCGTTCCACCATAGAATAAAGCTGGAACTCGTCTTCTCTGCCTTTTTCTTTGGAAAGTTTCTCTACGAAGCCTTTGAAAATATTGGCACGCGGATCAGAAAGAGAATAAACAGCATGTCCCATACCATAGATCAGACCGGCATGATCGAAAGCGTCCTTATTTAACAGGGCACGCAGATAATCGCCGACTTCTTTTTCGTTGTTCCAGTCTTTTACCGTCTGTTTCATATCCTCAAACATGCGCACGACTTTGATGTTGGCACCGCCGTGTTTCGGTCCTTTCAAAGAGCCAAGAGAAGATGCCATGGTAGAATAAGTGTCCGTACCGGAAGAGGATACAACATGTGTGGTGAACGTAGAGTTGTTACCACCGCCGTGTTCCATATGGAGCACCAGCGCAATATCTAGGATGCGGGCTTCAAGATTGGTGTATTTGCTGTCCGGGCGGAGAATATGGAGCAGATTTTCCGCAGTGGAGAGCGATGGATCCGGCATATGGATATAAAGGCTTTTTCCGTCGTGATAATGGCTGTATGCCTGGTATCCATATACGGAAAGCATCGGAAACAGTGCGATGAGCTGCAGACACTGACGCAGAACGTTCGGAAGGGAGATGTCATCTGCACGATCGTCGTAAGTATAGAGGGTCAGAACGCTGCGTGCGAGCGTGTTCATCATGTCCTGGCTTGGTGCTTTCAAAATAATATCTCTGACAAAGCTGGTAGGAAGAGAACGATAAGTCGCCAGCATATCGGAAAAATCTTTCAGGTCTTTTGAAGATGGAGCTTTCCGAACAGAAGCAGATAAGTAACTTCTTCAAATCCGAAACGCTGATCTTTGATAAAACCGTTTACCAGATCTTCGATATCATATCCGCGGTAGTAGAGTTTTCCTTCACATGGAATCTGCTTTCCGTCTACCATATCGTAAGCATGGACATTACCGATATCAGTAAGACCTGCCAGGACACCCTTACCATTGATATCACGCAGTCCACGTTTTACATCGTACCTGGTGTAAAAGGCAGGGTCAATCTTGCTGGTACTTTCTGCAAGTTTTGTCAGGGACAATATTTCAGGTGTGATTTCTGAATAAATATTCATTGGCAGTTCCTCCATTTCTTTGTTTCTTTCATAAAGTAATCAAATATGATCCTTATTTTAACACAAAATTAGGAAAATTGCTAATAAAAAAAGAATAAACATTGAAAAAAGAGTGTATAAAGATTTCTTGAATTTTCAGTTGAAAAATCGGATATACTAGAGTATAATGTAGTCAATGAAAAATCACCTGGGATGTGCGACACTCCTGTTATTTTGAACCTGCAATGTTATTATAGGGAATCTTATATCGCCTTATACAATGTCGTGCCGCTTTGCGTAAGTGGTGGACAGCGGCTAAGGCTGCGGATACCCACCTGGCTTGGCCAGGAATCAAAAGGCAGGAAACGGCATTCCGGGAATGAAAATTTCGCTGTCAGGCTGACAGCCTAAAGTCAGCCGGCAGCTTTTTTGTTGCCAAAGTATGACGAAATATCTGGTCGGAAATACAGCAGGAGGAAACAGACGTATGAGAAAAGCGTTATTTTTTGATATTGACGGTACACTGTTGAGCGATGTAACAGGAAAGATACCGGACAGTGCCATAGAAGCACTGAAAAAAAACCATAGAACTTGGAAATATCACATTTATCAACACAGGAAGGTGTTATTGCAGCGTACCGGTGGAACTGAAAAGAGCACCCTTTTCAGGATACCTGTGCGGCTGTGGTACTTACCTTATGGCAGGAGATGAAGTGATGTTTTCCCGTGTGATCCCACATGAGCGTGGAAGAGAGATCATCCGTATTTTACAGGAAAACCATGCAGAACCGATTCTGGAAGCAGCAGATGACTGTTATTTTCCAAAGCGCATGACAAGGTTTGAAGGGGTGGAACATACCAGAAGATATTTTGCACCGATGGGACTTGGCATTGAAACATACATAGAGCAGGATTGCTTTAATTATGATAAATTTGTTTTTTATTACGATGACAAGACAAATCTGTCTGCCATAAGGAAGAATCTGGAAAAAGATATGGATCTGATTGACCGGCAGAATGATTTCTTTGAAGTAGTACCAAAAGGTTTTTCGAAAGCCAGTGCGATCGCCTATATCCTGGAACACATGAACATTCGGCTGGAAGATGCCTATGTATTTGGTGACAGCAGTAACGACCTTCCGATGTTCCGGTATGTGCCGCATGCGGTTGCCATGGGAGTACACAGTTCCGTTCTGGACTTATGCAGAGTTTGTGACAAAGACGGTAGAAGATGATGGTATTGCATTTGCCATGAAGCACTATGGTCTGATTTGAGAAAGGAGAGCCATGTATACACGCAGAGTGCAGTATTATGAAACGGATCAGATGGGGATTGTCCATCATTCCAACTATATCCGGTGGTTTGAAGAAGCAAGGATCAACTGGATGAGAGAATGTGGTCTTTCTTACCGGGAAATCGAAGAAAAAGGGATCATCATCCCTGTGCTGGAAACAGGAGCCGTGTACCGGGCGATGGTGCATTTTGATGATCAGGTAGATATTGCGGTGAAAGTAGAAAAGTACAATGGAATCGTTCTGGATTTCTCTTATGAGGTGTACGGTCATGAGACCAAAAAGCTCTGTACAACCGGGAGAAGCAGGCATTGCTTCTTAAATAAAGAAGCAAAACCTGTTTCACTTAAAAAAGAAGATCCGGCATTACACAGAAGATTTCTGGCATTTATTCAGAAAGACGAAGAAGATCCTGATAAAAAGCAGGATAACTGATATTGACGCAGTCAGCATGTTCGATCGTCAGTGTGCCTTCGGTCATCAGGGAAGCGATGGCAAAGGACATGGCGATGCGGTGATCCAGAAAACTGTCCAGTACAGCGCCGTGCAGCGGTCTTCCGCCGCGGATAACCATCCCGTCATCTGTTCCTGTGATATCTGCACCCATGGCACGCAGATGATGGACCACGATGTCGAGCCGGTTCGATTCCTTGACTTTCAGCTCTTCAGCGTTGCGGATCGTTGTTGTTCCCTGAGCAAAAGCGGCCAGGATGGCAATGATCGGGATTTCATCGATCAGTGTCGGTATGATAGCGCCTTCGATCGTACAGCCTTTCAGATCCGGTGTGTAGCGGACGAGAATATCTGCGACAGCTTCTCCGCCGGAAGTATGTTCATTCAGAAGTGTGATGTCTGCACCCATGGCACGGCAGACACGCAGGATTCCGTCGCGCGTCTGGTTAATGCCGCAGTTGCAGATCCGTATTTCTGAACCTGGGACAATCAGGGCGGCAGCCAGAAAATAAGCGGCAGAAGAGATATCGCTGGAACTTCAATCTTCTGGGCATATAACTTTGGATCTGGCAGGATCGTTGCGGTTGTGCCTCGGATGTGATAGCAGCTCCAAAAGAACGAAGCATGATTTCTGTGTGATTTCTTGATAAAGCCGGTTCGGTCACCGAAGTTTTATCGTCAGCGTAAAGTCCTGCCAGCAAGATGCATGATTTTACCTGGGCGGAGGCAACCGGTGATACATAGTGGATTCCTCTCAGGGAATGACCGGTGATGCGAAGCGGTGCACAGCCATTTTGGCGGATACTCTCCACCGAGGCATGCATCAGAGAAAGCGGTGTGATAATACGTCCCATAGGGCGTTTCTGAATGGAAGCATCTCCGGTCAGTTCGCTTGTGAAATCCTGTCCGGCAAGGATGCCGCAGATCAGTCTTGTCGTTGTGCCGCTGTTGCCTGCATCCAGAATATCGGACGGCGCCTGCAGTCCGTGCAGTCCGCGCCCGTGAACCAGGATTTTATCTTTTGTATGTTCAATTTCGATTCCCATCTTACGAAAACAGGAGATTGTCGAAAGACAGTCCTGCCCTTGCAGAAAATTTGTGATTTCGGTTGTTCCTTCACTGATTGCGCCGAACATGACTGCACGGTGGGAGATAGATTTGTCTCCCGGAATTATAATCTCGCCGCGAAGCGGATTTTTGGTCTTTGTAAATTCCATCAAAACCTCCTGATATTATCTTTCGTATATAGTATAACGATATTTGCGAAGCAGCCCGGCTGCTTTTATTTTTGCGGTTTCTTCGTAAAATTCAACATGGAGAACGGCCTCCTCAAATTCACGGTTATGTACGATGCCAATGTTTTTGATGCTGATGCCGTTTGTGGCAAGGATCGTTGCCAGAGCTGCAATTCCGCCGGCTTCATCCACCATATCGCAGTAGATGGAATAGGAATTTGGAATTGGTCCGCTTCCGGAATCCGAGATCGAATTGCGGTAATCTCTGGAAGTGGAAAAAGATCGTGGATACAGTGCGTATTATGCTCCGCAAGAGAAAACTTGATCCCAATCAGGCTGTTGATGTATTCGTCCAGTACCTGAATGATATTTTCACTGTTGGCAGAACAGATCTGTTCCCACATTTCAGGCGAAGAAGAAGCAATTCTTGTGATATCTTTGAAGCGCCGGCAGCGACTCTTTTCATGGTGCCGTCTTCATAATCACAGTTCTTTACCAGGTTTACAAGGAAGAAGCGATGATATGCGGCAGATGGCTGATCGCAGCAGTCACATAGTCGTGCTTTCATAAGTAAGGATCAGAGGAATAGCTTTCAAAGATGCAACCAGTTCATAATAGCGGTCGATCATTTCCTGTGATACTTTGGAAGCAGGTGTCAGGACGTAGTAGGCATTTTCCAGCAGATGTGCTTTTGCATTTTCGATACCGGTCTTTTC
>ENA-OQCX01000799-OQCX01000799.1-human-gut-metagenome-genome-assembly--contig:-NODE-799-length-15865-cov-1.410535_pt1 | contig 15865 bp, 24 predicted proteins | sample MGYA00242762_ERZ504587 | MGnify/ENA primary metagenome ERZ504587 (study PRJEB26092, sample SAMD00036337) | human gut metagenome | host: Homo sapiens | study: EMG produced TPA metagenomics assembly of... | reverse complement strand
GAAGGCAAGGCTATCCTTATCGAGGAGTTCGGCAAGGATTACGGGGTATATTTCTCGATTCTGTCAGCCATAGCGAGAGGCAAGACCTCCCGTTCGGAAATAGAGAACGTGGTAGGCAGGGAAATCGGCGGCTACCTGACCAAGCTGGAAACGAGTACGAGGTCATCGCCAAGAAGCAGCCCCTCTTCGAGAAGAGTTCCACCAAGAATGTCCGCTATACGATAGAGGACAACTTCTTCACGTTCTGGTTCCGCTTCATCTACAAGTACAGCTATATGCTGGAGATAGAGAACTACGAGAGCGTGAAGACGATCATCAACCGGGACTACGAGACGTTCAGCGGTCTGATGCTCGAACGCTATTTCAGGCGTGTGCTGATCGAACGCCAAGCCTACACGCGCATCGGCGGATGGTGGGACCGCAAGGGCGAGAATGAAATCGACATTGTGGCCGAGAACGAACTGGACGAAGAAGCCACGTTTTTCGAGGTGAAGCGTAAGTCTGACAACATTGACATGAAGGTGCTGGAGAATAAGGCGGCTGCCTTCCTGCGTGCCACGGGCGAGTTCAAGGGGTATAAAATCTCTACAAGGCATGTCTATGGATGACATGTAGTTCATTCTCGCATAAAAGCCGGAAGTGAGGGCAATCCCATCACTTCCCGTTCTTTTCAAGATACTCTCTCATGGCCTCGTTGACGATGTCACGGAGAGACATGTTCTTTTCGATGGCCAGGAATTTCATGCGGGTATGCACGCTTTTGTCGATGACGAAATTGCAATGTACCGCCGGTTCCTTTTCCGCCTTGGCCGGAGCCGTTTCTTTTTTCTGCGGGGATTTTTTGGTTGATGAAAGCAGCCCGTCAAGGCCGCTTTTCATACCGTCTTTCAATAAATCGCTTTTGCCCATATTGTTTTTACTTTAGTTTCAGTACCTCCAGCGCCAAGTCCATATAATCCTTGGCCCCGTTGCTGTTTTTGTTATACTCGAAAATGTTCAGACCCTTGATAGGGGCTTCCGCCAGAGCCACGTTGTCCCGGATGACGGTCTTGAACACCTTGTCGCAGAAAGAATCGTTGATGAGCTCGGACACGCTTTTGTTAAGCGTCTTGCGCTTGTCGAACTGGGTGATCACGATACCTCCGATGCTCAGTCCCGGATTCAGGCGTTGCCTGACGATTTCAACCACATTAGTAATCTTTGCCATACCGCGCATGGCGAGGAACTGTGCCTGGACCGGGATAATCAGGAAGTCCGCCGCGGTAAGAGCATTGAGCGTGAGCAGTCCCAGCGATGGCGGACAATCAATCAGTATATAGTCGAATTTCCGGCTGTCAAGCAGCTTCGCAATCAGCCCTTTCAGTATCAGTTCCCGGCCAGGTTCGTTGATAAGTTCCGATTCGGCAGCCGACAGGTCAAGGCACGAGGGAACGATGGTAAGGCCGTTCTTCAGTTCGACCAGCGGCAAAGGGTATTCGCCCTTCATCGCCCCGTACACGGTCTGTTCTTCCTCGATGGACAGGCCGCAGGATTCCGTGAGGTTTGCCTGACCGTCCATGTCAATCAGGAGCACACGTTTTTTCTTCAGCTGCAGTGCGGCAGCGAGATTTATGGTAGTGGTTGTCTTTCCGACCCCACCTTTATGATTCAGAACTGCTATAATTTTTGTCATGATTCAGAGTCTTAATGTCTGGTACAAAGATAATACTATTTTTAGTCTTCACTACAATTAGTATTTACTATTTTACTAATATAACATATTTTAGTATCGTAGTATTTACTACTCTACTAAAAGACTAAGCCACTAAATGTAGTATCTACTATTTTTCGTAACCCGGGATTTACTAATCTCCTAAATTACTACAATTAGTAAATACTACATCCGTGACCGTTTTCCGGAAGATGTCAGAACGGAAGGTCTTCCTCCCCGTCCTGTGGCATGTCCGCCGGAGGAACTGGTGCGTTATCGGCAGCTGCGGCCTGGCCGTCGGCTTCGGAGGTTGTACCTTCCGCTTACCGGTGTTGATGAACTCCAGGGCATCCGCCGTGATGGAGAGCTGGATCTGGCTGTCGCCGTTTTTGTCCTTCCACAGTGAAGTTGACAATGTTCCCCCGACAAGGACCATGCGTCCTTTGGTGAGGTATTCGGAGAGGCGGATATGGTTTTCCTTGTTGCTGCGTACCCTTACCCATGTGGTAACGGCGTTTCCGTGCGAGAAGTCATCTACTGCCATGTCAAAAGCAATAAACGAACCGTGTGTACCCTCGATAACCTGACAATCCTTTCCGATGCGACCGATAGTGTGAATGTATAGCATAATTTGAAAATGTTTTGCGGCAAGGTGGTTAGTCCTGCCATTACCTGTGACTTTGTTTTTTTCTTCCCTCTGGTCGGATCCTTTCTGCCGGACCGCCTTGGGGTTTTATGGTGCATGACAAGGATGTCGGTACAGCCCATTCGACGTTTTTGAAGCAAAATACTCTTGCCCGGCAAGGAAGATTTTCCTTCAAAATGCACTTCAAAACGGAAGAATCAGGCGCGACAGCCTACATTCGCACCTGATAAACCTACGCGGCGGCAGGCAAGGAATGACGAGAGAAGGTAATCCCGATACAGATATAAAAGGCAGAATCGTCCGTATATATAAGGGGATGTTTATAAAGTGATGAATGACGCTTGGGCGGGTAAAAGAAACGGTCTGCCGGGCAAACAAAATGGGGACTCTTTCTGCCTGTGACATGCCGGAGGCACGACGGACGGCACAAGCAGAATGTGTCACCGTTTGCCCACGACGCCGTCGGCCCGGAAAGGAAAGCTACGGACAGAAGGCGGAATGTGCCGGAGCAACAACCAGGCAGGATGCCCATATAGCGGAATACCGGTTGTTTCGACAGGTCGAAGCTCCGGCATGAAGCGGTATGAAGCAGACTGCCGTTGATCGGGCACAGCCTTCCGTACCTTGGAGTGGAGGGCGGACCGCGGCACAGACATCATACCTTAATTTTGGGTGGGGGAAAGCCGGATAGAAAAGGGAGGAAATACCGGAAAGGTATCCATATAAAAGGACACTGGCAGGCAAGGCCATGAAGCAGTCCCGTATGACCGCCTTCTCCTGCATGTCAAACAACGAAGTTGAAATACCTGTCGCAAAGCTCTTTCTGCTGCATGAAGCGTTCGCTCTGATAAAAATCCACCTCGGGATACTTGCAGAAACCCGAAACGGCGTATCTGCCGGTAGGGGTACATAATCCGTAAAGCATGAGCCAGTCGAGAACTTCTTCCCCGTTGTTGTTCGTGTCGATGAACTGACACCCGGCACTGCGTTCCGCACCAGGCAGATTGACCGTGATGATGGTTTCCGACTCAAATTCGTTACTGTCTTCTACATACGCCAGCAATGCCAGACAAAGCGGTGTTCCGAGTCCATGCTGGTAATATGTGACAAGGGGGAAAACCCATTTACCGTCCTTATGAAGCAGTGTCAAAGTCATGCCGTCCACTTCCACGCTTCTCTCTCTGATTTCATTTTCCATAATGCTATCGTTTTTTTTAAGTTTACTTTTTTCTTTCCCTGCTTTCGGTCCTTAAAGACCTTCGCCGGATTTATTTTTCCGCACCACGAAAGTGATAACGGCAACCGGACAAATCTGGCGACAGAAATACGCTTCTCCCCGAGAAGGAAGATTTCCGTCGGCCACCGCAGGCCGTGAGGATTTGCAAGGTGCAGCTGTTATCCGTTACTTTCGCGGAACAATAAGCCGGAAGGTCAGGACGGACTGCAAGGACAAAGATATAAAAGGATTGAAAGACAGATATAAAGGGAGACGATAAAAAGGGAAAAGGAGGATAAAAAAGGCAGATGCCAGCCTATAAAAGCCAGACGGGCCCCGGCAGGTCGGAACACAGGAAAACCTGCCCGATCATCACGACCGGACAGGCAAAAGGTTAAATCAATGAATCACGGTCAGGCAGCCCTGACAGTATTTTCTTCTTCGGGAACTTCGGAGTGCGGACGCTCGGCTTCCTTGAGTGCCTCGTCAATCCGCTGCTGCAATTCCTTACATCCCTGTTTCAACCGCTCCAGTTCTTCCTCCTTGCTCCATTTCCGGGCGGTGATTTCCTGCAAGGTCGGTATTTCGTGCTGCAACATGGCTATCTGTTTCTGCTGCTTCTCTATCAAAGACGGCATCCTTTCAAGCGCAGCCTGCGGGTAGCGTGCCGATTCGGCAAATCCCAACGGCAGGCTCCCGACACGCCACAGCGGTATTTCAGTCCGCTTACGCCCTCTACAAAGAAAGCGTTACGGTCGAACGAGCCGGAAAGGGTGTACTCGCTGCGGACAAGCAGGTTCAGCCCCATATAGCTGCCAATGGTACGGTAAGCCTCGCCCCTGTATGTCTTGGCTACGCGGTGCAGTTCACGGCCTGTCTCTTCCCGGGTAGCCTGCGGCAGATTGAGCAACAGCGTTTCCCTGTTGCCGCTATAGGATGCGATATACTCCATATCCTGCTCGACCTGCGCCACGATGCGCTCTGCCTTGCCGACAGCTTCCGTGTTGGCCGCAATCTTACGCTCCGCACGGATGCGCTCTTTCTTGAATATGGCCTGTTCTTTCTCCAGCTGCATGATTTTGTTGTCGAGCTTGGCCTTGTTCAAAAGGTCGGTATTTCCTGAAAGGATAGCCACGAACTCGGCAAAGTTCATTCCGCTGTCCTCGTCCATGCAGTCCTCGTCGATGCGGCGCACGGCAATAGTGCCGTTGTTTATCTGGTTGATGAACATCTGCTTGTTTTTGAGCAGGTTGAACTTGTAGGCATCCAAAGTCTTCTCTGTTCCATAGATGATTATGTCCACCACGTTACCGCCCCAGAGTTTCACGGTGTTGCCCTTGCGTACCGCACGACCGTTGCGCTGCTCCATGTCGCAGGTCTCCACGGTATCTCCAGATGATGCACCGCCACAGCCCGCTGCTGGGCGTTCACTCCTGTACCGAGCATGGATGTAGAGCCGAAGAGGACACGCACCCTGCCGCTGTTCATGTCTTCAAACAGCCGTTTTCTCGCTCTCTCCGTGGTAGCGCACTGGATAAACTGGATTTCGTCAGCCGGAATGCCGAGCCGTGCCAGTTTCTCCTTGATGTCGGTATAGATGTTCCACTCGTTCGGCTTGTAAGTGGAAAGGTCACTGAAGACAAACTGCGTACCCTTATTGGCCGCCGAGCGTACATAATAGTCATAGATGGTCCGGGCACAGATGGAAGCCTTGTTGTCCGCATCGTCGTGGAATTTGTTACCCAAAAGGCGCATGTCGAGAGCCATCTTGCGTGCCACATTGGTAGCGATGAGCATCTTTGCCTTGTCGAGGTTGTCCGGCTCGATCGTGTCAAGCCCGAGGTCTTCCCAGTTTCCACTACCTGCAAAGGAAACGAGACGTCCGATCATTTCTTCCTGCTCGATTGTCGGCGCATGAGAGAGGAAGCGGACATTTTTCTCCGGCACGTCAAGATGTATCATGTCGGCTGTACGGTAGTCGGTGATTTCACGCAGGAACATCGCCAGTTCCGGCACTTTGATATAAGTGCGGAAACGCTCCTTGCGTTTGATTGCCCCTGTCACGTTCAGCTCATAGTCGCTGTCTTTTTGGTAAATATGGCCGCCCAGGCATCGAAACAGCTAATCTGCTGACGCTTGAGTCACGTGGCGCAAATACTTGAACATCACATAAAGCTCTGTCAGCGCATTTACCACCACCGTACCGGACAAAAAAGTCGCCCCAAGGTCACGGCCTGTTCGGTGCTGGATGTCACGGATGGCAAACAGCAGGTTCATTGCCCTTTGCGAGCCTTTTGTATTGCCGATACCTGCTACCCTGTTGTGGCGTGTCTGGAACATGAGGTTCTTGAACATGTGGCATTCATCGACAAAGATGTGGTCTATACCCATTGAATGAAAGTCCACGGTATCATCCTTGCGGCCGTCCAGTTTTGTACGGAGTTCTGACAGCTTCGCTTTCAGGTTCTCCTGTCTCACTTCCAGCCTTTCTGCATCTTGCGGCTACGGTAGCGCATGGTGGACTGTTCCAACACTTCAAGGCTTCGCTCCACATCGTAAAGCTCTTCTGTGAATATCTCTATCATGGTTTCCTCGGACTGCGGTATCTTGGCGAACTGGTCGTGCGTCAGGATGATGCAATCCCAGTTGTTGTTCTTGATTTTGGAAAATACCTCTCTGCGGTTGGCCGGTGTGAAATCTTCCTTGCCCGGGTACAGGACTTTTGCGTTCGGGTATGCCTTGCGGAACGTGTCGGCAATTTCGTGTACATTCGCTTTCAGGCCGATAATCAGAGGCTTCTGTACCAATCCCAGACGCTTCATTTCATAGGCCGAGACGCACATAATCATGGTTTTGCCTGTGCCTACTTCGTGCCAGCAGATGCCGCCACCGTTCTGCTTAATCATCCAGATTGCGTCTTTCTGCGACGGGTAGAGTTCGTTGTACGGGAACTGCTCAAAGGAAAGCTGCGGAAAGGTCTGTGCCGAACCGTCATAGGCCGGACGGACATAGCAGTTGAAACGCTCGTTGTATGTGCGTACCAGTTCATCCCTGACTTCCAGAGGACGGGCATCGAGCCACTGGTTGAAATTGCTGCGGATTTCCTGTATTTTGGTGGCCGCTTCCTGAATGGCTTCCTCGTCGGGCACACGTACCTTGTCGCCGTTGCGATACACTTCTTTGGTTATCTCCGGCACTGTGTCATGCAAGGCATGGACAAACAGGTCTTCACCGTTGAAATTGCGCACGGAATAGGTGTTGTATGCTGCCGGGGAGTAACCTTTCAGACGAACTACATAGGTATCGTTGACATCAAAGTACATCACTTCGGCTTCCACCCCGAAAAGGTCTGCCGCAAAGTCGGCGTAAAGCTGCGGGTCAATCCAACGCTCGCCCATATTGATATCCAACTCTTCATAAGGTATCGGTTCGGGCGTGCGTTCTCCAGTGCCTTGACGGATATTTCCGTCCATTGCTGCTGCCTTTCCGAAAGGTCGGGAATGCAGGAAACAAATTCCGTGCATTTAGCTATCACGTTGCCTGCAATGAACTTGCCTTTGTGTTCCCATTCTTCCGTGAGGGGATTGTAGTAAATCTCGCCCTGCAACGCTGCGATTACATCTTCATCAGACAGGCCGGTAGAGCGCATGATGTAGTCCATTTCCACCTTGCCGTAGAAATTGAGGTGCTTGCCAGTGCTTCCGACGGCTGTAAAATACGGTCGGTCGTAATCTTCGTGAAAGCCACAGGCTCACGCATGATGTCGGCCTTGACTATATCGCCGCCAAGCTGCATTTCGATAGTGAACACTTCGACACCGAGGCTGTCAAGCATGATAAACTCCTTGTTGTCGTTCTCATGGAAAAATCCCCATTTGGCGACAAAGGCATCATAGAGGGTGTTCAGCCGCTCACGTATGGCAGTCTGTTCAGTCTGCAAATCCCTTTCTTTCGTAGAAAGCAGGAAATACGCTTCACGGACAGGGAAATAGTCGGCTGCACGCTCCATATTGACCTTTCCCTCGTCCACCGGAACGAAATCTACGGCCACATCGGCATAGTGGCTTGACTTGCGGAACACGACCGTACCAATCTGCCCCTCGAACATTACCAATGTACCGCTTTTCATCCAGTCCTCGAGTTTTTCCGTGTAGCTCTCCGTCCTCTATTAACAGAGAGTGCGGTCGTCTCCTGCATCCCGAACAGCGACATCTGCACGGAGCTTCGCCCTGCTGTCCGAAAAGACTTTTGCGGAAATACCGGTCAAAGTCGTATTTCAGAAGTGCGGAAAGGTATTGCGCCATGGCCGCATCAGAGCCAAGCCACTGATGCTTGCGTACATATTTTCCGTGCTGGTTCATCACAATACGGCTGTCGGTCGCCAGTACGGTCTTCGGCATGGAAAACAGCCTGTTGGCGTTTTCGGTCATCGTACCGCTCATATCGTACATTTCTTTGCCCACCTGCAAAAACATCTGTTCACGTGCGGAGAGTGCCGCCTTATTGGTATGTTTCTGGAATATGAGCAGGTCGCTGCCTACCTCGATACCGCTTGTCTGCATGAAAAGAGCGTCAGGCAAACGTACTGCGCTGATAAGGTCGGCATGGTTCACCAGATACTCACGTACAAACTTATTTCCTGCCGTGTCGGCCACACCTCTTGAAGTGACAAAGGCAAGCAGACCGCCCTCGGAAAGCAGTTCCATAGCCTTGACAAAAAAATAGTTGTGAATGGTCTTTGTGGCCTGTTCGTAGATACCGCCCTTTTTCCACAGGTCGGCATCGAAGACACGGAAGTTGCCGAAAGGAATGTTTGAGGCAATGACATCGAATTTCCGATGCTCCAGCTCCTGTGTGCCTATCGTTTCAAAGCCTGCCGTTACGGTGGTTGCGTCCTCATGCAGCAGCGAAAGTACAAGTCCTGTAATGGTGTCTTTCTCAAAAGCATAGCTGCGTGTGCCGGGCATGGCTACAGGCAGGAAACCGCCGATACCTGCGCTCGGTTCAAAGAAAACTTTGCATCTGCAAGCCGTTGGCAGAAAATGTCTTGTGTATCTGTGCCGCCACTGCGTCAATCAGGAATTGCGGCGTATAGAACGCTGTCAATACAGATGACTTGATGCTTTCAACAAGTGAACGGCAAGCTGCCTCGTCACCCCCTGCAAGTGTCCTTAACGCATCCAGCAGACGGTTCAAAAGCCCGGCAACCCCTTTGTCAAGCGGCTTGTCCGTACCCAAGTCCAGTACATCCTTGATACCGCCGAAACCTGAATACTGCGCCAATACCTGTTTTTCCTCTTGCGTGGCTGTCCTGCCCTGCGAGTGGATAGCTACTGCTGTCTCTATGGCCTTGATGTTGGCCGATAATGATGTCAATTTGTTGTAACCCATGATTTAACCTATTTTTTTATTTCCCTTTTTTCGGCCCGTTTGCGGCCGCAGGGATTATTTTTCTGCCTTGAAAGGTGGCGGTGGACATCCGCCATGGCCGGTAAGGAAAAATACGCTCGACAGCCGGAGAGGAAGATTTTTCCGAGACCCCACGGCAGAATGCCGGCATTGGCAGGAATGGAAACCGGCGGTTACCTTTGCTGAAAAATCCAATCCCCCGAGGTCGCACGGCGGAGAACGGAAGAGCAGCTACAAGAGGGATGGATAGAAAAGGATTGAAAACAGGCGGATGGAAAGATAGAAAAGGAAGATCTGAGGTATAAAAGGCCGGTGCATGGCAATGCCGTCGATAAAAAGGGACTTTGCCGTCGGCAGACCGAAGCTGGAACAGACCTGCCGGGGCCCGGTAAGGTCTGTCCGTGGATTATCAGTCAATATCGTAACCAATCATGAACTCGTCATTGATTAGCAGATAGTAATAGCCGTTGCCGCAATTCCGGTACTCCTTGCTGAATCCGGCAGCCATGTCACCATTGTCCCGCGGCTCGCACCAAAGCGTACCGTCATAACCGCAAAAGTCGAAACGAAGCGTCGAGAATTTCTCCTTATTCTTCATGGCCTGGCGGAACCGCTGCATGTCCCAGCTTCCGCAATACTTCTCAATCGTGGAGAGTCGGATGCACTTTCCGTCAATAGCCGTTCCCGTGGTGATACGGTTTTCGTACAGGGACTTCTCAAGGTCTGCTGCTGCAATCTTGCGGAGCCAGTCGTTGGTATGCGTGGCAAGGCGTGCGAGCTTCTGGTATTTGAGAATCATTTTCCTGTCCATATCCTTTTCGTCTTCCTTTTCCTGTGACGGATAATAGATTTTTTCGATGCTGTTCCAATCTGAAAAATGTAGCCATGCTTGCGTTTTCCTTTCGCAATAATTACCGACGACGTTCTCCCTGCCTCGGTTGATAAACAATTTCCTGCGCTCCCCGTAAATTCTGACATACAAGACCGGTGGGTTCTGTTCGTTACGGAGATATTCTTCTGCCGGATGCATTGTTGCTGCTGTTGTGTCCATACCTGTATTTTTTAGTTGTTCATTCTTTTAGCCGGAACCGCTTGGGCTCCCGTTTATAAGTTATCCTCACGAAATTTGACTTTTGCCCCTGACTGCAGTTCAGAGTTCGGGAAGTGTGCCTGTCCTGACTTTCTTCCCGTCGCAATAGAGTTCGATTGTTCCCGGTCTGAATCCCATTTCGCCGAAGGCTATGTTCCTGACATAGTCCCGGTACTCCTTTCCGGAAAAGTTCTTTCCGCTCAGGTTGTTGAAAAACATGCGGATGCTGAATCCGTCTTCGCTTGACAGTATTGTCCTGCCGTCCTGTCTGATTTCTTCTTTCATTTCTTTCCGTTTTAATTGTTTGAAAATCTGTTTTTTATTTCCCTCTTTTTGAACTGAGGCTGTATTTTCAACTTTTTGAGGCATAAGGAGGATGAAGCAGCTGGTATCATAAGCCAAATCCGGATAGAAAACCGATTGTGCAGCAGTCTGTTTTCGTCATCCGAATGGAATGCGGTTTGGCATTGATACGCTTCGTCCTATATTCGCCGACGAAAAGAGAAAGGAAGCCCCATAGGAAAAAGGAAGAGACTTGTAAAAGGGGACGGCAAGAAGGATATATAATGGGATCGAACAAATTACCGGTTCCATTTCAAGGCCAGCACCGATAATTTGCTTACTTTGCAAAAGTAAAAAGGTTCAATATGAGTGAGAGACTTGTGCTCCTGGTGTTGCTCGGCATAGTGGTCGGGATGTTGCATGTCATCGCTTTCTGCGACGGAAAGCCGGTGAAGCGGCGTATGCAGCAGCACGGAAGGCAAGCCTGGAAGACGAAAGGGACCGCTATTGCCGTATGGCAGTAATGGCCGGACATCGAGACGCCTGCCGTATGTTCTGCTGCATGTATCCCGACCGGTTCGACGACAGGCATCCGCTCAAACCGTTCAAGTTCCGTGGAATCCGGATTGCATTTTACGACTATTACTATCCGTCACGGTACAATGATTTTCTCAATGAAGCACAACGGACATTCTGCCGTTCCATCTACGGGTTCAAGCAGGGAGAGATACACGGCATCGAGTTCTTCAAGGCATGTATGACCGCCATACAGGCGGACGGCAAGCCTTATCATATCATGTTCATGCCGTGCAGCAACTGGATAAAGTATGAACAGCGGTTCAAGCGGCTGAACTGGTATATGGCAAGCACAGGCCGGATCTGACATCAGGATTGTACGATACGGTGATCTGCGATGCCCGGGAAAGCCTACATGAAGCGGACGGAGCGGACAGCCGTGTCCTTGAGCGGAATTACGAGATTACCGGTGATATAAAGGGAAAAGAAATCATTATCATTGACGATGTGCTGACGACCGGACAGAGTGTGTCCGACTACAAGGAGGAAATAGAAAGGCACGGCGGCAAGGTGGTGGCCGCCATTTTCTATGGAAAGACGTTTTCCATGCCGCCGATGTCCGTCGTCCGGATGTCGGTATGGGGCGACAGTATCAGCCATGCAATCAAAGGGAGAAAAAAGTCATAGTTCGGCCAGTGCCGAAACACATTCCTGCTGTACTCTCCTGACATGTTCAAAAAGGATTGCGGGATCGACACTCTTGCCATTGAGGCGGCAGGTGATATGCAGGTGTTCTCCCGTGCTGCGCCCTGTAGAGCCGGTAATACCGACCGCATCACGCGGCCGGACGGCTGTTCCCCTGGCTACGAGAATCTTTGAAAGGTGGCAATAGCTGATCATGCAGTTCCCGTGCTGCAGCGTAACATACTTGCCGGAAGTCTTGTCCTGCCCGACCTTTACGACAGTTCCCGCCATCATCGCCAGCACCTTGTCGCCACGTGCCTGCAAATCGATTCCCCCATGAATTTACGCTTGCCGGTAAAGGGGTCTTTCCTGTAACCGTATGGAGAAGTTACCTTGATTCTCGGTAACGGATAACTGACACTCAGGTAACGCTCAACACCATCTGCCTTTGCACATCGCCGCGAGCTCCGGATTTGCCGGTGTTTTCCGATACACCTTTCCCGGAACCCGTATTGTCTGAAGCTGTTTCCTTGTCCTTGGTGGCCGCCTGCACACTTTCCTCCCGATAGTGATCGGAAGCGGAGGAAACTGTATTGAATTGTGCCATTGCCGGTATCAGACTGAGCGAAATGCCTGATATAATCATCCATAAAATTTTTCTCATGCTGCAAAATTAGCATGGTCTGTCTATGTTGGACATGAACGGCCATACATTCTGCTATTAGTTTGCATATTTTATCGCAATTAGTACGATTATTCAAAGAAAATCGTACTAATGTTATAAAAATGGTATATTATAATCATTTATATATCTGTGTTTTTGTTTGAATTTACAAGGTCATACTATATTTGCCGAACATAATTTTACAAACTTGATATAGTATGAAAAAGGCGCATTTTGAATTTGAAGAGATTCCCTTTTCGACGCTTGCCCGATTCGGGCTCACGCAGGAGATGATCGAGGATCTGCCGATGCACGTCCTTGATGATATTTACAACGGACGCCATTCGCCCGTTCTTCCCGTGCGTGTCACCGACGAGCACGGAGAAACGGTGGAAAGCCGTACCCGATTCGCTCTTATCCGCATGGAGGGTGGCCAGACGGACGTGGTCTTCTATCCGGCATTGAAATCTTCGCCGCTGGAACGCTTTGACGAAACGCAGCAGAAACAGTTGCTTGAGGGCAAGGCCATCATCGCGGATGTGGAAACTGCTGACGGCAGGCACAACAAGGCTTTCGTCCAGATTGACACGGGGACGAAGCAGGTCATGTATGTTCCCACGCCCATCATCGGGCGCAATCTGCAGGTGCTGGCCGAGGAGCTGCATCTCGGTGCAACAGAGGTGAACGGAATGCAGCACGGAGATCCGCTGACGCTGGTCGTGGACGACGAGCCCGTCACGGTAGGTATTGACCTTCATTCCAAGACCGGTATCCGTTTCTGTTCCGGCGACGAGCAGCGATGGAGGGAACAGTCCAAGCGTGAATGGGACAAATACACGTTCGGCTGTTACGGTTGCTGGGTCATGGATGATGACGGAAACCTCGACTATGTTCCGGAAGAGGAATATACCGAAGAGTTGTGGAACGAACAGAAAAAAGCCGGGGAACGCAACCGCTCGGCAGCTATTCACAAATAAAAACCGATTGATATGGCACAGCACCAGTATTATCCCGAAGAGGTATTGATAGAGAAAATGCAGAGCGGCGAATACGGCTGGCTCGACTATGTGAACCATTTTTCCGCGGAGTGGCAGGAGGAATATGCCGTTACTGTGAGGAACGCAACCTCGTTATCGGGAATGATTCTGCCGCCGAATTTGTCCGCTACAAGGACGAACAGCTGGAAGCGGCGATGGAGGAAGGAAACGCATAGCGGATAACAATCATAACATCAGACTATGGCAATACGAACCAATACAAACCCCAGAGCGATGGACTTGCAGCCTGAAATGCGCGACATACTGATGCGCAACGGGCTTCAAGCCCATATCGCATTTGACGGTGGCGGCTACAAGCTGATCGTACAGGGACACGATTCGCCGCTGCTGACCTATCCGATTACCGAGAAACAACTGTTGGCGCTTACGGACTGGGGAACGAACACCGCCAACAAGAAAGCCTACAATGTGCTCACGAGCATCCTTGCAAAGGATTTCTATCTGCCCAAGAACTTTGTCCATGCCCGCAATGCCAACGGACGTGTGGCGATGGGTCTGCACGGCTACCGTATCGGAATGGGTGAATACGGGCGTACAGGCCGTTGGGGGCTGTTTCCTCCCATACTCGGATGGACACCGCGCCAGCAGGGCGGTTTTCATCTGCGCAGGTCGGCGGACAGCTCTTTTCCCCGGAGCGCCCATTGTCCCCGAACGTCCTGACGGACGCATGAAGCCCGGCGAGCTGCAGTCCGGAGGCTACGGCTTTTATTACAAGGGAGGACAGCCGGAACAACCCGTACAGCCCCGTGATGTCCTGCAGGACTTGCAGGCAGCCATTACACCGATGGTCAGCCGTCCCCGCAGCCAGGAACCTGCCCGCCCGTACAGGGAGCTTGTCGCTTCGCCAGTCTATTTCTCGAACGAAAAATGGTCGGAGTGCCTTGCTTCGCACGGGCTTATTGTCGATGCGGAGAACAGAACCCTGACCGTGCAGTCCGAGAATGTCAACGCGGACATGGTCTATGACCTGACGGAAGAGGAAATCAAAACGCTTACATCGAATTCTCTTGAAGAGCATTCCATTGAGCAACGTCTGGAGCTCCTGAACGGGGTCATTGCCGGAGATTTCGCGGATAAAGTGACCTTGGATGATCTGAACAGTGACAGGCATATCGCCATCGGCCTCCATCCTGAAGTGCACGAGGAACTGGCCGCCAGACATTACCAGGAATACGCACTGGCGAACGGGCAGACGGAAGACTATGGCAACAGCCTGCAGCTGTCGGATGAGATCGGCGGGCATGGAACCGAGATAAGCCGGATTGCCGTGGAACCCGGACCGGAAGAAGGAAAGTACAGGATGACCGCCGTCATCGACGGGCAGACCTACAGCCACGAGATTACCCAGAAGGAATACGACAAGTTTCTCGCCACGGACGATTACCATCGGACGAAACTTTTCGCGAAGATCTTCAGCGAGGCAGACCTGCGCCCCCGTCCGGAAACAAGCAAAGGACTGGGCATAAAGATTCTTGCGGCCCTTTCAGCAGGTGCCGTGGTGGTTTCCGAGGTCGTGCATAATCTCAGATGCCATCACGGGCCGGAGTGTTATGAGGAACATTACCATGGGCCGCGTCCTTATTTCAAACCCGGTGTTGACACTCCGAGGGATGTTGCCATCCGGAATTTCGAGGCACAGATGAACCGGGAAATCGGTGATATGAGAATGGGGAGGTAAACTTATGAGGAACGGAGACCTTACATACGATGATTTTCTACAGAGACTGAACATTCAGGACATACTCATTGACGCGGGCTATCATCTGAACAAGCGTGACGGTCTGCGTTATCCGTCGTATGTGCGTATGGACAGCGAAGGCCGTCGTATCCGTGGCGACAAGTTCATCGTGATGCCGAACGGCAAGTGCTGTTTCAAGGCACAGGAACAGAAAGTCTATAACATCATATCCTTCATCAAGGAATACCCGCAGTTTTTCGCGGAATACCGGGCAGGAGTATCTCCGGACCGGCTTGTCAATCTCGTGTGCAACCGGTTGCTGAACCATCCCATCGAGGAACGCAGTACACGGATTATCCAGCCGAAACGGGACGTGAAACCGTTCGACATAACGGATTACGAGATTCACAGGTTCAACCCTCAGGACAGGGATACGCAGAAGAAGTTCTATCCTTTCTTCAAACACCGTGGAATCGACCTCTACACGCAGTATGCCTTCCACCGTGATTTCTACCTGGCGACAAAAGTCCGTGAAGACGGGACCCGATACACGAACCTTGCCTTTCCGATGTCTTTGCCCAAAGACCCGGGGACGGTTGTCGGCCTTGAGGAACGAGGCCGCCCGCGTCCGGACGCAGCGGCAGTTACAAGGGCAAGGCTGAGGGCAGCAATTCAAGCGAGGGGCTGTGGATAGCCAACCTTAAGGGTGACCTGGATTCCGTCGGCGGAGTGGCATGGTTTGAAAGTGCCTATGACGCGATGGCCTTCTATCAGCTCAACCGGGAACAGATCAAGAGCAACCCGGACCTATCCAGGAAGAGCGTGTATGTATCTACCGGCGGTACCCCTACAGAGGTCAGATCAAGGGTATGCTTGCCGCCACACCGGAGGCACACCATTACCTCTGTTTCGACATGATGCCGCCGGACGCTG